>Ga0335071_10001849_pt1 | contig 22762 bp, 16 predicted proteins | sample Lox_Sample_15_FD_206724 | JGI IMG/M metagenome (GOLD analysis project Ga0335071, IMG submission 206724) | Soil microbial communities from Loxahatchee National Wildlife Refuge, Florida, United States - Lox_Sample_1.5 | ecosystem: Environmental > Terrestrial > Soil > Wetlands | place: USA... | reverse complement strand
TTCTCGCTGACCACGTAGACGACGTCATGGACAGTTCCCTGAAATTGCCCGGCTGTGATCATCACACCAGGAACGACGAGGGGTTGAGCATCGACCTGATCGTCCAGCGAAATCGAATGCTGCAGGCCGAATTGCCCCTTCTTGACGTTGGCGGGAGTCAGTGTGGTTTCGCCGGAGTTCCATCCGGTGCGGTAGTTGTCGTTGTGATATGTGGTAACCGAAACCTGGCCGGCGGCAAAGATTGCGCTTGCGGCGACAAGAGTCAGAACGGCTGCGGTGGTGGCGGCAATGCTGCTGCGACTTATGGGTTGGCGCATTTAGGGTCCTCTAAATTTTCTCGACAACTCTACTCAGAGTTTTGTCGTGCGGACGAAAACTCCGGGCCGTTCACTTCAAAGTCAGATGGAGAACTTCAGGTAGTGCGGTTCCCGCTCGTGCGCCTTTGGGGAAGGCCACAAGAGCGCGATGAGTTTAAAGCATTCCGCGAGGGGAAGTAAATAGTGAAGGCGATTTCGCTGAGTTGCAGAAAAATGCACTCCCAAGGCTACCTGGCGCAACTGGCGCGGCTTTCCGGGGCTGCGTCTCCGGCCTCTCAATACAGAACGGCAGCTACCTGACCACTCGCGATGAGGTCTGCGATGCGAGCGAAGTCCTGATACATGACGCGGTCTTTCTGCATGGTCGGGGATACAGATCGAATGGCGGCATGAGCCCGCTGAATCGGCCTGGATGGCTTCAGCGGTGCGAGAAAATCGATTGCCTGGGCGGCCGCCATCGCCTCAATGGCCAGCGTGTGGCGCGTGTTTTCGACTACTCTCTTCAGCTTGTTCGCCGCTGTCATGCCCATGGAGACGAAATCTTCCTTGTTGCCTGACGTGGTGATGGAATCGACCGATGCCGGATGCGCGAGCACCTTGTTTTCGCTGACGAGCGCGGCGGCAGTGACCTGCGGCATCATGAATCCTGAGTTGAGTCCCGCGCCGGGCGCAAGAAATGGCGGCAGGCCCTCACTGAGGGCGGGATTCACGAGACGCTCAAGGCGGCGTTCGCTGATGCCGGCAAGCGCGCTAAGCGCGATGGCGAGGAAATCGAGCGCGAATGCCACGGGTTCGCCGTGGAAGTTTCCCCCGGAAAGTACATCGCCTTCGCCATCGGAGGCCTTTGGATTCTTTACGAAGACCAGCGGGTTATCCACAGCGGAGTTGATCTCGCGCTCAAAAACGAGACGGCAATGCGCCAGCGTGTCCCGCACCGCTCCGTGCACTTGCGGAATGCAGCGCAGAGAATATGCATCCTGCACACGGCCGCAATCGCGATGCGAGTCGCGAATCTCGCTGTCATCAAGAAGGCGCTTGAGGTTGACGGCGGTCTTGATCTGACCGGGATGAGGGCGCACTTTTTGAATGCGCTCGTCATAGGCGACATTCGTTCCCTGGAGCGCGTCGCAGGACATCGCGCCGATGACATCGGCGGAGTCGACCAGCGTCTCTGCCGCCAACTGCATCAGAGTGCCGACGGCGAGCATGGCCTGGGTGCCGTTGATTAACGACACGGCTTCCTTGGCTTCGAGGACGACCGGCTTAATCTGCGCGCGCTTGAGAGCGTCGCCGCTCGCTATGCGGCTTCCCTTCTCGTCGAAGCACTCGCCTTCACCAATGAGGGCGAGGGCGAGATGTGCGAGTGGAGCAAGGTCGCCGCTGGCTCCGACACTGCCTTGTGACGGCACGACTGGCGTGACTCCCCGGCTGAGCATCTCGCAGATGGTATCGATGGTCGAGGCGCGCACGCCGGAGTTGCCCTTGGAGAGCGAGTTGGCTCGCAACAGCATCATGGCGCGAGTCTCAGCGACCGAAAGCGGCTCGCCGACGCCGACGGCGTGGGAACGAATGAGATTGACCTGCAGTTCGCGGATCTGGTCGCCGGCAATGCGCACGTCACTCAGCTTCCCGACGCCAGTCGTGATGGCATATGAGACTTTATCGTTGGCGACCAGCGTGTCAACGACGGCCCGCGCACGATTCACGGCTTCGCGCGCATCGGGCGCGAGCAGCGCCGGCCTCATCTCGCACGCCACTTCGCGCACTGCCTCGAGAGTCAGATTGTTTCCGTTAATGTGTAGAGCTTGCACTGGTGGAATTCCTGTCCCCGGCTTACGAGATTTTCACTTTCCTTGCAACGCTACCTTGAAAGGATACAGGGTTGCCTTCATCACGCCTTTCATCACGGCCGGATCGGCGTTCATGATCCGAAGAGCAGCCTGTTCGGATTCGGCGCGGAAGATCGCAATCCCCATCGTATGTTCGTCGGTGGTTTGCGTGCGGCCGACGAGAATAATGACGCCTTTCGCCGTCAAATCCTGCAGATACGCAAAGTGCTCGGCCACAAGCGCCTGTTCTGCTGCCGTCGGCCCGGTACGCAGCATGTCCTTGCGAACAAGGTTCAGGATGTAGAGAAATTCCTGCAAGCAAACCTTCACTCCTTGATCTGTTCTCTAACTCCCCACGGCTTCGCGAAACACTCGCATGTACTTCTCCGGGAGCTTTCGCGGCTTCATTTGCGAATTGGCCACTATGTGCGTTGTCTCGCCTTCGGCGAGCAAACGGCCGTCGCCAACGCTTCGAAGCTCATATCCGAAATGAATCACCTTCTCGCGAACATGTTTCAAGTAAGTGCGCACGACAACTTCGTCATCATAATGCACGGGCGCCTTGTAACGGCAGCGCGCATCGACGACGGCGATGAAACAGTCGTCGTGCTGCTCCATGTCTTTGTAGCTGAAGCCGAGTTGGCGCAGAAGTTCGACGCGACCGACCTCAAACCAGATGAAATGATTCGAGTGATAGACGACGCCCATTTGATCGGTTTCCGCGTAGCGCACACGAATGCGTGTTTCGTTGATCCCTCGGGTCTTGCTCATTGGCCGGTCCAATGCGGCTTGCGCTTTTCAAGAAAGGAAGTGATGCCTTCGCGGAAATCGTGGCTGCCACGGATACCGGCGTTTTCGCGCACGGCGGCGTCGATCTGTTCGTCCAGTTCGGCGCGGGCGTGATCAGTGAGCAGGCGCTTGGTATAGGCCAATGAGAGCGGACTGCATTCGAGCAACTGGGCGGCAAGTTCGCGAGCGCGCGTCATCAGTTGTTCTTGCGGGACAATCTGCTTAACAAGGCCGATGCGCAACGCTTCCTCGGCGTCGAAGATGCGGCCGGTGAGAAGCAGGTCGCGCGCGATCTTCTCGCCGACCTGGCGAAGCAAGAACGTTGAGACAATGGCGGGCACAAAACCGATGCGCACTTCGGTATAGCCGAACTTCGCTTCCGGTACCGCAAGTGTGAAGTCACAGAGGAGCGCGAGCCCCGTTCCGCCGGCGATGGCAGCGCCGTTAACGGCGGCGATTGTCGGCTTGGGGAATTCGTAGAGCGAACGAAAGAGGCTCACCATGGTGCGAGAGTCTTCGATGTTCTGCTCGCGCGTGCGGCCGATCAGAGACTTCAGATTGTCGAGGTCCATGCCGGAGCAGAAGGCCTTCCCTGCCCCCGTGACGATCAGAACACGGGCCGACGAATTCTTCACTTCGTCGAGCGCCTTCAAGAGATCGGCAATTAGCTCGTAGCTGATTGCGTTGCGCTTGTCGGGGCGGCTGAGGGTGAGAGTGGCAACATCGTTCGCAAACGAAACCTGGAGAGTAGCGTAGTTCATTTTCAACCCTGAAATTACTGACTTATTTTCATTTCTGATTTTCTCGCTCGCAATCAAGACCATTGCATCTGCATCGGCCATCAAAAGCTTGTCATCCTGAGCGAAGCGAAGGACCTGCTTTCCATTGAAGCACGCTTCACTCAGATCTTCCCATGTGGGATTTCTTGCCTCAATCAGCGCGATCTTCTTCCTTCGCAACCCCCCTTGATTGTCTTCTCACGCCGGATCGCATTGTTTACATACTTGAATGTTTCATAGTAAACGAGACGGTGGACCTTGTAATCATGCGTGAAGCCGGGATTGATATCGTTCTTGTGCTCCCACACACGGCGGCGGATGCTGTCGGTGACACCGGTGTAAATGACCCGCGACTTGCTCGCCATGATGTAGACGTAGAACTGGCGCATAGGAGACGTTGCTCACCGTCAGAATGACGGATGCACATCTGAGATGCGGTGCTGGCGATCACGTCCAAATCTGTGAGATTTTCTTGCTGCCGAGGAAAGCAGGTCCTTCGCTTCGCACAGGATGACAATCTTGGGATGGGGCAGGATTTCATCTCATGCGACATAGTCGTGTTGCGACCTCGAGAGGCGACTGCAAAATAACTACTGCACGACCTGCGCGAGGTAACGTGTAGCGATCTCAGCGCTCGCCTTCACCAAGGCGTCCAATGGCTTGAGCGTGGGAAGCGCAGCACCACGACTTCTGAGTACTTCCAATAGCCTTTCTGTCGGGATATTTCCGACGAGGGCATCTTGCGCAAAGGGACATCCGCCGAGTCCGCCGATGGCCGCGTCGAAGCGGCGACAACCCGCTTCGTAGGCCGCGACAATTTTTGCGCCCGCCTCATTGGGACGGCTGTGCAGGTGAACGCCGATTTCCAGATAGTCGTACTTTGCGAGCACGGCACCCACAACATCGCGGATTTTATCCGGAGACGCGACGCCAACTGTATCAGCTAGCGAAATCGTATGAATGTTCTGGGATTCCAGCAGGTCGACTGCGTCTACGACTTCATCGATACTCCACGAATCGCCATAGGGATTGCCGAAGGCCATCGAGATGTAGACAACCGTGTCGAGACCTGCTTCATCGGCGACCTTTTCGATCTTCTCTAATTCTTCAATCGCATCTTCGAGCGACTGCCGCTGGTTGTTCTGGAGAAACGTCGGTGAGATCGAATACGGAAAGCCGAGTGTGCGCACGGCATCAGTCTTCACCGCGCGTTGCGCTCCTTTCTCATTTACGACGATGCCGATGATCTCGACATCATCAGGCGGATCGAGTTCTTTGAGAACGTCCTCGGAGTCGGCCATTTGCGGGACCGCATTTGGCGATACGAACGACACCGCGTCAATGTGCTTGAAACCTGCGCTAACCAGGGCCTGGAGATAATTCACCTTCAGATCGGTCGGGATCTGGCCTTTGAGGCCTTGCCAGGCGTCTCGCGGGCACTCGATTAACTTTATGCCTTCGCTCATTCAATTATTTAGTCATTGAATCGTTGAGCGATTGAGTCATTGTCCAGGGTCGGCAATGAATGACTCAATACCTCAATCACTCAATACTTCAATAATCCAATCCTATGTTTGCAACACTCCCACCTTGAACTCCGCCACTTCGGGGTTCAGTGCTGCGGCTTCCAGGGCTTGCGTGATCGCCTGACGCGTCTCCATCGGGTCGATGATTTTGTCGATCCACAATCTCGCTGCGCCGTAGCGCGGGTCGGTTTGCTCGTCGTAGGTTTTCTTGACCGACTCGTACAGCTCTTTCTTCTCTTCCTCGCTCAGCTTCTTGCCGCCGCGCTCGAGCTGTTTCACCTTGATCTCTACCAGCGTTCCTGCCGCGGAGTCTCCGCTCATCACCGCATATCTTGCGGTCGGCCAAGCGAAAACGAAGCGTGGATCGTAGGCCTTGCCGCACATCGCGTAGTGCCCTGCGCCAAATGATCCACCGACAATGACCGTTATTTTGGGCACGACCGAGTTCGAAACGGCATTCACCATCTTCGCTCCTGCTTTGATGATGCCGCTCCATTCCGCGTCGCGTCCGACCATAAAGCCGTTGACGTCGTGGAAGAAAACGAGCGGGATCAGGTTCTGGTTGCAGTCCATGATGAAACGCGCGGCTTTTTCCGCGGACTCGGTGTAGATGACACCGCCGAATTCGACGCGCTTGTGGCCTTCGTGGTCGGTCTGCTGGGCGTGCAGCTTTTGGTTGGCGACAATGCCGACGGCGAAACCTCCGATGCGCGCGTAGCCGCAGAGGAGCGTCTTGCCGTATTCGGGCTTGTATTCGTCGAAGCGGCTCTCGTCGACGATGCGGGCGAGAATCTCCTTCATGTCGTACGGGCGCGCGGGCGATGCATCGTAGATTCCGAAGAGCTCTTCCGCTGAAAGGGCCGGGTCGGCGGGCTTTTTGCGGTCCCAAAGCGACTGGCGGCGATATCCCCATTTCTCGACCAGCGAGCGGATGCGGGCAATGCAGGCTTCGTCACTGGGCTCGCGGTAATCAACAGTGCCGCTGATCGCGGAGTGCATCGCTGCGCCGCCGAGATCCTCGGCGGAAACTTTCTGCCCGATGGCGGCTTGCACGAGAGCGGGACCGGCGAGGAAAAGGCCGCTGCCATCGGTCATCAGAACGTGATCGCACATGACGGGCAGATATCCTCCGCCAGCAACACACATGCCCATGATGGCGGCGATCTGCGGAATGCCCATTGCCGACATGACCGCGTTGTTGCGGAAGACGCGGCCGAAATCGTCGGTATCGGGAAAGACGTCTTCCTGCAGCGGAAGGAACACTCCGGCGGAATCGACAAGATAGACGGTAGGAATGCGATTCTCGATGGCGATGTTCTGCGCGCGAATGACCTTCTTCGTGGTCATCGGGAAAAAGGCGCCTGCTTTCACGGTAGCGTCGTTGACGATCAGCATCACGAGACGGCTGTGCACGCGCGCGAGGCCTGTGATAACGCCCGCGGCTGGCGCGCTTCCCCATTCCTCGTACATCTTGTGGGCGGCGTAGAGGCCTAGCTCGAAGAACGTGCCTGCATCGGCGAGGAGGTTGATGCGCTCGCGGGCGGTGAGGCGATTCTTGGCGTGCTGGTTCTCGATTGCCTTCGAACCTCCGCCTTCGCGAATCTTCTCCTCTTCGTTGCGGACCTGCGCGACCAAGTCGGCGAGAGCGCGCATGTTGGACTCGAAGCGGAGCGAGGCGGGATCGACCTTGGTGGTGAGGAGGTTGTTGATGGAAATGGAGGTGGATTCGGGACGGTCAGGCATGATGCTGGAATCAGGTACGAAACTCACTACTATACCAGCGATGCTTGAGGCGAAGGCTACAATCTGGGTTGGTTAGGAACGCGGTCCATGTCAGGGGCATTCGAGATCAATCCGACGCTCTCGTTTACGCTGCTCGGTTCGTGCGCGATTTACGCGGTCACGCGGCCAACGCGCTCTGCTTGGGCGAGCGCGGCTGTAATTGCTGTATTGATGCGAATTGCGGTCACGCGACTGAAGGGCGGATTGGGCGCGTATTACGGAGCGGAGTGGATCACTTGGGGAACATTTGTCGGACTGGCGAGCATCGTGGTGCTTGCTGCACAGACGGCGCGAGCCAGGATGCTCGGCGTTGACGCGCGGCATAGACTTCTTCGCGAGACGTTCTTTGCTGCTTGCGTCTTTCCGATTCTGACGTTGCTTGTCGGCGACGCGCTTCGATTCATTACCTGGATCGAACCGAAGACGCTGGATGCATTTCTCCTCAAGTTCGATGGCTCGCTCGGTTTTCAGCCGAGTTTTCTGCTGGGCAGAGCGCTGAATTCTGTGTCGTTCTGGTGGGGACCAACGACGGTGGTTTACTACGCGTTACCGTTGGGAGTCGGAATTCTCTATGCCTCTCACTTGAAGGCTATGCGATCCGGCCGCGAGACGCGCGTCTCGATTCTCGGACTATTCCTTTCTCTGATTGCGGCGGGAACTTGTATCTATGCAATATTTCCTGCGACTGGGCCCGCGCACTCTTACCCGAATGTGTATCCGTGGCATTCGCCGCAGCTCTCGCAGATTGTCGTGGAACCGCTAATGGGAGGCAACGCGCTGCGGAATTGCATGCCTTCGCTGCATTTCGCGGGAGCGCTGGCGATCTTCTGGAACGCGCATCTTTGGCCGCGTTGGGGACGAGCTTTGGCTGGCGCTTTCCTGCTGGCGACCGCGTTTGCGACTCTGGCTTTGGGAGAACATTATCTGGTCGATCTGGTGGTCGCATTCCCTTTTGCATTGTTCTTTCAGGCTGCGTGGAGCGAGCGGATTCCATGGCGCGATCCGCGACGCTTTCGGGCATTGCTCGGCGGAGCTCTCGGCACTATCGCATGGTTAGTGGTGCTTCGATACGGGTTGCAGGTGTTCCTGCTGGCGCCCTTGATTCCATGGGCTGCACTTATTGCGACCATAAGTTGGTACTGGCTTACCAAGCGCAGCTTAGACTTGGCCGCGCAAGATGCTTCATAATGTCATTATGCTGGACAATCTCTACTTATGGCTGATCGGTATGCTGAGTTAGCTGGCGCAACGCCTCTGCAAGTGGGTCGTCGGTGATGGCATCGATCAGGGAGATTTCCAGGGCACGCTGGGCGGTGAGCTTCTCGGCGGCGACGAACAGTTCGAGCGCTCTTCCCTTCCCGATCAAGCGCGGCAGACGCTGCGTTCCTCCCCAACCTGTAATCAAGCCGAGAGCGGCGCCGCGATGGCCAAAGACCGCGCTGGGAGCGGCGATCCGGCGATGGCAGGCGAGCGCGAGATCGAGTCCTCCGCCCATGCAATGACCTTCGATGGCGGCGGCGACGGGAACTGGAAAGCCTGCAACAGCACGCATTAGCTCTTGTCCCATGGCGGAGAATTCGTAAGCGTCGGGACCGGTCAGCTTGGTGATTTCGTTGAGGTCAGCGCCCGCGGAGAAGTTAGGTGTACCATGGATTACGAGGGGCTTTGGCGACCGTGACGATGTGAGGCTTCGTAAATCATGGATAAGTAATATTACACAATCACGAGTAAGACGGTTCATGCCATCTTCTGATTGCAAAGTAAGAACCGTGGCAGACTTATGAGCAGTTATTACGTGCGAGGATCGTGTCAATTGTGGCTCCGCGATCGGCGTCGTGGACGCATTTGAAAAGCAAAACCACAAAGGGCACGAAGGAACACGAAGGCGCTAACCGCTTGCCGGGATGGTTTGCGGCTTGACGTTCTGGCGGATAAATTTCACGATGTCGTCCATGGGGGTGCCGGGCTGGAAAATACCTGCGACTCCAGCTTTCTTGAGGCCCTCGATGTCCTGGTCCGGAATGATTCCTCCGACGAGGAGGAGCACGTCGTCCATCTTGTTTTGCTTTAGAAGTTCGGTGACGCGCGGGACGATTGCGTTGTGGGCTCCGGATAGTATGGAGAGGCCGATCACCTGAACATCTTCCTGCAGGGCGGCGTTGACAACCATCTCCGGGGTCTGGCGAAGGCCGGTGTAGATGACTTCCATGCCGGCATCGCGGAGGGCGCGGGCGATGACTTTGGCGCCGCGGTCGTGGCCATCGAGGCCAGGCTTAGCAACTAGAACGCGGATTTTTTGGTCGGAGCTCATTGGTTGGTGTGGTTTCTCAATTTGGAGCGTGGAAGCCGGAGTGTTTTGGGTACCCCACCCCCCCTCCCCCCATCGCCTATATAAAAATTACGTTGTTGAAACCTGATTCCCCTTAAAGCCTTGTATTCGCGACAGTTCTACGTAAAGCGATTTTCCCAATCTGGAACTGGAGGAAGAATCGCATCAGATGGAACCCTCCAAGCTTGGGTCGTCCCTCCGGGACTTGAAGCTCGATGGCTCGAATACCCAGCACTGAAGCGCTGAGCTAAGTTCGCTTTTCCCTCCAGGACTCGAAAATAGTAAAACGACTTTCTTGCCCCTTCCGCAGAACGAACCTTCTTGCCTGCTCCACAAAACTCTCTTGCTATTCCGCAACTGGAACCGGGCTCGACTCCGATCTTGTCGCAACTTCAATCATAATCCTGACTGTCAAGGAAATGAATCACGGAGGGTCTAGTCAGACTTCTTGGCCGCGAAGACTCACTTCGATCACACGATGATAATTCCGCATGATCCTCACGATGCGGAGCGCGAGCTTTGCTGCATATTGCTGGTGTTGCAATTTGCTACTACCAAATCGCATATCAGAAGATGGCGCGTTCCTATTCTTCATAGAGCGAGCTCTGTGAACATCCTGCAAGGCCATGAAAACAGTTAGGAAGAAGTTTGGTTCCCAAAATGCGGATTCACTTGAATTCATACAGTTACGTCGTTGTTCCTTTTTTTGCCCAGGTTCGGTCAAGAGTTGGAACGAGAGTAGTGATGACCTGCTAACACATTTATACTGAACGCAATTCTTCATCCGCTCGATCCAAGGCTGCAGGTTTCACTACCGCGAAAGACAACAACTCAGAATGAAAAGCACAGACGATCGGGCACGCACGCGTTCGCGTAGCGCGAGCGCCACTGCCAGTTCAGCGGACAAGAAAGCGAGAAGCTGATTCAACATGCGGCTGCATGTGAAGCTAGCTTTTCGCGGTGCTGTCGTCGTGCGCCGAAGTTCCTTCTCTTTGCAATCCAGATTGCAAGTCTGAGCGACCCTCTTCAAGCTCAGAGTCCAAGAATCCGCATGTCGAAAGGAGGCATTGATGAAAAAATTCACACTGTTATTCGTATTCCTATTCAGCTTGATATGCGCAACGAGCGCATGGGGCCAAATCACGACGGCGACGGTGAATGGAACCGTGACCGATGTGCAGGGGGCATACGTAGCGAACGCCGAAATTACTGTGACCGCGCCAGCAACGGGCTTTACGCGAACGATGGTCACCGGGAGTCAGGGGAACTACAACGTTCCGGAATTACCGCCGGGGACGTATGTTTTACGGGTCAAAGCCAAAGGGTTCGCATCGATCGAACAGAAAGACGTCACCCTGCTGGTAGGCCAGACGCTAACGTTGAATTTCAACATGAAGCCGGGAGCGGTCAGCGAGGTAGTGGAAGTAACGTCAGAGACACCGCTGATTGAGACGAGCACTTCGCAGATAGTAGGCTCGGTTTCGCCGGTGGAAGTCAGCACCCTGCCGATCCTGAACCGCAACTTCTCGGGGCTGGAGCTGCTGGTTCCCGGCGTCCGGCAGGCGGAAGGATTTGATCCAACGAAGTCAAAGGTCGGCAATATCAGCGTGAACGGAGGCGATGGCCGCCAGGTCGACACCAACGTTGACGGTGGAGACAACAAAGACCTCGTGGTGGGAGGACTGGTTCAGAACTTCACCATGGAAGGCATCTCGGAATTTAACGTGATGACCGACCACTACACGGCGGAAGCGGGCCACTCGGTGGCAGCAGTTGTGAACGTCATCAGCAAGTCGGGAACGAACACCTTGCATGGCTCGCTGTTTGGGCTATTTCAAAACAGCTCGCTCAACAAGAACGACTACTTCACGCTAAAGAATTGCGAGGGTGAAGGTATCTCCGACAGCAGCTGCCCCAAGCCCGTATTTCATCGGTATCACTTCGGGGGCTCGGTCGGCGGACCGGTGGTCAAAAATAAGTTCTTCTTTTTCGGAGCCATCGAACAGAAGCGGGAGCCGGGATCGATTTCTGTGAACCCGGCATCATTTGCGGACCTGACGAGCTTTGCAAGCCAGACGGCTGATTATCCGGGTGGTCCTTATGCATACCCGGTGTCGACGCTGCCTTCTCCGTATATCGATACGATGGCAACGATCAAGCTGGACTACAAGGTCAACGACAAGCAAAACATCTTCGCGCGTTATGGCCGACAGAAATGGACGGTACCGAACGACCAGTTGGGTACGCCGTTCAACAGCGACGGCACGCAGGGCACGACGGATATCAACAACTTCCACGACCTGACAATTGCGCACAACTGGACGGTCGCAACAAACAAGGTCAACACGATCAACTTCCACATTCAGGACATGGTGAACATTATCGGAAACGCTCCGACGAACACGTTCACCTATCCATTGGCAGACGAGAGCACGATCCAAAACCCGAACATCGCGTTTGGCGATGGAACGAACGTGGGAATCAACGTGAACGTTCCGCAGGAGACGTTGATCCGCAAGTACCAACTGAAGGACGACTTCAACTGGTCACACGGCAAACACGATATGAAGTTTGGGGCGAACTGGATCTACTTTGCGAAGCTGGGCGGGTACTTCTATTCCCAGTACGGCTACACGATGACGTTTTGGGATAACCCGGCTTGTATCGCAGCGGGAAGTTGCCCCGACGGAAGCGGCGGAATTTATCCGGAGGGTCTACAGACGCCCGGAGCCGTACATGACATTCTGCTGAACGGCGGAAGCGGGTCGACGTCGCAGCCACCGTGGCATTCGCTCGGCCTGTACTTCCAGGATGACTACAAAATCAAGCCGCACCTGACGCTGAACCTGGGTCTGCGGTGGGATGCGAACATCGACTTCCTAACCTCCCAATATGGCGGGAGCCTGACGAACAGCAACAAGGGCATTTATGACTTGCGGCAGGTGATGGACTCGGCGGGATTCCCCACCGATGATCCTGGAGCGCAGCGCATCGCTGAAATCGTCGGCAACAAAGGCGACTTGCAGCGATCAACAGCGGACTGGAGAGAATTCCAGCCGCGAGTGGGCTTCGCGTGGGACGTTACTGGTGCCGGGAAGCATGTGATCCGAGGCGGCTATGGGATCGCGCGCGACCAGATTTTCCAGAACATCACGCTCTGGTCGATCCAGCAATCGCAACCGACGATCTACCAGACGGTGTTTGAGGCGACGGGGTCGGCCGGGCCGGGACTAGGCTGTACGGAAACGGGAACCGGACCAATCGGCGCCTGCACGTTCGCGTTTGGCGTGGACCCATTGCCCGTGCCTCCGGCGGCAACGACGGACCTGGCGGGAGGCGCAACACCTCGCATCACCAATCCAAAAATCACGGACCCATGGTCGCAACAGATGTCGATCGGTTACGAATGGCAGGTCTCTCCGGACTACGCGTTCTCGGTTGACTATCACCATATCCTGGGCACGCATGAAGAGCGGGTGCTTAACATGAACCCAGTGATTGGAAACGTTTGCGACCCGACGTTTGGCGGGGATCCTGAGGATCCGCGCTGCGTAAACGGAGCGGGAACGCGGTTAATGGATTACGCGTTCCAATCTGTCTACGACGCGACCGGCACGACACCATGCAGCTTTGACGGTGTTTGCGGAGCCGGGCGTTTCAACAAGATTTACGATTACAGCACGAACAATCGCTCAGCCTACGACGGCCTCAACTTCCAACTCAAGAAACGGATGAGCAAGCGCTTCATGTTCCAGACCAGCTATGTCCTGGCATGGTCGAGATCGTGGGGCGGCTTCCCGGTGGCTTCCTATGGCGGAAGCGGCCTGGCGATTACGCCGGAGGCGCAGTTCCAATCGAACGAGTTCGCGCGAACGAACTTCGACGAGCGGAGCCGATTTGTCTTCAGCGGTATTTTCCAGTTGCCGTACGGCATCAATCTTGGACCGATCTTCCAGGCAGCATCGGCTCGGCCGTATAGCTTCCTGTCAGGTTCGGACCTTGACGGAGACGGCCGCGTGATTCTGGATCGGGTGTGCGTCGGCAGTACGGTAACTGATCCCATTACCACGCCGGGCTGCCAGCAACTCAAACCCAACACTCTGAGTGGCAAGCCTTTTGTAGAAATGGATCTCAGGGTCGACAAGACGTTCAAGCTCGGGGAGCATGCGAAACTGGCGCTCAACTGGGAGTTCTACAATCTCTTTAATCGAGCGAACTTCTGCAACAGCTACGAAGAGAGCGTGTCGGCCGGATTGCCGCCGGATGGGACGTTCAACCAGCCACAGTCGTATTGCAATGGACCGAGCAACGCGGCATTTGGCGGAATATCAGGCTACTCGGCTGCCGCGAATGCATCGTTCCGCAACCAGTTTGGGTTCCGGTTTGAATTTTAGGCTGGGACTTACAAGCTAAATTTTGGGGCGCTCGCTTGAGCGCCCCTTTTTCTGTGCCGCTTTCAAAAGGATGATTTTCGAATTACTGACGCGGCGGCGAGGACGCCGCCGTAACCGCCGCCGGGACGGCGACGCTACGGTCGAACTACGGCTTTACTCCTAACTGCCAGAACAAAAACGAAAAGCTGTCGGTGCTGTCTTCTACCTGCTTGGCTACCGGTTTGCCTTGGCCGTGGCCGGCTTTGGTGTCGATGCGGAGGAGGATTGGGCGGTCTTTGCTGTCGCCGTTTTTCGCTTCGGCTTGCATGAGCGCGGTCATCTTTTTTGCGTGCATGGGGTCGACGCGGGTGTCGGTGTCGGCGGTCATAAAGAGGATAGCGGGATACTCCTCGCCGGGCTTGACGTGGTGGTAGGGCGAGTAGGCGTAGATGAAGTCGAATTGCTTAGGGTCTTCGGCGCTGCCGTACTCGGGAATCCAGAGCTTGGCGATCTGGAAATTCTGATAGCGCAGCATGTCGAGCAGCGGGACCTGGCAGAGGACGGCGCGGAAGAGGTCGGGACGCTGGGTGATCATGGCGCCCATGAGGAGGCCGCCGTTGGATCCGCCATAGATGCCGAGATGATTCTTGTCGGTGTACTTTTCGGAGATTAGGTATTCGGCGGCGGCGATGAAGTCGTCGAAGACATTTTGCTTTTTCTCGAGCATGCCAGCGCGGTGCCAGTCCTCGCCGAATTCGTTGCCGCCGCGCAGGTTGGCGACGGCGTAGACGCCTCCGTGCTCCATCCAGAGAAACATGCTGCGGTTGAAGACCGGGGTCATGGAGATGTTGAAGCCCCCGTAGCCCGTGAGCAGCGTGGGGTTCTGGCCGTTCTTGACCAGACCTTTCTTGCTGACGATGAACATCGGAATTTTGGTGCCGTCCTTGGAGTGGTACCACTCCTGGCGGACATCGTACTCATCGGGATTGATGGAGGGCGCGTCGACCTTGGCCCAAAGTTCGGACTTGTTGGTGCTCAGGTCGTAGCGATAGACGCAGGGCGGAACAGTGAAGGACTGGAAGGAGAAGAAAATTTCGTTGATATCGTAGCGGCCCGTAGCAGCGGGAACGTTGCCGATGGCGGGCTGGGGGATGTCGGCGAGGTGCTTGCCGTCGAGCGAGAAGAGCTTGAGTTCGGAGGCGACATTGTGCTCGTACTGCACGAAGAGCTTGCCGCCGGTGACGCTGGCGTCCTGGAGGACAGCGTCGGATTCGGGGATCAGCTCACGCCAATTGGCGCGCTTGGGATTTGAGGCGTCGGCGACGAAGACACGGAAGTGTGGAGCGTCTTCGTTGGTGGTGATGTAGAGCTTGCCGTGGAAGAAATCGGCACCGTAGAGAGCTTCTTTGCCGGTGGTGAGTTCGACGGGAGCGTCTTTCGTGCGGCGATCCTGCAGAAACAACTCAGTCTTCGACCACCCCTGTTCCACATTAATAAGGAGCCAGCGGTCGTCGTCGGAGAGCGTGACGGTGGGGATGTTCTGTGGATTGCGCTTGTCTTCGTAGATGAGTGGGTCTTTCGCAGGATCGGCGCCGATCTGATGATAAAAGACTTTGACGTGGTAGACCTCTTCGCCGGGAGGAACGTCGCCTTTGTGGGGATGGCGCGTGTAGTAGAAGCCGGAGTTGTCTTTCAGCCAGGCAAGACTGATGAAGCGGGTGCGGTCGATGGCGTCGGGAAGAGTGCGGCCCGTGACGGTCTCGATGACGCGCAGAGTGCTCTCTTCGGAGCCGCTGGCCGAGGTTCCGTAAGCGACGTACTTTCCGTCATGCGAGGCGAACCACCAGTCGAGCGCGACCGTGGCGTCAGTAGAGAGCTTGTTGACGTCGAGAAGAACGCGATCCTGACCGTTGAGGCTGTCGCGCACATAGAGAAGAGGCTGGTTCTGGCCCGCGTCGCGGCGAGTGTGGAAATAATATTTGCCACCCATTTGCGGCGCACTGACAGTACCAATCGAAAGAAGCTGAGTAAGGCGGGCATTGATCTTGTCGCGGCCGGGGAGTGGGTCAAGAAGTGACCGCGTGTAGGCAGCCTCTTGTTCGACGAAGCGCTCGGTATCGGGATTGGTGGAATTCTCGAGATAGCGGTAGGGATCGACGATCTTGTGGCCCTGAACGGTGTCTTCGACTGGGGCGATCTTGGCTTTAGGCGGACCAGAGGATGCGGGCGCGTCCTCGGCAGCGACGAGCGCTACGGATACGATGAAAAAGAGAAAGAAGACACTCAACAAGCGAAAACCTCCGAGCATAGACACCTCACTTTTGGTGCGGACCATTGTTGTGGACGGCACATGCAGGGATAGGTTAGCAGAGAGGCCGATCGGAAAGGGCGTGGTGGAATGAGGCCGCTGTCTGCGTGAGACTAAAGGGCACAACGCGACGGATGTGATCGGTGCGGGTTGCGGTGAGCGTGCGCCGCGTGCGAGAAATTAGGAGATGGTGAGCGCGTGCGAGATCGGGTGACGAACGAGTATTCATGAAAGAGTGATTGTTCCAATCCGATGCACGCTCTGATATGATTTTGATGAGCACACAAGAGTGTGCGGTCACTCCTCAGTAGCTCAATGGCAGAGCATCCGGCTGTTAACCGGAGGGTTGTAGGTTCGAGTCCTACCTGAGGAGCCATTTCTTTCAACGGCTTAGCTTTCATTGCGCTCTGCGTGCGCTCCGTTTCCGCGAAATGCAAGCTGCGCAACCTTCATTCCCGCAGTAGTCATCTCATCCGTCACCACATCACCGTAAATGTTGAATGTGGTTCTGATGTCAGAGTGCCGCATCATCTTTTGTTGCACTGCAATTGGTGTGCCCACTGCGTCAAGCCATGAGCGATAGGTGTGTCGGAACGCGCGCGTACCCAGATGCCCACCGCGCTAAAGTTAGCGGTCAGCATAGTGCAAGCTCCCTTAGCGGTCAAGACAATCTGTTGTTGAGATGAACAAAACGGGAAAATCGTATTCTGCCCTACCTTTCGGCGATGCGCAGGTAGAACCAAGATTGAAAGTCCGCGAACAGAATTCTCTTTCCGGTTCTCATTTAGCCGAAAAAAGCCGCTCGTCATTGTTGTACTTGATGCGTTCCAAAGCCGGACTCTTTCTGCTCCCCGATAAGCGCCTCTACAAAAGGATTCTCATGAACCTCCGCTCGGCTCTTCAGAAGTTCATTCTCTCGATAATGGTCGTGCTGACTTGCGCCATTGCTGTCGCCCAGGTTTCGCCCTTAAGCATTGAAGACGCCCTGGGCACACTCTCAATGGCCAATCGCATGCCAATAGCCCTCTCGCCCGATGGTCAGTTGGTGGCCTTCACCGTTGAAGATGACCGCAGACGTGAGAGCACGCAATCGGAGAGATACAGTTTTTACACGAAAACCGGAGCGTTCACTGAGGCTCTGGGCTGCGATGTCTGGATCGTTGATACAAAGAGAGGAGGTGCTAGAAACCTCACCGGCGGGCAAGGAACAAGTTCCAGTCCAGTCTGGTCACCCGATGGAAAGTTTCTCGCTTTCTATTCCGATCGTAGCGGAACCGAGCATATCTGGCTTTGGATCCGTGAGACCGGACAGATGCGCCAACTCTCCGATGCCATTCCGCGCCCGTTCTTCAATTTTCAAGTCGTTCGTTGGACGCCGGATAGCCACCATATTCTGGCAAAGATCCTGCCGGAAGGAATGACGATTGAAGCGGCAGCAGATCTCATCAGTCCCGGTGAGACAGAGCCGAAGAACCAATCTAAGCAAGGAGCCGCCACAGTCACGATATACAAATCAGCGTCGGCCCAAAACAACGCATCCGGCGCCAAAACTGAGAAGCCCGTCGAAACGCAGTCTTGGATGGAGCGCTATCGTGGCGACCTCGCTCTCATCGATGTAAGCACGGGAAAAATTGAGCGGCTTGTTACCGCGGTCAAGCCCCTAGGCTATTGGACTTCCCCCGACGGAAAATACCTTGCGTACATGGCGTGGAACGGAATTGAAGAAAACTCCCAGCAGCCCATTTATGCCCTCTCAGTGCTCTCCCTGATCGATCGCAAATCTCGCGTAGTCGTAGCGAAGGTCAAACAGGATTATGGCATCTCCGTCAGTTGGTCCCCGAACAGTTCCCTTCTCGCCTACATGACATCCGAAAATGGCGACTGCTTCGTGGTTCCGGCCGAGGGCGGAGATCCAAGAAACCTAACTCCGGGAACTCATCCTCCGTTCACTGATGATCACCGCGCACCGCTCTGGGACGCAAACAGCGAATTCATCTACCTGCTCAGCAGCGAACAATACGGACGGATAGGTTCGAGCAAGATCTGGGCAGCGGCGGTCGCAAACACCTCGCTCAAGGAAATCGCAGAAATCTCAGGCCATTCTGTTCTAGAGATCGTAGCACCGGCATCGGGCGGGCGCTTGTGGTCGTCCGACCGTCACTCATTGGTCGCTTTGGCGAGAAACGAATCCACCAAGGAAGCTGGATTCTATAGAGTCCCGCTCTCTGGAGGAAGCCCTAGCCTTCTTTTCGAGGAACCACGATATTTCAGCCGCGACAGCATCTTCACAACGGATGTGAGCGCTGATGGAAGGCTCGTCGCCTACGTCGCCCAGGATTCTCAACACCCGGAAGACATATGGATCGCAGGAACAGATTTCAAAGATCGCAGGAAAATCACTCAAATCAACCCTCAAATCGCAAACGTGCCTTTCGGAAAAAGCCGCATCATCGACTGGCGTGGCATCGACGGCCAGCAACTTCACGGTGCACTCCTTCTCCCATCAAGTTTCGAGGACGGAAAGCGCTACCCTCTGATCGTCGATGTCTACGGCGGATCCTTTCGATCTTCGACCACCTATCGGTTTGGCCTGTCCGGTTCGGGCGTCGAGAATCTCCAGATTCTTGCTACTCGCGGCTATGCCGTCCTTCTCCCTGACACACCCTTGCGCAAGGGCACCCCAATGCAAGACCTGCTAAAAACAGTTATGCCTGGAGTTGACCGCGCGGTTGACTTAGGCATTGCGGATCCCGACCGCCTGGGCGTGATGGGACACAGTTATGGAGGCTATTCGACTCTCTCGCTCATCGTACAAACGACCAGGTTCAAAGCAGCGGTCGATAGTGCTGGGCCCGCAGATCTGATCAGCTTCTACGGCGATCTGGACAAGAGTGGAGCCGCAGGCGGAATTGGCTGGTCTGAAACCGGCCAGGGAGGAATGGTGGGAACGCCCTGGCAATACCGCGACAGATATATCGAAAACTCGCCCCTCTTTTACCTAGACAGGGTTGAAACCCCAGTCTTGATTGTCCAGGGAGACTTGGATCCGATCTGGCAACAAGCCGACGAGGTGTTCGTCGCACTGCGCCGCCTTAATAAGGAAGTGGTTTACGCGAAGTACCATGGCGAAGAGCACTGGGAAGGTACTTGGAGCCTCGCGAATGTTCAGGACTATTGGAGCCGGGTTCTTGATTGGTTCGATAAACATCTCAGTCAAAATCAGTAGCCAAGACCAAGAGGCCAACCAAAAATTCGACTGAAAGTCGCTCCGCCCAGTCTTCACGGCACTTACAAATTCGTAGCGGTCTCACGCAGCTGTACGTCCTTGATTATCCTAGTTCTCTTCACATGAAAAAGCTGGTGGCCCCGATCAAGGGGCTTGTCCTGTGAATCCGCGACTGGGTCACGGGTTATCGAAAAGACGTGCGCTCTATCTGCGCTCTGTTTGCATCTCCAAGACTGCTTTTCATGGTCTTAGGTGTCATCCGCTGACCTGCATGTCGTTGAAAATACGTTTAATTGTGGATTCGAGTCCTACCTGAGGAGCCATTGTTTCAATCGCTTACAGCCGAAAAAAATCACACAAAATCAGTGAACGGTTTGGAGCGCCAGCCCGGCGACCCTAGCGCTCGCCTTCTCCATCTCATCCGTGACGACCGACCCATAGATATTCATCGTCGTCCGAATGTCCGAATGTCGGAATGTCGCATCAGTTTGTGGGCAACAATTTCCCAGATAATGTAACCCCGTAAAGTGAAGCACTTCGAAACGATCGATGCTGAGGGATTGTGGGCAACCTCGAAACTAGAGCCGCAGACTGTCATCATTTATTGTCGGTGGCGAAGGGCTGCTTGTCACACACGAAGCAGGTCAATGAGCTCTATGAAAAGGGAAGTCAAGAAGAAACTGCTGCCTCGACCGGAGGGCGAAGGGTAGGTCGCGCTCTCCAGCCCGCTGTTTGTAGGAGCACCCCGTCGTTCGAGGCATGCCCGCGACAGTTGCGTTGTTCCGTAGCCTTCTCTGCCGGTGACAACAAGCACGATCAAGTTTGACGGACCTGGCAAGCGAGAGTGATCTCTGCGTGGTAATCATGGTTCTATTCGAGGCTCCTGGCCTATCGCTATCTCTGATTATCCGAGGGGGCATAGCGTGTTAATGGGCGACTCGGTGCCGAAGCACCCGTGGCCTAGCTCATTGACTGATACTCGCCCTCGAATCGAGCGTCCCCAGAACCGACCGACCATCACCACTGAGAAGGACCCGGATGATCGCCGTCTCCGGAGTTGCTCAAGCTGCTTGCCGACCTAGTTGTTTGGCGTCGAAGTCCACTCCTTTCTTCCAGATTGTTAAAGTAATCGCCGCGATTTTTCGGGCCAGAGTGAGACGCGCCATGCTCGGCCGCATTCCCTTGGCCAACAACACTAAATAGAAGTCGCGGAGTGGTCCTGGTCGTGTGCTGGCCGAAACGGCGGTACTTTTGAAAATATTCTTGAGATCGCGATTGTAGTTGCCGCTGAGACCACGCACTCGCATGCGCTCCCGATTGCGCTGCACCTTTCCCCTGACATAGCGGTACTCGCCGCTGTCGTGCGTCTCCACGGCGAATCCGCTGTAGGCCCACAGCTGTCGTTTGGTACGGAATCGGTGCGGCGTTTGCACCAGGGCCATTAAAAGCGCCGCGCGAATCGGACCGATGGATGGAATCTGGCGCAATCGCTTCACTGCCGGGTGGCGGCGGCTCTCCTCGACCAGAGCGCAGCGCGCTTGCTGATGTAAGGGGCGAAGCAGGTCCAGTTCCTGATAGAGATATTTTGCACGCTGACCAACCCCAGCTTGAGAAAGCTTGGCCAACCACTCGCTGCGATGTCGTGCCGCATACACGCCAGCGCCGCTGCAGGGAATCGCCCAGCTGCGATACAAAGCCTTAATGCGAGTCATCACCCGCGTGAGATCCTGGGTCAGGGTCAGATAGCTGCGAGCCAATTCCTTCAGGGTCCGCAACCCATGGTCCCCGTGATATACCGGACTGAGTTGGTCGCCTCGCAATAACTCGGCTAACTTGCGCGCATCGATGCGGTCGCTCTTGCTGCCGTCCTGCAAGAGAGCATTCTTGCGAGGATCACATACGACCAACCGGTTGACATGAGGTTGGAGAAGATCGTGGAGCCAGGCGGCGCAGGTTCCTTCCTCGAAAGTCACCGCCAGGCTGCCACGTACTCCTTGGATAAAATCCACAATCGCGCTGGCTTTGGTTTCCAGCACGCACTCCATCGTTAGCTTGCCCCTGCGATCCAGCACCGCAACCGAAACGCTGGCTTGGTGCACGTCCAGGCCGATATACTTATCTTCACTCATTAGGCGCTCCTTTGGCGAAGTTGGTGATGCGAACGATCCCAACCTACCTCAAAAGCGAGCGCCTTTTCATATTGCGTGTAATCGCGATGTTACGCCAACGATCTGCGGGAAGGCGTATATTACAGGCGAATAGCGAATCGACCCATGTATCGAGTTTTTATACCCTGCCTCGTTGTATTCGGTGTTGGGCTTTGCTGTGCACAGGAATTAAAGCCATCAAATTGGATAAGTCTCTTGAAGGACGGCAAGTGTGAGGAGGCGCGCACCTTGTGCACCGGATGGATGACCTCGAAAGACAACGCCAAGCTGGTTGAAGGACACAAATGCTTGGCCAACGTCGCCCTCTGTGGCAATGGGGATGTCGTGACACTGCAAGCCAACGATCAGGGTGGAGGTACTCTGGCCAGCGCCTATAAGGCAGACGCGGTCGATGAGGCTCTTGGACACCTAAATCAGGCTCTCACGTTAGCCCCCCAAGATCTTTCAATCCATCACGGGCGCCTCCATCTCTTGGAGATTTCTTCCCGGTATTCGGACATGGTTAAAGCTCTAGATGAGAGTTGTAGTATTTACAAAGGGAGCGAAGGTGCCGAGCCGTGGTTGGATTACACCTCCGAGCTCTTTGACGACAAGCAATTCCGAGCAAGCTTGGCGCTGCTGGAAGTTCTCGATAAACACTACCCAGACTCTCACGATGTATTAGGAAATATCGGAGCAATGCACCTCATGCTTAGAGAGGATCAAGAAGGCATCACGTACCTGCGCAGGGCCGCCGACCTCGCGCCAAAAGATCCAATCGATGCATGGAACCTCGGACGAGCCTACGACTATTCTGAGAAACTCGAACTTGCTAATGAGTGGTACAAAAAAGCACTCACTCTCGACCCGGACTCGGCCAGACGCCAGCAAAACACCTGCATCTACGCGGGTTTTGTTGAGAACAAACTACGCGACTCCAAGCAGGCGTGCGAACTGCAACGAGCGAATTGCCCTGAAGATAAACAACCTGCGTGTTCTGCCTCGAGATAAGGGCGAAGGTAGGTCAGCGCCAGAGCCGATAGTTGACGAAACTAGGCGTTCTCGCAAGTGTGCGCTTTTGTTTCGCCTTTTTGCGGGTCGATGAGTGCAATCGTGATTTATCGGCAATCGACATCGGCTGTATCATTCGGCGCATGGGCTCCTCCGGTCTGCACGGTCGATTCTCTCGTCCGATCTTCAGGGCTGCGGGCCTGATTTTGTTTGTTGCAGCATTCTTTTTCCCTGCGGTACGAATGCCACCATCGACGGTATTGTCGGGATTGGGAGGCGCCAAAAGCGTAGATTTCTCCGGTTGGGAGTGTGCTTATCTCACTCCAATCTTCACGGTGCGCCTTCT
>Ga0335071_10001848_pt1 | contig 22766 bp, 17 predicted proteins | sample Lox_Sample_15_FD_206724 | JGI IMG/M metagenome (GOLD analysis project Ga0335071, IMG submission 206724) | Soil microbial communities from Loxahatchee National Wildlife Refuge, Florida, United States - Lox_Sample_1.5 | ecosystem: Environmental > Terrestrial > Soil > Wetlands | place: USA... | reverse complement strand
ATATTCATCAGGGCGATTATCTGGCTTTTGTCGGCCCCAACGGCGCGGGCAAAACCACGCTGATGAAAATAATTCTCGGTTTATTGCCGCCAAAAACCGGTTCGGTAAATTTGTTCGGCGCGGACATTAAAAAATTTCGCGACTGGGCGAAAATAAGTTACGTCGCCCAGGGCGTTAATAATTTTGACAATAATTTTCCCGCCACGGTTTTGGAAATCGTTTTAATGGGCCGCTACGGCCGCAAGGGCTTATTCCATGGCGTCAACGCCGCCGACCAAAAAGCCGCCGAGCGCGCCATTAAGCAAGTCGGGTTAAGCGAAAATAAAAATAAATTAATCGGCGCTCTGTCCGGCGGGCAAAAACAGCGCGTCTTCATCGCCCGCGCGCTCGCCGCCGAACCGGAAGTAATTTTTCTGGACGAACCGACCGCCGGCGTTGACCGAAAAAGCCAGGATGAATTTTACGCGCTGCTTAAAAAAATGAATGAAGAATTGGGCATCACTTTGATTTTAATTTCCCACGAAGTTGAGCGAGTGTTGCAAGAAGCCATGCATATCGCCTGTATTGACCATTCTCTGACTTGTCATGCCTCGCCGGAAGAATTTTTGCGCGAAAGCGCGGCGGCCAAAATTCTTGGTGAAAACGTCCGCATTATCGCCCACCACCATAACGACAATTAAGAATTAAGAGATAAGAATTTTCTGAAAGCAATTTTACTAATAACAATATTATCTAAAACCAAAAATTAAATGATTTTTAATATTCTTCAATACGGTTTTATCGTGCGCGGGCTGGAGGCCGGCGTGATTGTCGCGCTGATCGCGCCGCTGATCGGAATTTTTTTGGTTTTGCGCCGCTATTCTTTGATCGCCGACACGCTCGCCCATGTTTCCTTGGCCGGCATCGCGCTTGGCCTGCTTTTTGGCGTCAATCCGATCTTTACCGCCATCGGCACGGCCGTCCTTGCCTCGTTAGGTATTGAAAAATTGCGTGTTTCCCGGAAGGTTTATGGCGAATCGGCGCTGGCGCTTTTTCTTTCCGGTAGCTTGGCGCTGGCAATCGTGATTTTAAGCTTGGCACACGGCTTCAATGCCAATTTATATAATTATTTATTCGGCAGCATTGTGACAGTGACGGCCGCGGACGTTTGGACAATTGCGATTTTAGCCGTCATCACCGTGATCATTCTTTTCGCTTTTTTCAAAGAATTGATTTTTATTTCTTTTGACGAAGAAGCGGCCCGCGTCGCCGGCATTCCGGTTCGCCTAATTAATACTATTTTAATAATTCTCGCCGCGCTGGCCGTTTCTATTTCCATTCCCATCGTCGGCGTGCTGCTGATTGCCGCTCTAATCGTTATTCCGGTCGTGGCCGCTTTGCAATTGAAACAAAATTTCACCGCGACGATCGTTTACGCGGAAATATTTTCCGTTTTCTCCGTCATCGCCGGAATGATCGCTTCTTTTTATCTCAATCTTTCCACCGGCGGCACGATCGTTTTAATCATGCTGACGATTTTTATTTTAACGATGATTTATCAAAAAATCCGCGCTTAAAGATACGGAAAAGATTTAAAAAACGGGCGGTCAAACCGCCTGTTTTTATTTTTAAAAGGACTTCTTTATTTAAAATTCGCTTGCATTGACACGAGAAAAAATAAATGATTTACTTATTAGTTCCGAGAGAATCATGGTCAGGGAAAAATTAACATTTTTGGCAATGATTCTTCAGGCATGTTCTTTGAATTATGATTAATATGTTATTCTATTCACAATCAACCAAGGAGCGATGATGGCTGGAAAAATTAATGTTCTCGTGATCGGGGGCGGTGGCCGCGAAGCAGCGCTGGTGGAAAAAATCGCCAGTTCAAGCTATACCCAGAATCTGTTTTGCGCCCCGGGCAATGGCGGAATCGGCAGTACGGCCAAGTGTGTCCAGTTGGACAGCAAAGACGCGCCGTCCGTCGTCGGGTTCTGCAAAAAAGAAGGTATTGGCCTGGCAATAATCGGACCGGAAGCGCCACTGGTGGATGGTTTGGCGGACAAATTGCGCGCTGCAGACATTCCGGTTTTCGGACCGTCCCGCCTGGCCGCGGAGCTGGAGGGCTCCAAGGTCTTTATGAAACGCCTTTTGGGGAGTTACGACATTCCCACGGCGCCCTTCGTTATTTTCTCCGACAGTGCTTCCGCGATAAACTTCATTCGCGAAACGCGCTGCGAGGACGTCGTTGTCAAAACATCGGGACTGGCGGCGGGCAAAGGCGCGATCGTCTGCCACAGCATGGCCGAAGCCGAAAACGCCGTTGACCAAATAATGATAAAAAAAGAGTTCGGCAACGCCGGCAATTCTATCGTCATAGAAAAATTTCTCCCTGGCGAAGAGGCCTCGTTTATGGCCCTGGTGGATGGTGAAAATATTCTGCCTCTGGAAACCTCGCAAGACCACAAGAGAGCTTTTAACGGCGACGAAGGTCCGAACACCGGCGGCATGGGCGCCTATTCTCCGGCGCCGATTGTCACTGCCGCCTTGAGTGAAAAAATCATGGCAACCATTATGCAGCCGACTGTGGCGGCCATGCGGAAAGAAGGCCGGCCGTTTCAGGGCGTGCTTTACGCCGGACTGATGATCAACGGCAACGATGTGCACGTTCTGGAATTCAATGTGCGTTTCGGCGACCCGGAAATTCAGCCGATTCTCTTTCGGATGAGATCGGACATTGTCCAACTGCTTTTGGCAACGGCCACGGGAGGCCTGCGCGGGATGAAAATTGAGTGGGACCTGCGGCCGGCGCTTTGCGTATGCATGACTTCGGGCGGGTATCCGGGAAAATATGAAAAAGGCAAAGAAATTCTCGGCCTGGATAAAGCGGCGCTTCTGCCTGATACGCAAATTCTGCATGCGGGAACCATCATCCCCGACCGCAGTAAAGGAATTTTTCACACTTCCGGCGGTCGGGTCTTAAACGTTACAGCACTCGGTGATGATTTTCTGGACGCCCAGCGAAATGCCTATCGGGCGGTGGATTTGATCCACTGGGAAAATGAGTTTCACCGCACCGATATCGGCCACCGGGCAATCAGCCGCCAATAAAAACCTTGGGCAAAAGGTATAGTCAGGAAACGTTTTCCTGACTATTTTTTTTACAAAAAAAGACGCCCGATTAAAGGCGTCTTTTTTGCCGAATGGCGATAAATTATTGAGCGCTGGCAACTTTTCCCACGTTGGCATCAGTGATACCAAGCCCCAGATTGCGCATCACAGTGAAAGCGTCAGCCGGGCGGCCAAGGAAATAGGCCTTCATGGTTTTCGGATAAATGTAATAGGCCTCACCATGGGTCTGAACATCTAGCAAGATTTTACCGGAAACCGCGGCCGGGAAAGTTCCATTGAGATGGCTGGCGATATAGGCATGCGTGGCTCCCAGTCCCAAAGTGCGCATAATGGCAAACGCGTCAGCAGGACGGCCCAGGAAATATTTCTTGTTATTGGCCGGATAAACATACCAGGCCTCGCCGTGCTGCTGGACTTGCAACAGGATCAAGCCGCTTAATTTGGCGGAAAAAGCTTTATCAACTGTTCCGGGGGTAACCGGGGCAGTGACCGAAGTGCCAGGCGTAGTAGGCGTGGTCGGAGTGGTCGGGGTGGTCGGGGTGGTAGCGCCGCAAACCTGCGATCTCACCGCTTGTTGCGCGGAAGTTAGGGCGCAAGAAGACGGACTCTGGCCCAAAACATCGCGGTATTGATAGCCGCTGGTGCAAGGTTTCCAGTCGCCGTAAGTCACGCTGGTGCAATACGTCGTGCCAAGCCCGAGACCGCCGTAACCAAAAGCGGTTTTGACGCCAAGCAAAGTGCCGGTTCCAAGACTACCGGTCAAAACGATCGCCAAAGTAAAAACAACGGCAATCGCTCCGGTAATCAGAAAATTTCTTTTCATAAAAATAATAAATTTTGCTTAATGCCTAATTATTTAAAAATTTCAGGCATTAAAGAAGTATTTAAATTATTTAATACGCTTATTACCTGTATTTATTATACACTAAATTCACCTTCAAGCCAAATTCTTCCTGTGGATAAGTTAGTTATCGTTTATATTATACCCCGCGGCCTGATATAGCGTCAAATCATCGGTTTTAAGCAATTTTTGCAATCCCCTGGCCTGCAAAATCGGATATTTTAGATAATCTTCGGCAGCCACCTTGTTCATTACCAAAATATATTTAATTTTTTTTGCTTTTAATAATTCCAGCGCCTGATCCGGCGGCTGCCGCGGGTCAAGAAGGATATTTTCAATCGCTTTGTTTGCCAAATCCGTGCTTTGGCTGAATACGCCGCCCACTTCCATGTTTTCGCCCTGAACGATTTTTGGCCCGAAAAAACCCTGGGCCGGATTGGCGGTAATAATATTTCTGTTAAAATCCAGGGAAAGATACTCGTGCCACGGCAAAAATATAACTTGATAATCACTCTGATCCTTGTCCAACATCGCTTTGGCCTGATACCAGGACTGCGGATACCAAACCGGCTGAAGCTGACGGGCAAAACCGCCTAACTCGGTATAAGTTCCCAAAATTGCCAAGGCCATCAAGAGGTAAACAAAATATTTTAAGATTTTTTTCTTTTCCCAAAGTTCAGATAAATAAACAACTCCCCAGCCGGACAAAATCGCATAGACCAAAACCAAATAGCTAGACCATTTTTCGCTGTCGCGAAAACCGCGCCAAAAATTTAAATGTTCAAACAGCCACCAATTGAAATTTTTAAAAACCGTCTCGCCCACTCCGCAGGAAAAAATAAAACTCGCCGAAGCGATCAGTAATAATGCAATAGTCAATTTCCTTTTTCTCTTTATCCCCCAAACTATTCCGCTGATTAACAAAATAAATAAAGCTGCAATTGTAATAAGCCAGAAAATAAAATTATCTTTCGGCCAGAGAAAATAGTCGGCCCACAACTCGTGTTCTTCCCAAAAACCATAAAGCGCCGCGACGTTAATCGCAGTCCCCAAATATTTATCACCGGCAGTCGCGAACGCCTGCCAATTTGACTGCCCAAAATCATTTATCACCGCAGCATTTTGATGAACAAAATAAGGCACCAGCCAATAAGAGCTAACCACCAAGAAAATCAGTCCGCCGAGTAGAAATTTTATCAACCAACTCCAGGGGCGTGTTTTGCTGAGCGAAGCCGAGGCGGGTTTAAAGTTATTCCCCTCCTCGGGAGGGGTGGCCGCGCTGCGCGGACGGGGTGGGTATATTCCCAGCCTTATTATCCCGAAAAATAAACTCACAACAAAATACCCAACCAACGCCAGCGCGCTCATCACAAAAAGATGCAGCGAAAAAATATTAATCAAAATTAGCCAGCCGTATAATTTAAAAATATTCTTCCAAAGCGGCTGGCGATTAAATTTTATCAGCGCCGCAATGAACGGCGGCAAAAAAGCGTAAGCGAACAAAACCGTCAGCTGCCCGGCCAAAAAACGCTCATAGACAAAAGGATTGATTAAATAAAAAAGCGCGGCAAAATAGCGCGCATAATATTTCTTCGGCACCGGCAAATAAATGTAGGCCAAATAGCCGATCAGGAAAAATAAACTGACAATCATTATTTTTTCAACCATCCAACCGGTTAAAAATTGATTCAATAACTTTTGTAAAAAAATTAAGGGGAAAGTATTCAAAAAATATCCCGTGATGAAGAAATCTCCAAAGTAGAGCTTGGGAGTAAAAATCAAATCCAGAGTCAAAACATAACCGGGCTTAAGCATCTGCCAAAGAATAAATACGGTTATGGCAATAAAAAAAAATATGTTGCCGTTAATTCGCTTAAAGCGGTCAGTTATTTTCCCCATATGATTAAAACTCCATTTTATTTATCGCTTCAGAAATATTATTTTGCCAAGTATTTTCCTGGGCAAGCAGATGCGCATTAGCCCGACACTTGCGATATAGTTCTTTATCGCGCAATAATTTAACAATTGCTTCGGAAAAGCTTTCCTTATTATATTCCGCGACAAGTCCCGCCGGCATCTCTCTGATAACTTTACTAATCGGCGGAATTGAAGTTGTGACTACGGGCAACCCGCGAGCAAAATACTCTCGGATTTTCATCACGTCGCCATACTTTTTAGTGGAATCTTTTAAGTCAGGGTAAGGGGCCAGTGCGATACATGACTCGCTCTGAATTTTTTCAATTTGTTTGCGGTCCGGAACAAATCCCAAAAAATTAATGCTTGATTGCAAATCCATTGAGATAATTTTTTTCTTTAATTCCCCTTCTTCGGGGCCGGCGCCCATAATTATCAACCGGCAATCGGGAATATTTTTTAAAACCAGAGACATCATTTCCACTAGCAACCCGACGCCATTCTCTGCTCCGATTGATCCGGTGAAAATTAATTGATTGCTATGCAATTTTTCTTCCGGTAATAACAAGATATTATCAACGCCATAATTTAAAGTAATTTGCTGAGCCATTTTAGACAAATCATATTTCAAAACATCTCTTCTGGCATTTTCATAACCAGCCGAAATATTCCAAATATAATCGCTATGATAACAGCAAAATTTATCCAGCCAGAGATAGAAGAAATTTAAAAACTTATTTTTATATCTCTCGGGGGTAAAATCAAACAAATAATAAGCGACTTTATTTACCATGCCGATTTTTTTTAAAAATATGCCCGCCAAAGTATTTATTGATTCCATGCCTATAAACAAATCGTACTTTCTTTTTTCTCTGACGAAATAATAAAAGATAGATAAAAAATCTCTGATTTTACTGCGCAAGCTTGTACCTCCTCTTTTTTTCCTTTTTTTACTGGTAAAAAAAAGGAAGTTAAAAATTTTGGCAAATTTATACTTTTTCTCTAATTTGCCCCTTTTATATATTTCAATTGTCGGAGTTAAATCATCGGCATATAAAAAATATGGCTGTTCCAATAAGGCGAATTCGCTGCATTTATCGACAAAAAAATTGAGTAGGTGTAAGGCCGGGCCTTCAGCCATTCTGACATTATCTTTCTTGGTCGAATAGGTAGCAAAAATTATTTTTTTATTCTTAAGTTCTTCAATATCCATAATTATTCGTTAAAAAATTTATCTGAAAATTTTTCCATACCCAAAAATAAAATGAATAATATAAAATACAAGAAAGCCACATATATTATATTTTCAGACAAATTTTCTTTGCCCATAATCAAAAAAAACGCTGACACTCCGCATAATAAATAACCCGACAAAAGCAATCCATTTCTTCCAAGCCCAAAAATTAACCAAACGGCAAGCAATGAAGATATCGATAAATACAAAAGACCCGACAGATAGAAAGGAGTCGCAAAAATTATACTTAACAAAAAGAAAATTAAGATTTTATATTTACTTTTTTGCAAATTTTTTGTGACTTTGTTGATAGATAACAATCTCATATTTAATAAATTCATCGCACTTTCCGACTTTTATACCCAATAATAAAAATTAATATTGCCAGAAAAGCTAAACCGCTGATAATAGAAGCTACCACAAATAAGCGTTGTGGAAAATATTCAATAATTATTTCGAAATCATACAATCCTTGCCCATTTTTTTTGATTACCCCCTCCTTCTCCAATTTGTCTAAATCAATATACCAGGCGTTGGCAAAACCATTAACTTCAAAATGTTGGGTTTCGGGGATTTGAAAATATTTTTTTACCGGCCAGTTAAACCAAGTATCCCACATTTTTCCTCGAGAAATGTTCTCGTTCTGAATTACCCCATACAGATCGCGAGAAATATAACCAGTGCCATTTTTTGACAGCAATCCCTGTTTCAGATAACTCATTCTTTCCGCAGTTGAAGCGTCAGTAGAGCTTGATTGAATCTGATTGATTGTCTCCCTAGAACCTTCGTTCTGCGCGGAAAAAATAATATTTTTATCAATGTCAGCCAAATCATTTTTTACATAAACCTTCCACGAAGGATGAAAAGATTCTGAAAAAATCAAAGGAAAAGATTCGCTCGCCCCAATAATATCGGCGCGGTATTTTGAGTTATTTATCTTACTAATATTTATCGCCGCCGGTAAAATATTCCTGTTATTTTCTACTGGCTTGAAAAAGAATGAATTCGGGAAAAAAGCCGGAATTTTTTCAAACTTTACGTTATCATAGATAATTTTTGTTTCAATTCCATTAAGCGGGGAATTATAAAAATAAATATAGAGGGTGCTGGGCCGCGAAGGAGAATCAACCAGTGTTTCATAATGATACCATTTATTTTTAACCAATTGGTTTAGATCGGGAAAATCCGCGAAAGGAAGCCCGGCGCCATTCAAATTCAAATTAATATTTGGTCGGCTTCCGCTTAATATCTTATAATCAAAGGAAAACAAATACTTAAATCCGGGATCGACCTTGACGGCTGGCGCAATGCAGGCATCCTGACTTTTAGAAACTATCATTAACGCTTTATTTCCTTCAAAACTGTCAGTAACTTTTTTTAAATAAAAATCAGGATTTTTTTCTTTAATAGCGGAGCAAATGTGCAATGGGCCCCAAAGATCTTCAATGTTTCCATTTCCTTCAAAATCACCATCAGGAATTAGGTTCTGCGCATCAATTTCTGACGACAAAAATCTAACCGTATTAGTCCCTTCGGTCAAATCAATCACCTCAGACCCAATATCGCCACTCAAACCATTATCAAAATTATCACCCAGGTCAACTTTCGTATAATAGACGAACGACTCCATTTTCACATCTTGATACAAAACTTTTATTGGACTATTTAATCCGGCCTTATCAACAGACGGGGTATGATAAAAGTACGGAAAAATCGTATACCCCCTATCACCCGAAAAAAAAGCATGATAGTCAATCCATTTTCCGGGTAAATTTAAGTCCAAAGGCATGGTCGATATGCATTTATTCAAATTTGGATCAGAAGCGCACAAACTGGGGACCCCGCCGTTAACAACGCTATAGGAAAAAGATAGAGCGTAAATTTTTTGTTTGTCTAATTGGCCCACATTCAAATTAAAACATGCATCGCCCTTGTCGGACTCAATACTAAATTCTCTTTTTTCTTTATCTAATAATTTCCAGCTAAATTCACCGCCCTTTTGGCCTGAGCAATCATTTAGACTGAGGGAATAATTATTTGCTGAATTCAATAACCTATAATTATCTGGAGTCGTTTCACTCTTATATAAGGTCAACCCATCATTAATATTAACGTCAATCAATCCTCCGGATATCGTTTGCCAATCGGAAAATAATGAATTTAAATAATAATTTTCTTGTCCTATTTGCAAAATTATAGGATAATTTGCCTCTAAAGCAACATCGATCTCTCGTGAAAGATTGGAATTTCTACCAATCAAAGTATTATTAATATCAATGCTACTTCCATCTCGCTGAAAAAGAAGCTGCAATTCATTTTTTTTAAAGCGATAGGAGATTCGATAGCTTTTAACTCCACCGACCTCTTCAATCGTGTACTCCCCTTCTTTTGGCACATTGATTTCTGTCTCAACTTCACCTTTCAAAATTTTGACCTTATCAAAACTGTCGAACATGATCGGATAAATATAATTCAGATTTTTTAATGATCTAGCTGCATTTGGATCAGACGTAAAAGCAATATTGATATTTTTCTCGAGAGTGCTTGCCAAAATACTAAAAAAACCGGTATCAACTTTTTTATTAACTAGCATTTCAACATATAATGGCGCATATATTTTCGGTAAAATATCACTTGTCGGAAGAGCATAAAAAGAAAAAAACGAATTTTCTTCCAATTTCAAAGTAGAAGCATCAAAAAAATTTAAATAAGGCAAGAAATTCAAAGGCCCGCTGTTCGCGTCAACATAGTAATCTTTATGAACCAAAATATCTTTTACGTTAAAGAAGCTCAAAACTTTCTGAAAAGCGGAAAGCTTGATATCTGAAAGAGAATAAAGTTGGGCGATCAACGGTTGATACGAATAAGCAAACAAATTGATAACTGGTTTGGGATAAAAGTTAAGCTCAAAAACATAATCAATCATTTTTTCATCAAAATTCGAATAGAGTTTTCGCTGAGATTTAGCCTGCATCCAGGTATAGAAAGGATAGTTTCCATTCGGCAAAACAAAGACGCTAGAATATAATTTATCCTGCTCTAAACTTTTTTCCAAAGACAAATAGGAATCCGGGAGCTGTAAAGGCAAGACAGCGCCCAATAAATTTCCCGAAAAAAATGGCCAACTAATAAACGAAATTAATAAAAAAATCGAAATATTCAATAAATTTTTAAAATATTTCCTATAAACAGATAATTTTCCCGTCAACTCGTTTAAATACACAACTGCGAAAGACAAAAGGACCGTATAGCTGATAACGACCAAATGCAGAAATCTCCGAGTTGAACGAAAACCGTGAAAAAGTGAAAAATGATTCCATAAAAAATTAAATAGTCCGCCGAAAACGGCATTATCACCCAAAGAAAGGATTAAAAAAATCAACGCCGTAGAAAAAAAGAAAAAAGGATAAAAATCAACCTTTTTTCGAAAAAAGGGAAGTAATATGATAAAAATAAAAATAAATCCGACAGCGATTTCCCAAGGGCCATTAAAAACAAACATCTTTTGCGGATCATAGTAAGGAATCAATCGAACCATGCTTTGCAATTTCGAAAAATCAGATGAGCTGACCAGGATAGAAGTATCTCTGCCGCCGGCAAAAGTTTCCTCGATAAAATTACCGCTAAAAATCTTTGTGGCATAAGGAGCGATCCAATATCCGTTAAGAAAAATACCGATCGAAAGGGCCAATAGAATAAATTTAAACGAAAACTTTAATGGTACATTCTTTTTAAACAAGGCGCTAAAAATTATAAATAAAAAAACAAAAAGAACGAATAAAGCCAGGCTGGTTTGATGAAAAAAAAGTAAACTGGAAATTCCTAAATATACCGCGTAAATTATCTTTTTTTCTTCCAATCCTTTTACCAGAAGATAAAAAGCAAAAATAATAAAGGCCAAACCAAAAAGAATATTATACGTCCCCAATATCATGTCGTTGAAAACTGCCAAATTACAAATAGAAAAAAAGGCGCCCAAGAATACCGCGACATCTTTGTATTTACTCTCGCGCAAAAGATATCCAATTAGCAGATAAGACGATAAAAAAATAAATACTAATGGCGCTAAATACAAAATTCTTGATCCGAGATTAATGCCAAAAATTAATTGAACACCGTAAATCAGAAAACCGTTAATGATCGTTGAGAAAACACTAGTGCTGTCAGAACCGAATAAATTTGGAGACCAACTGTTAAAAATATCCCAAAAACTTTTCTTTATCGGAAAGGGGAAAAAGAAATCGGTATGATTAATGACGCCAAGCGAGGAAACTTTTCTGAACATTACAAAAAAATACAATAAAAGAAATGTCGCAACAAAAAAATATCGCCTATTTTTTTTAAAAAAATCAAATATAGCCGATGTGGTGATTTTTAAATTATCTTTAGTTACAAACATACATAAGCTAATCTAAATTATTCAAATTTGTTCGTTATCAATCAATTGTTTGACTAATCTCGACTTGTCCTTTTCTTCCGCCCACCGTAACGCACTTTTTCTAGTTTCATTATAAAAAAATCGTTCATTTATTAATTTTTTAATTTTTTCTGCCATTTCTTCCGGACTGCGAACAATAAACCCGGCTCGATATTCGGCCATCTCGTCGGCAGTGGAAGTGATACCATCACAAACAGTTGGTAATCCGGCGGCAGCGTATTCTCTAATTTTTAAAGAATCACCCCAAAAAACGTGTGAAATTTCCGAGGAATAAAAACTGATACCTATATAACTTTCTGAAATTATTTTTACTGTCTGGTCGTGAGATAAAAAATCGTAAATTTTTACATTATGCAAGAGGCCGTTATCTTGAATGCTAGCGGCAACCTTCTCGTTTGCTTTTCCAATCAAATTTAAAACAATGTCGGGGAAAAAATTTTTTAAAATTATTAACGCTTGCAATATTCCTTCAAAATTTACCCTTTCCGTCAACCGCCCAGCACAAAAAACCAAAGAATATTTATTTTTCGCCGAAGGTTCAAGTTTCGACACGCCATTAAACAACGGCGAGTTGGGCAAGAAGATAATCTTTCTCGGATGCCTTGATTCTAAAAATTCACGCGTCCGGCGTGAAACAGTAATGATCTTATCAGAAAATTTTAAACTCAAGTTATAGATAAAATTATAAAATAAATTAAAAAAATAATTTTTGAACCTGCGGTCAGAATAATCCGCTGAAAAAAAATATATTTTTAAATCCCTGATAAATAATTTCAGAAGCACAAATGAAAAAGCGTTCAAAGCGTCAACTGCAAAAATAATCGTGATGTTCTCCGTCTTTTTTAGTTGGCTAACCCAGAGGCAATTACAAAAAATTTCCGTTAGCCAACGCCAGGGGGCGACTCGAGGCCAAAGAACTATTTTTTTTAATTCCTGATAATCGCTATTAAATTTGTATTTCAAAAAAGAATAATAATAATCGCTTTCAAAAGGATGCTCAATTAAAAAAATTCGGCTGGCATCGAGGCAAGATATTATTTGATCAATACCGGCAAGTTTGGCTCTGCCTTTATCGTAAGTCCGATGAGTAACAAACAAATATTTTTTATTTTCCATAGAATCAAAGTTTGAAATAATTTTGTCGCCAGACCTCCAAAATAAATAACTTCCACAAAAACATTTCTTTCTCAACCTCCACAAAATTCCAGTTACTCCCACCAAGATCTTTACCGTCGTTCGCGAATAATTTTTCCATCTTTTTTTTGCCAAAAAATTCAACACCCAAACTTTTTTTGTCCAAAAGGTAATACTTAACCTTTGAAATGTTGCTTTTCATTTCTGCCGCAATTGAAATCATTCCACCCCTCTTTTTTCTCGTCACAATTTCATCTGGTAAATAATTTCTGGCAATTTCGCGCAAAATATATTTCTCATTTGTTTTCTTAAAATTTTGGCAAAGACCTTTTAATTTATAATCGGTCTTCAAACTGTAGGCAAACTCTACGACCCGATAATCCAAATAAGGAACGCGAGCTTCAACCGACTGAGCCATCGTCCCCTTGTCCACCTTCATCAAATAGTTATTCGGCAACTGGCAAGTTATTTCATAGTTACTAATTAGATCAAAGGTATTACGAATATTTTTTTTATCCAAACCAGAAAACATTTTATTAATTTCTTGAAAATGTCGGAAGGCAGCAAAAGACAAATTCCTTGAAGTTGAATAGTAATACAAATATTTTTTTAAATATGTCGGTAGCGCATTGAATGGCAATTTTGATAACCCGAACCATGAATATCCTCCAAAAATTTCATCGGCTCCTTCGCCGAGCAAAATGACTTTAATCCCTCGCTCATGCATCTTATCAGCAATCAAATAATTAACCAGCAATCCTCCATCGAAAGTGTTAAGATCATCAAAATGAGTAATTAATTTCTCAATGTCCGTGACAATTTGTCCAGGCACAATCATTACTTCTTCATATTGCGCACCTATATAATTAGCAACTATTTTTGCAAAGGGTCTTTCGTCTTTTTTTTCGTCAAATCCGGCGGTATACGTTCGGACTCTTTTAGACGAATTCTTTTGCGCAATAGCAGCGATAACACTAGAATCAAGCCCTCCTGAAAGCATAACACCAACATCAACGTCAGCCTCCAAGCGTAATTTAATGCTGTCAATCAAGAGCTTTTCCAGCCCTTCCTTGGCGCTCGAGAAAGCTAGGCCGCTGATATTGTTGTCTAATTTTAATTTCCAATATTGAGCAATTGAAATTGTTTTGCTTTCCATATTGTAAATCAGAAAATGGCCCGGCGGAAGTTTAAAAACATCTTTAATTGTTGTTCGCTCATTACTTGGCAAATATTGAAACCCTAATAGTTCGCTTATCGCCGTCGGATTAATTTGCAATTTTCCCAGCGCCCTAAAAGCCGTTACCTCAGAAGCCCAAGAAAATATATTATCTCTTTGCTGATAATATAAAGGTTTAATTCCTATTCTATCGCGAACCAAAACAATCTCCTGCTTTCTTTTATCATAAATAGCAAAAGCAAACATACCGTTAAATTTCTGCAGGCATCCCATACCATATTCTTCATAGGCATGAATAATCACTTCCGTATCAGTCCTTGAGCTAAATGCGTGACCTCTGGCAATCAACTCCTCCCTAATTTCCTTAAAATTAAAAATTTCGCCATTGAAGATGATCTGAATTGTTCCATCCTCATTGGCCATGGGTTGATGCCCGGCCGAAGAAAGATCAACAATTGAAAGTCGGCGATGACCAAAATAAATACCGTTTTTTTGGTCAACAAAAAAACCAAAATCATCTGGCCCGCGATGTAGTAATAATTGGGACATTTTTTCCAATGCCCCTTGATCAAACACGCCGGCTCTATCTACAAAACCAAAAATTCCACACATATTTTTTTTAAATTTCAAATTTTTTGCGACAGGTTATATGTACCGTTGAAGCCGTAAAAGGAATATTGCCCAATAGAATTGCATCTAAAGTTCGTAATACCTCGTTGGCGGCAAGAATAGATAACCAGCAACTGCGGAAAAAATAAAAAAAACCCCGATTCTTACGATTGTGAACCTTTGCCTCCACCATTGAAGCATCGGTAAACTGAAACGCGCGGGCTTTGAAAACTGCCTCCAAGATTTCTTTTGGCAAAAAATACAAAAATAAATTCAAAAAATCAACCGGCAAGTGAAGGCTATAAGAAATTTTTTTCACTTCAAATCCCGTCGCCTTGAGATGATCAATCATTTTTTCGTGGGTTAGCTGCGGTTGAATGTGCCCCCAATTTTTAAAAGTAAAATTCTTACCCCATCCAGTTTTTTGATATAACCAATTCATTGATAAGGGCTGACCCTCGCAAGGCACACAAATATGCACTAAGCCGCCGATCTTAAGAATGCGATTAATCTCTTTTAATTGCGCTTCAATGTCAGCAACATGTTCCAGAACGCAAGTCGACACGCAAATATCAAAAAAATTATTTTCATAGGGCAATATTCCGTCACTCTCAATAATTTTTAAACTTGCCCAGGGAGAAGGAACGGTCGAGCCTAATTCAATTGCTTTATGACTTATGTCGCAACCGAAACACTGCGATTCGGGAAATAATTTTTTGATTTTTTTTAAGAATTCAGCACCGCCACAACCAATATCGCAAATGCGACCTTCAACTTTCTTAATCTGTCTTAAAAAATTAAAGATTCGATATTCAAATCTACCCATGAAGTCACTACCGTTTTTTTCAAAAATAATATTTCCCGCCCCCATAAATGATTTTTCATAATCGAATTTATCCATATTATTCTCGGTGAAGAAACTAATTTAATTAGAAGATTTGATTTTTTGAGGACGGGGAATTTTTCTCCCCAAATAAACAATAATCCCTGCGGCCGCAGCGGAATATTGGACAAATTTCATCGTCAGAAGACCAAATCCGGAAATCGGATCTTTAATGAATAATTTCCAATTTTTAAAATAGGCTGGGCGAATGATAAAAAATTGTTCAAATGCTTCTTTGGGCCGCTTCTTTATATATAACGACATTGTCTTGCCATAGCCAAAAGCTTTTTTAATCATTTTTTTTATTGAATCTACTTCGTGATGATAAATGAAAATATTTTTAATCAAGGCGAATCTAAAGCCGGCTTTCTTGACGCGATTATGAAATTCAAAATCTTCGGCCGCAGTCAAATTTGGATCATAAAGACCGACTTGATCCAACACTTCTCTCCTTATAAACCGAACGGCATTTTTATTGAGATCGTCGTCGTTAATAATTTTTTCAAATCCTCTACACCTCGCCCAAAAACCTTTACCTTGCGATCTTTCTGGAATCATTAAGGCATCAAAATGTTCATCGACGCATTTACGGATACATTCTTCAACTTCCTTGCCAATCGGAAGTTCCATATCAGAATCTAAAAACCAACAATAGTCCCCTCGGGAATTAAGGAAACCATTATTTCTGGCCCGGGTCATTCCCCCATGTTTCTGACTTATTAATCTTATTATCAAATTGGGATTCTCTTTCGCGCAAGCCTCAATAACTTTTTTTGTTTCATCCTGACTGCCATCGTCCACAATTATAAGCTCAATATTTTCATAGCCCTGTCTCGCCACTGATTTGACGAACAAACTAATCTGCGCGGCTCGATTAAAAGTCGGAACAATAATTGAAACTAGAGGATTTGCGTTACTCATATCGCTCTTTTTATCACCGTAAAAACAGAATTAACTAAGCTCATCGGCCCCTTGCGCCTCAATAGTTCGCCCATGATAGAGAAACTTGATTTTGGGGAAAAAATGAAATGTTTTAATTTTTGCCGGCTCACTTTCTTCAAAAATTTAGCGTACAAATTTTCCATTTCCGTCTTTGAAAAATTGGGATAACTCAAAACTGATTGGCCCATGCCGTCATATTTAGAAAGGTCATCGGTGATCAAATATTTATTTTCCTTGGCCCATTTGTAAAACGGGGTGCCGGGATAGGGTGTAGCTAAGGCCACTTGCGCCGTAAAAGGTTTTAATTCATCCAAAAATTCCATATCGCGTAAAACGGTTTCCTTGGTCGCGCCGGGCAAACCGACAATAAAGGTCGCGTGCGTTCTGATGCCTAAATTTTTGCACCAGATGACAACTTTTTTTAATTTTTCTACGTCCAACGGCTTACCAATCCTTTTAAGAATTTCCATATCAATCGACTCAACTCCGAATTTCATTCCAATACATCCCGCAGCCGCCATTTTTTTCAACGTGTCTTCGTTGACCCACATCGCGTCGCCCATACAAGTCCAGGGAATTTTTATTTTGCGATCTAAAATTTCCTGGCAGATCTCTTGGGTGAATTTATTATTCACCGTAAAAGTTTGATCATCGAAATAAATTTGTCGCGCGCCGAATTTTTTGATGCAATATTCAATTTCGTCGACAATTTTTTTCGGATCACGGTGCCGATACAAATTAGAATTGTACATAATATGCCTTTCCTGGCAATAAATGCAGCCGCCCGGGCAACCGCGCGAGGCGATTAGGTTTATACAAGGAGAAAAGATAGCAAAATCCGGATAAAGCGTCGCGGGAAAATCATCGCGGTCGGGAAAAGGCAGAAAATCTAAATCGCGCAACAAAGAGCGATCCGCGTTTCTGATAATTTTTCCATCCTCCCGATAAGATAAGCCAAGAATATCGTTTAACGGCTTATGTTCGTCTGTTGCCAAAACCAATTCCTTCGCTGTAATTTCATATTCTTTTCTCAAAACATAATCAATAAAATCATATTCTTTTAAAAGTTTTTCATCTTCCGCGGTAGGATAATTTCCAGCTACAGCAATCAACGCCCCCGTTTCTCGTTTAATCGTTTTTAAATTTTTAACGTCTTCTTCTAAAGAAATAGCCGTCAGCTCCACGATCAAAATATTCGGCGCATATTTTTTTACTTCCGCCAAATATTGATCGCTATCCATATCCAAGACAACGCCATCAATTCCTTTCACCTCGGCTCGAGTGTCCCGCTTCAACAAAGCCGAAGTATAGGCCAGCCAAAAAGGAAAAGGATAGTAGTCAACCGACTTGGATTGCCCCACAACCATCGGCCAACGCGAACCAGCTTTTGCATAATGCTGGATCATGCCATTTTCGTCTTTTTTTACACCGCTCAAATTAGTAACCAATACCTTCATATAATTTTGTCTCTTTTTTCATTAAAATATCCCAATCGTATTTTTCCTCAATCAATCTTCTCCCATTCGCGCCGATTATTCGCGATTTATCGGAATTTTTAATCAGATAAATAAAAGCATCGGCAAGTTCATCGGCGTTTTCCGGGCTAACAATAAGCCCGTTAATGTCATTTAGAACGATCTTCGATATCGCTTCCAATCTTGTCGTGACCACTGGCTTGCCCGATGCCCAGTATTCAAAAAGTTTAAAAGACAAATAACATTGATGATTTAAAGTAGCGCGCATCGGCATCGCTCCGATATCGGCTGCGGCCAAATAAGCGGGCACATCTCGACGGTCAACCCAGCCAGTATAAATAATTGAATCACTAACCCCCAGATCGCGCCCGAATTTTTTTAAATTTTCAAAATAATCGCTTCCCTTGCCTCCCAAAATCAATAATTTCGCCCGCGGAAAAACAGCTAAAACTTTCTTCAACGCTTGAAAAAGGATATCCACCCCATCGGCCTGTTTTATGTCGCCATGATGGATAATAATGGGTTCTTCGTTTTTTAATCCTAATTTTTCTCGAACTCTTTTTCCATCAATTTTAGGATTAAACCATTCTTTATCCGCACCGTCCTCTACGATAAAAATTTTCTTTTCATCAATTCCCAACGCCTTAAGCCGCTGTCTCATTATTTCACTCACCACAATGACTTTCTGAGAATTTTTTAAAATAAAAAATTCAATCTTTTTTAAAATGGCAGCGGCGAGTGGAGTGGAATCAGTGAGGGCGATATCCGAATAAAAATCGGTAAAATCAACAAAAACCGGTTTTCCGATAATTTTACCGCTTAAAACAGCCGCTAGCCCGGCTAGCGGATTCCAACCATGGAGAACGTCAAATTTATTTTTAAAATTTAGCTTAACTATCAATAAAATCGTGGCAACCAAATGATAACCCCTGACAATCAACCTAATTTTTGAATATAGATATCTGCCAAATCCATAATATTGCCGCACCGTAATACCTTCGTAATCAGCAACGTCTCTATGCCAAGGAACATTGCTGGGGCTGATAAAAAAAACCTTGTCTCCCCTGTTAACCAATACTTTGGCCAATCGATATAAACGTAAATTAGCCCGATTAAACGGAGGAAAGGTTGATTCAGTAATTAAACCTATATTCATAAATGCTGTCTTCAATAATCAATTATTAATTGCGACATTTCGCTTTCTGATAATTATTTTTAAATATTACCGAGCTTAATTTGCTCTGTTACCCAGGGAATCACTTCGTCCAATGTTTTATCTAAAGTTGTCCGAGCTTCAAAGCCGAGAATATTTTTGGCTTTTTTAACTTCGGGTACCCGCTTCTGAACATCATAAGGAAGCGATTTGTCAGAAACATATTGAAATGGTTTATCGCCGTTTATTTTTTTCCAAATTAATTCGGCCAACCCTAAAACACTGGTGGATTCCGCCGTGGAGAGAATAAAATCCTGGTTGATCGCTTCTTTTTTCTCAATGCAAATTCTAATTCCTCGCGCCAAATCGCCGCCGTAAGTATAGTGGCGGATCTGATTCCCTTGGCCCAGGATATGCAACGGATCCTGCCCTCTAACTACCTTTTGAATTAAATCTGGTACGACATGACTCATAGCCAACTTAATATTTCCGGAAAAAATTTCTTTGTCGCTAAGCGCCCTTTGTTCGCCGATACCAACGCAATTAAAGGGCCTGATAATAGTATAGGGTAATTTATATTGTTCCCAAGCGCCTTGTGCGAAATATTCACAAGCCAATTTTTGGAAACCGTAAGTAGAAGACGGTGGCGGGCATTTTCTCTCTTCGCCTTCCGGGGTCGGATAAAAAGAAGTATTCTCGTAAACCATTGATGAAGAAAGTACGTTGATTTTCTTTAACTTTTTTGTTTTAAAAGCCCAAAGCGCCGCGTCAAATGTCGCGGCGTTAATTCGCTCGTTCTCCGCCAAAAGATCATAAGCCATTTCATGAAAATAGGAAATTCCTCCGATTTTCGCAGCTATGGCAACCACTTGATCGCAGTCAACAATTAATTTTTTCAATAATTCGGCATCTTTGGCGTCGCCCTTAACAAAATGGTAATTTGGATTTTTATCATAACTTTTTTCTACAAAACCGTACTTACTGTAATTATCAACTCCAACCACTTCATGGCCGTGATTAAGAAGTTCTTCTACTAGATAGCCGGCGATAAAGCCCGCTGAACCAGTTACTAAAATTTTCATATTTTTTAATTAAATTTTAAAATTATTTCCAAAAACCCCAAATATCAATGATTGTTTTGCCTTGATATTTGGAAAAATCGATTTTTTTATATCCTTCGTGCGGTGTGGCTAAAATAATAATATCGGATCGACCCAAAAGGTTTCCCAGCCCGACGAAAGCCGGATCACCCATGCTCTTTAAATAAAAATCGTGATAAAGCACTTTTTTGCTTTCCATTTCCGCAATCTTTTTTAATTTGAAGGACAAGCTATCTCTAACATCATCGCTTTCGGCTTTAAAAGTCATACCTAATATACCGATAGTTTTTTGGGTTAAATCATGCTCTTTCTTTAATTTTTGAATCAAAAAATTGGGAAGTCCCTCATTAATCAACATGGCGGCATGCCCGACGAAAAAATTATTCTTATTAAAAGCGGAAAGTTGCATGGTATCTTTAAATAGACACGGACCGGCGGCAAATCCCGGCGAAGGCAACTCTTTATTGCGCGGATAGCCGTCTTTCATGGCCTGATCAATTTTAAAATAATCCAAATTATAATCTTCGGCGATCATTAAAAATTGATTGGCGACTGAAAATTTAATATACCGCCAAGCATTGGAAAAAAGTTTGGCCAGTTCCGCTTCAAGCGGATCCAGCTTGATGATTTTACTTTTCACAATTTTTTTAAAAAGCTGTTCTGTTTCAATCAGTGTCCGGGTATCAAAAGCCGAAATTATTTGGGGCAAATTTTTAAGTTCTTCCAGCGCAACACCTTCCACGATTCTCTCGGGACAAAAAGCGACTCCTACTTTCTTTTTTTTATTTATGAACAAATTTTGAACCTTTTCGGAAACGCCGGGGTAAATAGTACTTCGTAAAATTAAAATCTGACCATCTTTAAAATAATCTAAATATTGTTCAATCACGCTCATAAACGAATTAAAATCCGGGTTCAAATATTTATCAACAGGTGTTCCGATTACCACCAATACATATTTACTTTGAGAAATCACCGCCGGAGAATCCGACATAAAAAGCATTTTATTTCTTAACGCTTTCTTCAGCTGTTCATCGCCATCCTTTTCCAAAAAAGGAAATTTCCCTCTGCTTATTTTCTCTAACGAAACCTTATTGATATCACATAAAACAGTTTTTACTTGATGGTTGGCAAAAACGACACCCAAAGGCAACCCGACTCTGCCGGCTCCGCCGACAATGCACAAATCATATGACGAACTTTGAGAAAATTTATTTTGACTTTTCCTCGGATATTTTTTATCAGACATATTCTAAAAAAATTAATATTATCTAATTTATTTTTTACAATCGCAACTCGGCCAGTCAATTTTTGGGATAACGGCGAGTAAAAGTTTTTTGGCGTTGGCGGAATTGTGGGTCATTCTTTCCATTACCATTTCAAACGTTACCGGCTCTTCGCCGGTTTTCCAGCAATCATAATCCGTGCTCATCGCCATGGCCGCGTAACAAATTCCGATTTCTCTGGCTAAGATAACTTCCGGTACCGTGGACATATTGACGACATCGGCGCCCAATTTCTGAAACATAAAACTTTCGGCGCGGGTGGAAAAGCGCGGGCCTTCAACGGTAACCATTGTCCCGCACTCGTGATGCGGAATTTTTAATTCTCGCGCGGTTTCAATTAAGCGCGCGCGCAGGCGGGCGCAAAACGGGTCGGCCATGGTCGTGTGAACAACTTTGTCTTCATAAAAAGTCAGATTGCGGTGCTTGGTAAAATCAATAAATTGATCAAGGAAAATAAAATCGTATGGCTTGATTTCTTCCCGCAACGAGCCGCAGGCAGTGGTCGCTAAAATATGCGTGCAACCCAGCTCTTTTAAAGCCCAAATGTTGGCGCGATAGAGCACGCGCGTCGGCATAATGCTGTGATTCTTGCCGTGACGCGCCAAAATCGCCACCTCGCGGCCGCTAATCTGGCCGGTCGTAATAACACTGCTGGGCTTGCCATACGGCGTGTCCATTGCAACTTCTTGAAAATCTTTCAGGATTGCCGGATCGTCCAAACCGCTGCCGCCGATAATGCCAATTTTTATTTTATTCGCCTTCATAACTTACTAAATATTTAATTTCATAACCGCGTTCGGCTAATTTCCGCGAGCCACCCAAAAACGGCAAATCAATAATCGCACCGACGCCGACAATTTTGCCGCCTAATTTTTCCACCAAATCGCAAGCTGCCATGGCCGAGCCACCGGTCGCGATCAAATCATCAATTAAAATAACTTTTTCGCCGGCAGCGATTGCGTCGCTATGCATTTCCAAAGTATTGCTGGCATATTCCAAAGTATATTCTTGCTTGATTGTCACGTAAGGCAGTTTGCCCGGCTTGCGGGCAATCGCCAAGCCGGCGCCGATTTTGTAAGCCACCGGCGCGGCGACCAAAAAACCGCGCGCGTCAATGCCGGCGATTTTATCCGGTTTTTTTTCAGCGCAAAATCCGGACAAAGAATCAATCACTTCGCGGAAAGATTCGGGATCAGATAATAAAGTGGTGATGTCTTTGAAATTTACGCCCGGCTTGGGCCAATCAGGAATTTCTCGGATTTTTGATTTAAGATTCATATCTTAAAAAAATTATTTCCTTTTTCTAATTATATACAGCGGACGGTGCGCCACTTCGCCGTGGATGTTGGCGATATACAAGGCGATCAGGCCGAGGGACATTAAAATGATGCCGACCAGAAATATAATCAAAATACCGAGTTGAGCCGTTCCCGAAAAACTGGAAGCGAAAGCCAAATGAAAAAAATATT
>Ga0335071_10001847_pt1 | contig 22778 bp, 16 predicted proteins | sample Lox_Sample_15_FD_206724 | JGI IMG/M metagenome (GOLD analysis project Ga0335071, IMG submission 206724) | Soil microbial communities from Loxahatchee National Wildlife Refuge, Florida, United States - Lox_Sample_1.5 | ecosystem: Environmental > Terrestrial > Soil > Wetlands | place: USA... | reverse complement strand
ACGTCGGTGCCGGTGCCGAGCGCGTCCATGATGCGCTCCTCCGCCCCGGAGAGCCCGTCGACCAGGATCAGGCCCACGTACTTGGAGGGATCGAGCTTGCGCATGGGGGTGCGCAGGCGGGAGCCGACCGACTCCAGGGCCAGCGGGACCGAGTCGGCGGCGGTGCTGACCTCCCTCAGGATCTCCACCTGGACGTCGGACACGACCTCGGACCCGATGGCCATGGCGACGACCGACCCCTTCAGCATCTCCCCCGAGACGATCTCCCCGGCCGTGGAGCAGCCGATCACGGTCGCCGGGGCGAACGCGGCCTCCATGCCGGAGGCGATCGAGCTGGGGTCGTGCGCCGAGGTGGCGAAGTAGAGGACCAGGCTCGGCCTGGCCGGTGACAGGGCGTGGGCCAACTCCGCGGCGGCGGCCGAGCTGGAGCGGTTGCGGCTGGATGCAATCTGGATCGAGCGGTTCGTGCTCATGTCCTGGCTCCTAGAGGCAGGGGACGCCGAACTCGGCGGCCAGGTTGCGCGCGCGCGCGACCATGGCAGGGTCATCGGGGGTGCTGGGAGTGAACTTGGCGGGGTTCAGCCCCTTCAGGATGAGCTTGGCCCGCGTGGACTCGACGAAGGTCGGGTTCCCCTTGCTCCGGGTCTCGATGATGGAGTCGACGATGCGCTTCACGGTTCCGGCACTGGCCACTGTTCCTACCTCCTGGTCTGTCGCGTCGCTGCGCACCGGTCGCGACGATCTCCCTCGCCAGGCAACCGGAGAGCGCTGCGGCTCGACGATGGGTTGTGCGCCGACCCTTCAATTGCCGTGCCACCCGGATCCGGGGAGCGGGGGCGGGGATTCACCGGGGTCGGTGACGCCGGCGCGAGTGCGAACCGGGTCGGCTGTCCCGTGTTCGCCGCTCGAGGTGCGGACACCGCATGCCCCAGCGTCCCGGTAGTTGGTCCAGCCTCTGGACTATTGTGCGCGCGGCGACATCCTGCCCCGGTCCCAACTGCGACCCTGGGTCCGGCTTCACCCAACTTCTCGGGGCGCCACGCGTCCCCTCGCCGACCGCCGGGCGCGAGCCGGACGGGAAGAACCGCGAGGATCCCCCGGGAGGGCGGCCAGGGCGAGCGTCGCCCTCGCCCCATGAGGCCGGGCGACCGCCCCCTCCTCGACAGCGCGCCGAGCGAGCGATCCCCGCGTCGCTGTGGCATCCTGGTCCGGTGCCCCCGGAGACGTTCACGCTGCGGCCGTTCCCCCGCAGGCGGCGCGACATCCTCGACGCGCTCGAGGTCGGAGCCCGGCGCCACGTGGTCCACGCACTGCTCGAGCTCGACGTCACCCGGGCGCGCCGGGTCATCCGCGAGAGCGCGGAGCGGACGGGGAAGCGGCTCTCCTTCACCGCCTTCCTGGTGGCGAGCATGGCGCGGGCCATCGATCAGGACCGGCTCCTGCACGCCTACCGTGACTGGCGCGGCCGACTGGTCCTGTTCGACGAGGTGGACATCGTGACCCTGGTCGAGCCCGAGGCAGGTGCGGCGGCCATCCCCCACGTGATCCGCTCGGCGAACAGGCGGTCGGTGGCCGAGATCCACGGGGAGATTCGCCGCGTCCAGTCGGAGCCGTCGGCGAGCCCGCAGCGAAGCGGGACGCTGGCCCGGCTCTCGGCCATCACCCCGGGCGCCCTGCGCCGGCTCTTCTTCCGGCTCCTGCGCCGGAGCCCGCGGTGGATGAAGCGGTCTGCGGGCACGGCGCTGGTCACCTCGGTGGGCATGTTCGGGACGGGCGCGGGCTGGGCGCTGGGCATCGTTCCGCTCCACACGCTCGCCCTCACCGTGGGCGGCATCGCGGTGAGGCCAGGCTTCGTCGAGGGGCGCCTCGAGCCGCGGGAGGTCCTCTCCCTGACGGTCAGCTTCGACCACGACATCGTGGACGGCGCCCCTGCGGCACGCTTCGCGAAGCGGCTACGCGACCTCCTCGAAAGCGCCGAGCTGCTGGCCGGCCCAGCATCCTGACCGGCCGGGGCGTGGAGGGCGGCTGGCGGCGCTTCCCCCGGGGGGCGGGCGGGGAGCGTTCCCGGAGGCGCTGCACGCCTGCCGGTCCCTCAGGGCGGGGTGTCCATGGGGAGACCGAGGCGGAGGACGATGGCCTTGAGCTCCGGGGCGTCCCGCAGGCTCCTCAGGAACGGGGACCACCGGTCCCCCTCGTCCATGGCCTCGGCCTCCACCGACTTCGCGATCCAGGCCAGGGCCCGGGTGCGCTCGCCCCGCCAGCCATGAACCTCGGCCACCAGGAACGGGCATTCCCGCTCGCACAGCGTGACGAGCTCCTGGAGCCTCGCGTCCGAGGCCGCGCCGTCCCCCAGCGCGTGCTCCGCCATGGCCAGCCCCTGCAGCCGGTAGTTGTTCTCGTCGATGCCGGCGAAGATCTCGGCGGCTTCCCTCGGCCTGGCGCGGAGCAGGAGCGTCTTCCCCAGCTCCATGCGGGTGAGGAGCGACCTGGGCGTGGTGGCCAGGTGGCGGCGGAGGACGGTCTCGGACTCCTCCAGCTCACCGGCTTCCTGCAGGTACAGCCCCAGCTCGTAGACAGACACGCCCAGGGGATCGAGCTCCGCCGCGCGGCGCGCCTCGGAGAGGCCCTCCGGCAGGCGCCCGAACGCCAGCAGGACCAGGGCGTGGCGGCGGAGCGTCGTGGCCGTGGGGTTGCCCAGCGCCAGAGCCCGCTCGATGTCCTCCCGCGCTCCGGCCCAGTCGTGGTCCACCTCCCCTCGGAGGACGGCGCGGGCCGAGATGGCCTCGGCCATGCGAGGGGCGAGCACGACGGCCCTCTCGGCGGCGGCGAGGGCTTCCCGGTCGCGGGCCTTGGCGGCGGCCGGATCGTCCGTCTCCGGCTCGGTGTTGCGGAGCGCGATGCTCAGCGCGGCCCAGGCGGGCGGGTAGACGGGGTCGATGCCGAGGGCGCGGCGGTAGGCCTCGGTCGCGCGCCGGAACCCTTCGCGGGTGAGCAGCTGGAACTGGTAGTTCCCCTCGAGGTAGAGGGTGTAGGCGTCGGCGCTCTTCGAGCGGTAGGCGCGGAGGGACTCCGACCGGTCCGCGCGGACGTTCACGGCCAGGGCATCGACGACCGACCGGGCAATCTCGTCCTGGACGTCGAAGATGTCCGAGATCTCCCGGTCGAAGCTGCGGCTCCAGATGGTGGTGTCGTCCGCGGTCCGAACCAGGCGGACGGACACCCGGACCCGTCTCCCTGCCCGGCGGGCGCTCCCCTCGAGCACGTTCGCGACCCTGAGCTGGCGACCGATCTCGGAGAGCCGCACTCGCTTCCCCTTGAAGTAGTCGCTGGAGGTGCGGCTCGGCACCCGCAGCCCTTCGACCTGCGAGAGCGCCGAGAGGATCTCCTCGGCCAGCCCCTCGGAGAAGAAGTCATGGTCCGCGGGTGCGTCCGGGGCCTCGAAGGGGAGCACCGCGACCGAGGGAGAGGTCTGGGGCGCCGGCGAGCTGCGGCCTCGCCAGACGATCCAGGCGAGGGTCGTCGCCCCGGCCAGCACGGCCAGCGCGATGGCCGCGGCGGCCCGAGCCCGGCTCCGTCTCACCACCACCCGGCGGGCGTCGGGCGCCCCGGCGCTCGGTGGAGCGCGGGTGGAGAGGGTGGCCAGGACCTCCCGCCCATCGCGCGGGCGGTCCACCGGGTCGATGGCCAGCATCCTCGAGATGAGCGGGCCCAGCCTGGGCGCGGCGGGCAGGTCGAGCGCCGGGGCGGGGCGGGTGATCTCGCCGTCGGCCGGGAAGGGAGAGCGATCGGCGAGGAGCCGGTAGAGGAGCACGCCCAGCGCAAACACGTCGGTGCGCTCGTCCTCGGGTGCTCCCCGCCGCTGCTCGGGCGCCATGTACCCCGGCGTGCCGCCGACCGGGTTGCGGTGCCCGAACGCGTAGGCCATCCCGAAATCGAGCACCTTGACCTGGTCGTCCTCGCCCAGGAACACGTTGCGGGGGGAGAGGTCCCGGTGCACCACCCCGTGGGCGTGCGCGTGAGAGAGCCCCCGCGCCACCTCGGTGCCGATGCGGAGCGCCTCGTTCACGTCGAGCCGGCCCTGCCGCATCCGCTCGGCCAGGGTCATGCCGTGCAGGAGCTCGAACACCAGGTAGGGCCCCTCCTCGCACCGGCCCACGTCGAAGAGGGTGACGATGTTCGGGTGGGCGAGCCTGGCGGCGGCCTCCGCCTCGGCCAGGAACCGCTCGTCGGAGGGCACCGCCTTCTCCGGCCTGAGCAGCTTGAAGGCCACCGCCCGCCCCAACTCCAGGTCCTGTGCCTCGTAGACGGCGCCGAAGCCGCCGCGCCCGATCTCGCGGAGGATCTTGAACCGGCCGACCACCAGCCCCGGGCCGAGCGCGACCGCCCCCGGGCCGGCCGTCCCACCGGCCGGCGCCCTCACCATCTCCCTGAGCAGCGAGGACAGGCGTGGGCCCAGCGAGTCATCCGCCTCGCTCCGGCCCTCAGGCTCCCTTAGCGGGGGCGGCTTCACGGCACGCTTCGGGCGCGGCTACGGTCGTTCCGGGGCCATCGGGGCCGGTTCCGCCGGGTGCGAATGCGCGATGTAGACGGCGACCTCGAAGACGTCCCCGAACGCCTGCTGCGCCTGCACGATGATGAGGTCGGGAGGGGTCCTCCTCTCCACGAGCGCGGCGAGGAAGACGCCCAGCTCCGCCAGCCTGATCGCGCCGACTCTTGTCGTCAGTTCCTGGAACCTCTCCGGATGCGCGCGCAGCGCGTCCAGCGGATTCTTCACATCCTCATCGGTCGCCACGGTTTCCTCCCTTTCAGGGCTTCTCAGCTCTCGACACCGCGCAACAACCACTCCAGCTGACCGTTCAGCTCCCAGGCCTCCACGGCGCGCCGGACACCGGGCGCGACGTCGCCGGCGCGGCTCATGGGGCACAGCCTGGATCGTGCCCGAGGCGAGGCGCTCCCCGAGCAGGGGAGCGCCCTCCCTCGCGCGGCCAGGGACTCGTACGGGTCGCCCACCGCGCCGATGACCGGACCGCGCCAGCAGGGCGTCACGGAGCCGTCCCTCCAGACGTGCAGGACCATGGGCTGCGAGCAGCGCCGCCCGCTGGACCACAGGCGGCAGGAGTCGGCCATCTGCGGCGCCGCCTGGCGCCAGGCGGGGTCGCCGGCCGGTGGCAGGGATGGCCGATCGCCGCTCACCAGCCAGATCGCCACCGTGTGGCCGCCGAGGTCGTCGTCCGCCAAGCCCGGCTGCACCCCGTCCAGCCGGTCCTCCATCCGGAACCGGTGGCTTGCCATCCCCCCCATCGAGCGCAGGCGAAGGGCTCCGCTGGTCGCTCGATGCCTGGCGAGGAGGTGCAAGGAGCCATAGGGGACGTTGGCCGAGTAGAGCACCCGGTGCCACGCTCGCGCGCCGCGGCGCGCGAGCGTGGATGCCCCGGCGATGACCACGATCGCGGCGTGGTAGGCGACGATCTCGGAGAGCCACGCGGCGAGCCGTCTTCCGGGCCTGCAACCGTGGAGGAGCACCGCCCAGGCGCTGCGGCCGTCCGTGCGGGCCCCCCGCCCTCGCCCGCAGATGGCGTCGGCGATCTCCCGGGCTGCCACCCTGCCCCCCCCGCGAAGCGAGCTCCCGCGGATCGGGGAGACCGCGGTCACGTCGAAGGAGCGCCTCGTGCTCCAGGTGCCGGTTTCCCGATCCCGCTCCGCCGAGAGGCCGAGACGGATGCGGTCGCGGTAGGCCGGCGTCCCCGGAAACAGGCTGAGGGCGTTGTGCACGTAGCCCTCCACCCCGAGGGAGGCCACGTACTCGAGGGTGGCGCGGAAGTCGTCCGCCGTCTCGGTCGGCAGCCCGCCGATCACGCTGACGGTCGCGAGCAGCCCGGCCATGCGCGCGGCAGCGACCGCGATCCGCACGCGCTCGAGGAACTCCCGCTCCCGCTCGAGCCCGGGATCGGAGTCCGTGGTCGGATCCTGCACCTTGCCGATGGCGCGGAGAACCCGGGGCACGGCCGACTCGAGGCCGAAGTTCACCGCCTCGAACCCGGCCGCCTTCATGAGGCGAAGCAGCTCCAGGTCGACGCGATCCGCGCGGGTCTGGCCGGAGAACCGCATCTGCAGGCCCAGCCTGACGATCGCCTCGCAGATGCGCCGCGCCCTGGCCGGCTCCAGGGTGAAGGCGTCGTCGTGGAAGGGGACGATGCCCGGGCGCCTCCCCGACCGCAGGGAGAGGGCCTTGAGCTCGCGGAGGTCGTCGAGCACGCGGTCCACGCCGTGAAAGCGGATCCGGCGCCCCGAGATCTCGGCAAAGGAACAGTAGGTGCAGTGCTGGTTGCAGCCGCGCGCGGTCATGAGCCCCACACCCGGCGAGGCGACCAGGCCCAGGCCATAGGGCGACGGCAGGTCGTCGAGGCAGGTGTACGGGGCGCCCGGGAACGAGGAGGTCTCCCCGTCCGCGGTGGCCAGGACTCCGTCCTTCGTGGCGATGAGGAGCCCCGGGATCTCCGCCAGGAGACCGGACAGGTGGGCGCGCGCTTCGCTCGCCCCCAGGACGACCTCGGCCAGGCGGGGAAGGCGCGCCTCCCCGGCGCCGCGCAGGCAGGCGTCGACGCCCAGGAGCTCGAGCGTCTCGGCGGGCGAGAAGGTCGCGTTGGGCCCGCCCGCCACGATCACCGCCTCGGGGAGGGTTCGCCGGACGACCTGCGCTGCCGCCCTGCAGGTCCTCAGGTTCGCCTCGTAGACGGTCAGGCCCACGATGGCCGGGCGCAGCTCCCCCAGCGCGAGCGCGAGCCCCGCCGCGGAGACGTTCCCCTCCGGCAGGAGCTGCTCGCTGCGAACGCCGGAGCCGAGGAGCGTTGCCCGGAGGTAGGCCACGCCCAGGTGCTCGGCGAAGTGCTCGGTCTCCCCGCCCGGGGGCGCGAGGAAGAGGACGTCGCTACGGCCTCGCCCCGCGCCGGGTGCGCGCGCAACGAGAGGAGCGAGGGAGGACCGGGACCCCACGGTTCACCTCGGCCGCAGGACGTGACGCCCTTTACGTTACACAGCGCGGGGCGAGACGTCCGCCTGCCTTTGGGGGGAATGGGGTCGGCCCGGGCGCCCCGCGATGGATGGGGCACCTCAGGAAGCGCCCCGGGCCCGTGCGGCGCCCCTCCGTGCGGCGGGCTCGTATCCGACGCCGCCGGCGAGGGGTGCCCGGTGCTCCGCCGAAAGGACGACGCTCTCCCCCGCCCGCGTGATGCCAACGTCGAGTGGCCGGCATGCATCCCGATGAGCCCTTCGCCCGGCTCCGGCGGCGCTCGTCTCCTCGGGCGTCGCCGTGGGCGAGCTCGCCGCCCTGGCTGCAGGACCTGCGGTCCGCTGGGTCGGGTTCTCGCTGCGCGGGCTCCGCGCCGGAGCCCACCAGGGCCGGGGTGGTCGGGGCGAGGGCGGACCCCGCCGCGCCGGTCGCCCGGGTCCGGCCGGGCCGGGCGATGCCCACCGGGCGCGAGACGCCTCTCGTCGGACACTGGACCGGCTACTTGATGGTCAGGCCAAATGTCGCTACGGTCGAGGAGGGAGGCGCCAGCGAGAACCCCATGCCGATCCAGACCGTCGACAGCGATCGCCTATACCGGAAGATCGCCCGCCAGCTTTCGGATCTGATCGCCGCGGGCGAGTTCACGCCGGGGCAGCGCCTGCCGGCCGAGCGCCAGCTGGCCCAGCAGCTGGGCGTCTCCCGCCCCTCGGTACGCGAGGCGCTCATCGCCCTGGAGATCGAGGGCAAGGTCGAGGTCCGGGTCGGATCGGGCGTGTTCGTGACCGCGCCCCGGCCCCAGCCCGCGCTCCCCCCCATGACCGAGGGCGAGGGGCCTTTCGAGCTCCTCGAGGCCCGCCGCCTGGTGGAGGCGGAGACCGCCGCCTGGGCGGCCAGGTCGGCCACCGCGGACGAGATCGCCGAGATCGGCGCCGCCGTCGACGAGCTGGAGCGGCGCAGCACCGCCGACCTCAGCCCCGACCCGCCCGACCGCGACTTCCACCTGGCCATCGCCCGCTCGACCCACAACGGCCCGCTGACCTCGGTGGTGCAGCTCCTCTGGGACCGGGGGCGCGGCGAGCTGTGGCGCCAGATGGAGAAGCACTTCCAGACCCCTGCCCTGCGTGCCGCGACGGTGCGCGACCACCGGGCCATCTACAAGGCCATCGAGGGCCGCGATCCCCGTGCCGCCCGCCGGGCCATGCACCGGCACCTCGACCGCGTGGCCGAGGACTTCGCGCACGGCTTCGAGGCGCGCAAGAAGGGGCAGCAGCGGAGGCCAGCGGCGCGGAAGGCCGGGGCCTGAGCTCCCGGCCGGACTCTCCGGTCTCGCGCCTCGTCCCCGCTGCCGCGCCCAGGGCGCCCGCCGGCGCCCTCCCCTTCGCTCTGGACAGGTGGCCTTACCACTTGACAACCATGCCGCGCCCCTCGTAGGCTGCCGTCCGACGCGAACGCTTCTCCACGGAGCACGCCGAGGAGAGACGCATGCAACTGTCCCGGACCGCCCTGCCCCACCTCCGGGCCGAGGGAAGACCGCGCCTGCCCTCCGACGAGCTGCTCGCCCTGCCCGAGCGGGTGCTGCAGTTCGGCACCGGCGCACTTCTGCGAGGGCTCGTCGACGACGTCGTCGACAGGGCCAACCGGGCGGGCATCTTCAACGGCCGGGTCGTGGTGGTGAAGTCGACCGCCCAGGGGGACGTGGGCGCCTTCGCCAGGCAGGACAACCTCTACACGCTCTGCGTTCGCGGCCTGGACGGCGGGGCCACGGTCGACGAGACCGTCGTCAACGGCGCCATCAGCCGGGTGCTCTCGGCCGCCCAGGACTGGAGGGCGGTCCTGGAGTGCGCCGCCAACCCGGCCCTGCAGCTCGTCGTCTCCAACACCACCGAGGTGGGCATCACCCTGGAGCCGGACGACGTGGCCCGCACGCCGCCGGCGAGCTTCCCGGGGAAGCTGCTCGCCTTCCTCTGGGAGCGCTACCAGCGCCTCGGCGGCGGCGCCGAGTCGGGGCTGGCCGTCATCCCCACCGAGCTCCTCCCCGGCAACGGCGACAAGCTCAAGGGCATCGTGCTGGAGCTGGCCCGGCAGAACCACCTGCCCGAGCCCTTCCTCGGCTGGGTCGGTTCCGCCAACGACTTCTGCAACTCGCTGGTGGACCGCATCGTGCCCGGCCGGCCCTCGCCGGCCGACGCCGCCGCCCTGAGGGCGCGGCTGGGGTACGACGACGAGCTCCTCATCGTCGCCGAGGTGTACCGGCTCTGGGCCATCGAGACGAGGAGCGCCCGCACCCGTGCCATCCTCTCCTTCGGCCAGGCCGACAGTGGCGTGGTGGTGGCACCCGACATCGAGAAGTTCCGAGAGCTGAAGCTGCGCCTTCTCAACGGCTCGCACAGCCTCACCTGCGGGCTGGCCGTGCTGGCCGGCTTCACCACCGTGAAGGAGGCCATGCGAGATCCCGCCTTCGCCGCCTTCATCGGCCGCCTCATGCAGGACGAGATCGTGCCGGCCATCAGCGGAACCGTGGTGCTTGCCGAGGAGGCCCGGCAGTTCGCGGCCAACGTCCTCGACCGCTACCGCAACCCCTTCCTCGAGCACCAGTGGCTGAGCATCACCCTCCAGTACACGAACAAGATGAGGGTGCGGACCGTTCCGGTGCTCCAGCAGCACTACCGGAAGGTGGGCGCCCCGCCGCGGCGCATGGCCCTGGGCCTCGCCGCCTGGCTCCTCTTCATGCGGCCCGCGAGGGCCGGCTCCGGCCCCCCCCTCGGCGGCGCGAGGGAGTACCCCGTCCACGACGATCGCGCCGGGCTCCTTGCGGAGATCTGGGCGGGGCCCGGCTCCCCGGTGCGGCGGGCCCTGGCGAGCGCCGAGCTCTGGGGGACCGACCTCACCGCGCTGCCCGGCCTCCTGGAGGCGGTGGAGCGGAACCTGCGCCTGCTCGAGGAGCGAGGGGCGAAGGCGGTCCTGGCGACCTTCGAGGAGGAGGCGGGCCGGGCGGGATGACCGCCCCCGCCGCCCTCCCCGGGCCTAGGGCGCGAGCCCAGCCCGCAGCCTGGTGACGAGACCCTGGTACTCGTCCGGCTGGAGGAGCTCTCTCGGCTCGGGCATCATCTCGAACATCCCGCCCCAGCTCTTGCCGTCCTTCACCTTCGGCACCAGGTGCACGTGCAGGTGCCCCTGCTTGTCGGCGAAGGCGCCGTAGTTGATCTTGTCCGGCGACACCGCGCCCTGGACGGCGCGCGCCGCCCGGGCCAGGTCCCGTGCGTAGGCCCCCAGCTCCTCCGGGGTGAGCTCGAAGAGCTCCCGGGCATGATCTCGGAAGGCGACGATGCAGCGGCCGCGGTAGCTCTGCTCCCGGAACAGGAACAGGGTGGAGACCTCCAGCGGGGCGACCTGGATCATCAAGTCGTCTCGCCGCTGGTCCTTCACGCAGTAGAAGCAGCTCGCGTCGTGACGCATCCTCGCTCCTCCCTTGCCGCCTCCGGCTCTAGAGGGTCGGGCCCGGCAACCAAGGATCGAACTCCTCCTCGCCGATTCCCGCCACCTCGCTCTTGGTGCGCGCCCCCGAGGCGACCGCCAGGAGCGCCTCCAGGATGCGCCCCCCGGTCTCCTCGATGGAGGCGCCCTCCAGGATCACGCCGCAGTCGAGGTCCATGTCCTCCTCCATGCGGCGGTAGATGGCCGAGTTGCTGGCCAGCTTGAGGGAGGGCACCGGCTTGCACCCGAACACGGAGCCGCGGCCGGTGGTGAAGGCGAGGAGGTTGGCGCCGCCGGCCACGATGCCGGTGACCGAGACCGGATCGAAGCCGGGCGTGTCCATGAATACCAGCCCCTTCGTGGCCACCGGCTCGGCGTAGCGGACCACGTCCACCAGCGGCGAGGTGCCTCCCTTGGCCACGCCTCCCAGCGCCTTCTCCAGGACCGTGGTGATGCCGCCGGCCACGTTCCCCGGCGAGGGATTGTGATCGACGTCGGCGTCGTAGGAGCGGAGGTACCTGCGCCACCAGTCGATCCGGTCGAGGAGCTTCTGCGCCACGGCCGGGCTCACCGCCCTGCGCACCAGGAGCTGCTCGGCGCCGTAGATCTCGGGGGTCTCCCCCAGCACCGCGGCCCCGCCCTGGCGGACGATCTCGTCGACGGCCCAGCCCAGCGCCGGGTTGGCGGTGATCCCCGAGTAGCTGTCCGACCCGCCGCAGTTCGTCCCCAGCACCAGCTGGGAGATGGGCTGCGGGGTCCGCCGGGCCGCCGCCGCCTCCGGCAGGAGCCGCTCCACCTCGGCCGAGGCGGCCTCCACGGCACGGCGCACCCCGCCGGCGTCCTGGATCACGACGACCGGCGGGGACAGGCCCCCCTCCCCGCGCGCCAGGCGCCGCCGCTCCAGGAGCCGCGCCGGATGCACCACCTCGCACCCCAGCCCCACCAGCACGCATCCAGCGATGTTGGGATGGGTGGCGTAGCCGGCCAGCACCCTTTCCAGCTGGAGATGGTCCTCGCCGTCGGCGACGTGGCCACAGCCTCCCCGGTGGGTGAGGGCGATGATCCCGTCGATGCCGGGGTGGTCGCGCGAGACATCGCGGAACCGGTCCTGCACCATCCGGCTCACGCTGGCGGAGCAGTTGACCGTGGCGATGACGGCCAGGTAGTTGCGCGTGCCGACTCGGCCGTCCGGGCGCAGGTAGCCCTGGAAGGTCCGGGCGTCGCCCGCAGCGGGGCGCTCCGCCTGCCCGGCCCCGAGGCCCAGCTGGTAGTCCTGCTGGCGCTCGGCCCGCTCCACGTTGTGAGTGTGGACGTGGTCGCCGGGGGCGATGGGGGCGGAGGCCACGCCGATCACCTGCCCGTACCGGTGGATGGGCTCTCCCGGGGCGCGCGCCCGGAAGGCGATCTTGTGGCCCGCGGCCACGTCCTGGGCGAGCCGGACCGGGCCCGGCTCGGCCTCCACCACCGATCCGGCCGGGAGCGCCACCTTGGCGATGAGCACGTCGTCCTCGGGGTGGAGCTTCAGGGTGCTCCCTCGCCCGGCCGGGTCGCGCGCCACGCTACGCCACCTCCGCCGGGGCAGCCTCGGGCTCGCGGAGCAGGCTCCAGAGCACGACGGCCCCGACGACGTCGAAGATGCCCACGCACAGGAAGACGGGGCCGTAGTTCCCGGCCTTGGCCAGCTGCCCGACCAGCCAGGTGAAGAGGATGCCGCCGGCGTACCCCGCCATGCCCGACGCCCCGTTGGCGGACGCCACCGTGCGCTTGGGGAAGATGTCCGCCGGGAGCGTGAGGAGGGTCGAGGAGATGGCCTGGTGGGCGAAGCCGCCGATCGAGAAGAAGAGGATGGCCAGCCCCAGGGACGGCGCCTTGCCGGTGAAGGCGGCCAGGGTCATGAGCAGCGCCGGGACGGTCATGGCCAGCTTGCGGGCGGTGAGCACCCGGGCCCCCAGCCTCATGAAGAAGGGCGAGAGCACGCCGCCGAACAGGCAGCCCAGGTCGGCGGCCAGGAAGGGAACCCAGGCGAACAGGGCAACCTCCTTCATGTTCAGGTGGCGCTCGGTGACCAGGTAGAACGGGATCCAGTAGGTGAAGAGCTGCCAGGCCGGCTCGGAGAGGAAGCGAGCGATGGCCAGCGCCCAGAAGTTCTTCTGGGGCAGGACCAGCTTGAAGACGCCCTTCTCCTTGGGCGGCTCGGCGACCGTCACCTGCTGATCGCCGGACTGGATGATCTCGCGCTCCTGGGACGACAGCCAGGGGTGCTTGTCGGGCTGGCGGTACAGGGCCAGCCACAGCGCCAGCACGATGAAGCCGGCGATGCCGGTGGCGATGAAGGCGGCGTGCCAGCTGAAGGAGAGGATCAGCACCACCACCAGCGGCTGGGCGATCATCGAGCCCACCCCCGAGCCGATGTTGATGATGCCCATGGCCACCGTCCGCTCCTTGGGCGGGAACCACTGGGAGACGGTCTTGGCGGCGCCGGGGAAGTTCCCGGCCTCGCCCACGCCCAGCACCCCGCGGAAGAAGGCCAGGGAGCGCCAGCCCCCCGCCAGGGCGGTGAGGCCCTGGGCCACCGACCACCAGGTCAGGGCGGCCGCGTAGCCGATCCGGATGTTGAGCCAGTCGATGATCCGGCCGGCGAAGGGCTGGGTCAGGCCGTAGACGACCTGGAAGGCGATCACCACGTACGAGAACGAAACCTCGTCGATGGAGAGCTCCTTCTTGAGCACCGGGCCGACCACGCCCAGCGCGGTGCGATCGATGTAGTTGACGATGGTGATGAGGGTGAGCAGGCCCGCGATCCACCAGCGCAGGCCCTTCAAGGTGAACCGGCTCTCCGCGCCCGGCGCGGTGCCATCGCTCCTCAGCTGGACGGACGACTCCATGTGTCCTCCTCCGGATCGGATGCGCTCGGCGCCGACCGCCGGGCGTGGACCGCTACAGCTTGTAGGCCCGCTTGGCGAGCCGATAGGCGAGATCGACCGCGACCTCCTGGGCCTCGTCCTCCTCCAGCCGGTGCTCGGCCACCAGCCGGGCCAGGAAGGCGCAGTCCACTCGCCGCGCCACGTCGTGGCGGGCGGGGATGGACGGGAAGGCGCGCGTGTCGTCGTTGAACCCCACGGTGTTGTAGAACCCGGCCGTCTCGGTGGCGGACTCGCGGAAGCGGCGCATGCCCTCGGGGCTGTCGTGGAACCACCACGGGGGGCCCAGCTTCAGCACCGGGTAGTGTCCGGCCAGGGTCGCCAGCTCGCGCGAGTAGGTGGACTCGTCCAGGGTGAAGAGGATGATCGACAGGCGGCGCTCGTTGCCGAGCCGGTCGAGGAGCGGCCGCAGCGCGTGCACGTAGTCCGTGCGCATGGGGATGTCGGCGCCCTTGTCGCGCCCGAACGCCGCCATCACCTGGGGGTTGTGGTTCCGCAACGCGCCGGGGTGGATCTGCATGACCAGCCCGTCCTCCACGCTCATCCGCGCCATCTCGGTGAGCATCTGGGCCCGGAAGGCCTCGCGCTCCTCCGCCGAGGCCTTCCCGGAGCAGGCCTTGGCGAACAGCCGCTCGCACTCGGCGCCGGGGAGGTCGGCGGTGGCGGCGGTGGGGTGACCGTGATCGGTGGCGGTGGCGCCGTGGGCCGCGAAGTAGGCGCGCCGGTCGAGCAGGGCGCGGAGGTACCCGGCCCAGCTCCCGGTGTCCTCGCCGGTGATCTCTCCCAGCCGCGAGACGTTCCGGGCGAAGCCCTCGAAGTCCGGGTCGACCACCGGGTCGGGGCGGTAGGTGGTGATGACCCGCCCCTTCCAGCCCGAGGCCCGCAGCCTGGCGTGGTGCGCGAGCGGATCCAGCGGCGACTCGGTGGTGGCCAGGACCTCGAGCTGGAAGCGCTCGAAGAGGGCGCGCGGCCGGAACTCCGGCTGGCCCAGGCACTCGGCGATCCGATCGTAGAGGCGATCGGCCGACTCCGCCGACGGGGCCTCGCGGACCCCGAACACGTCGTGGAGCTCCTGGATGAACCACATCCGCGTCGGCGTCCCGCGGAACAGGTGCCAGTTCTCGCAGAAGAGCCGCCAGATCTTCCGCCCGTCGCGCTCCACCGGCTTCCCGTCCTGGCGCGGCACGCCCAGCGCCTCCAGCGGGATGCCCTGGCTGTAGAGCATCCGGTAGACGTAGTGGTCGGGGACGATGAGGAGCGAGGCCGGGTCGGAGAAGGGCTGGTCCTCGGCGAACCAGCGCGGGTCGGTGTGCCCGTGGGGGCTGACGATGGGCAACCCGCGGACCTCGCCGTAGAGCCGCCGGGCGATGGCCCGCTGGGACGGCTCGGCGGGGAGGAGTCGGTCCTCGTGGAGCGTGATGGGTCTGGTCATGGTGACGGTTCCTCCTTCGGCGGGGACTCAGCTCCACCGCGATTCGCTGGGCGCCGGCGCGATCCCGGTGGTGGCGATCCGCCCCGGCGTGCCCGTCGGTCTCACCGCTCCACCCTGGCGCCCTCGCCCTTCATCGCCTTCTCCACCTCCGCCAGCGTGACCATGCTGGTGTCGCCGGGTGTGGTCATGGCCAGCGCCCCGTGCGCGGCGCCGCACTCGACCGCGTACTGCGCCCCGCGGCCCGCCAGGAAGCCGTAGATGAGCCCGCTGGCGAAGGAGTCGCCGCCGCCGACGCGGTCGAGGATCTCCAGCCCGTCGCGCTGCACGGCGCTGTGGAGCTGCCCCTCGCACCAGCACAGCGCACCCCAGTCGTTGCGGGTGGCGGTGCGGGCCTGCCGCAGGGTGGTGGCCACCACCGACCAGACGGGGAAGGCGCGGGTGGCGACCTCGATCATCGCCCGGTAGGAGGCCACGTCGAGGCGGGTGAACCCCTCGCCCCCCGCCTCGACCTCCAGCCCGAGGGCGGCGGTGAAGTCCTCCTCGTTCCCGATCATCACGTCGACGTGGCGGGCCAGGGCCCGGTTCACCTCCCGGGCCCGCGCCTGGCCGCCGATCGCCCTCCACAGGGAGGGGCGGTAGTTCAGATCGTAGGAGACCACCACGCCGTGGCGCCGGGCCGCCAGCATGGCCTCCTCGGCCACCGCGGCGGTGGACTCGGAGAGCCCGGCGAAGATCCCGCCGGTGTGGAACCAGCGCGCGCCCTCGCGCCCGAAGATCCCGTCCCAGTCGAAGTCGCCGGGCCTCGCCTGGCTGATGGCGGTGTGGCCGCGGTCGGAGCAGCCCACCGCGCCGCGGACCCCGAAGCCGCGCTCGGTGAAGTTGAGCCCGTTGCGGACCTCGCGGCCGATGCCGTCGTAGGGAACCCAGCGAAGGTGAGACTGGTCCACGCCGCCCTGGTAGATGCAGTCCTGGATGAGCCGCCCGACGGGGTTGTCGGCCAGGGCCGTGACCACCGCCGCGTCCAGCCCGAAGCAGCGCTTCAGGCCGCGGGCCACGTTGTACTCGCCGCCGCCCTCCCAGGCCCGGAACGACCGCGTGGTGGAGATGCGCCCCTCGCCGGGATCGAGGCGCAGCATGATCTCGCCGAGCGCCACCAGGTCGAACCGGCAGGCCGCCTTGGGCTTGATGGATAGTGCCATTGCGCGCTCCCGGGGCGCCGGCCGCCTGGGCCACGGCGCCCGTGCTCCTCCGCCGTGCTCGCGTCGCCGCCGTCGTCGCCCGCCACGCTAGGGGAATCAAGGTCGGGTTGTCAAGTGGTAAGGCCACTAGTCCAGCCACCCCTCGGCGGGTCGGGGGGCCGAATCCGGCCTCCGCTCGACCACCTGCACTACCGCGGTGGGCGGTTCGGGCGCACCCGAGCTCGGAACGACGCCCTCGAGTGGCTCGACCCGAGGATGCCGCCCGGGAGGCCCTCCCCCGCATGCCGGGGACGAACCTCTCCTCTTGGCGTAGGAGGAGCAGGTCCGCGAGCACCAGGACACCGCCGGGCGGAGATCCGCGGTGTACCATCCCGGCCGGCCCGGGGCTCGCGTCGCCCGCGGCGGGTCGCCTGGTCGCGCTCCGCACCGGCACTGCTGGGCCCTCGGTGCCCCAGCCAGGCGAGGCTCAGACCTCGACCTCGCGCCGGTCCTCCGACCAGAGTGTGTGGAAGTTGCCGGGCCGGTCCACGCGGCGATAGGTGTGGGCGCCGAACAGGTCCCGCAGCCCCTGGAGCAGGGCAGCCGGCAGCCGCTCCGCGCGCACGGTGTCGTAGTAGGCCAGGGCGGCCGAGAAGCCGGGAGCGGGCACCCCGGCTCGCGCGGCCAGGGCCACCACCCGCCGCCAGCCGTCCTGGGCACGGCCCATGTCCCTGGCCACCTCCTCGTCGGCGAGGAGCGTGGGCAGCCCGCCGCCGGCGTAGACGCGCCGGATGCGCTCCAGGAGCCGCGCCCGGATGATGCACCCGCCCCGCCAGATGCGGGCCACCTCGGCCAGGTTGACGTTCCACCCCCAGGCGGCGCTGGCCGCCTGGATCTGGTGCAGGCCCTGGGCGTAGGCCACGACCTTGGAGGCCCACAGCGCCGACCGGACGTCCTCGGCCAGGGCGTCGACCGGCGGGATGGCCTCGGGCCGGGGCCCCGGCAGCGCACGCCGCGCCGCGGCGCGGAGCTCCGCCTGGCCGGAGGCGGACCGGGCGAACACCGACTCGGCGATGGCGTTCACCGGCACGCCCAGCTCCAGGGCCGACTGCACCGTCCAGCGCCCGGTCCCCTTCTGCTCGGCCGCGTCCAGGATGACGTCGACCAGCGGGCGGCCGGTGGCCGCGTCGAGGTGGGCCAGCACCTCGGCGGTGATCTCGATGAGGAAGGAGTCCAGGTCGCCGCTGTTCCAGGCCCGGAAGATGTCGCCGATGCGCGCCGCCTCGAGCCCGGCGGCGCGGAGCAGGTCGTACGCCTCGGCGATGAACTGCATGTCGGCGTACTCGATGCCGTTGTGGACCATCTTGACGAAGTGCCCCGCGCCGTCCGGCCCGATGTAGGCGCAGCAGGGCTCGCCCCCAACCTTGGCGGCGATGTCCTCGAGCAGCGGCCCCAGCGCGGCGTACGACTCCTTCGAGCCGCCGGGCATGATGCTGGGGCCGTTCAAGGCGCCCTCTTCCCCACCGGAGATGCCCGTCCCCACGAAGTGCAGGCCGCGGGCGCGGAGGGCGACGTCCCGGCGCCGGGTGTCCTCGAAGTGGGAGTTGCCGCCGTCGACCACGATGTCCCCCGGCTCGAGGTGGGGGAGCAGCGCCTCGATGGCGGCGTCGGTGCCGGCTCCCGCCTTCACCATCAGGATCACCCGCCGCGGCCGCTCCAGGCTGGCCACGAGCTCCCCGACCGAGGCGCTGGGGAGGAACCTCCCCTCCGCGCCATGGGCGGCGACGAGCTCCTCGGTGCGGCCCTGGGTCCGGTTGTAGAGGGCCACCGTGTGGCCGTGGCGGGCGAAGTTGCGGGCCAGGTTCGAGCCCATCACCGCCAGGCCGAACACGCCGACCTTCGCCGTCCCGGCTGCAGACGTCCTCGTGTGAGCCATCGCGCACCTCGGTTGGGTTCGGGCTCCGCCCGCCGCATCCGGGAGTCCCCCGTCCCGGTGCGAGGGCGGAGTATAGCCACGGTGGCCGCCGCCCGCCGGCGCTCGGGGCCACGGTCGCCGAGGACGCACCGACCCCGCGGCGGCCGAGGTGATCGACCGCCACCGACGCGTTGCCGGCCGGGCGCGGCCGTGCTCGACACCGACCGCAGGAGGCGGCGACTGAGGTGGAACGCTGGAGGTTGGCGGGGAGGCCGAGGGCCGCCCCGAGGGGAAACCCCTCGAGGCGGCCCCTGGAGCCGTGACGGGGCGTCAGGCCGGTGACGCGGACGTGGTGCTGCTGTCGTCCTGCAGCGCGGAAGAGATGATCTGCGAGAGCTCCTGGAAGGCGGAGGACCCCGAGTCGCCCGAGGCCTGGCCCGACCCACCGTGCCTGTGGTGGTGAGCATGCTGGGCGCCACCCGACCCGCCCGGCCCGCCGGGCCGGAGGACCGACATGTCGCCGGACTGCGCCGCCTGGCCGAACTTGTCGGCCATGCTGGAGAGGAACTTCGCCTGGTCTCCCGTGGCGTTGGCCGCGGCCGCCTTCAGCTTCTGGGCGATGTCGCCCGCCACCTTCTTGAACTCGTCCGGGTCCGACTGCGCGAGCGAGGCCAGCTCGCCGAACAGGCTGCCCGGCCCGGAGATGCTGCTCTGCGTCGCCGGGAAAAGCGCGTCGACGTCCGTTGCCGCGTCGGTGGAGCTCGTGCCGACGGCCGCGGTCGAGCTGGCGCCGACCAGGCTGCCGGTGGTTCCCACGGTGTTCACGTTCATCTGGTCTGTCCCTTTCCTCCCTGCACGCTTGGCATCGGCGCGCGTCAGGGCGCCGATGAGCGATGGGGGGACCTGCATGGACCGATCCGCGGCCATGGCGAAGGACCGGGTCGACGCGAACCCGGCATGTCCCGCCGCCTCCTCGATGGGGGCATCCTGGCCGGCGATGTAATGGATGGGCGCGAGGCGTGTCCGGGAGGGAGCGCGCTCGATACCCTCCTTGCACCGAGTGCGTGGGCCCCGGCGGCCACGTGGCCGCCGGGGTCATTCCCCCGGGCAGTCAGTCGACGGTGAGGGTCATGGTGGCCGTCGCGGTGATGGACGGCGTCACCGTGTCCCGCCCGACGACCGACACCTTGTAGGTGCCCTTGGCCACCCGGGTCGAGCTCCCCGAGCCCGTCGAGGCCGAGCCGCCACAGGCGGCGAGGGCCAGGGCCGCGGCTGCGGCCGCGGAGACGAGGAGCGGCGTCCGGCGGCGCCCGAGCGCCGCCCCGAGGGCCAGCGCCAGCGCGGCCAGCGCGACGCCCGCGCCGCGAGCCGGCAGCGGCCCACGGCCCGCGCCCCGGCTGCCCGGCCGGCCCGCGGCCGTGACCGCCGCCATCGAGGCGGCTCCGCACAGCGAGGAGCTCGCCTCGATGGCCAGGCTGGAGGTGACCGCGCCCGGGCCGGAGACGACCGCGTCCGGGAGCGACAGGCAGCCACCCTCGAGGACCGGGTCAGTGGCCACCGTCCAGGTGATGGTCCCGGTGTAGCCGTGCACGGGGGTGACGGTGACCGTGGAGGTGCCAGAGCTTCCCGAGGCGACCGTGGCGCTGGCGGCGGAGACGGTGAACCCCGCGGCCCCCGCCGTGAGGGTGACCTGGCCAGTCGACGGACCGTAGGTCGAGTCGCCGGCGTAGGTCACCGAGACCAGGTGCGTCCCCGCCGTCGCCGGCGTGTAGCTGTAGCTGGCCGACCCGCCGGCCAGCGCCAGGGAGGCGACCGCGGTGGTGCCGTCTACTGCCACCGACACGTCTCCGGTGGGCACGGCCGTGCTCTTCGACGACCCGGAGGCCACGGTGATGGTGATGGCGTCGGCGGCGGCCACCTCCGGCGCGGAGGTGGCCGCCTGGACCGTGGTCACCGAGGAGACCAGAGTGCCTGCGCCCGGCCAGACGCCGAGCAGGTTGTAGAAGTCCACCGACCCCAGCCCCGACGCCTCGTCGTAGCCGGTCGTGGACAGGTAGGAACCGGCCCCGGCCGCCGTGCAGTTGCTGGCCCCGCTCACGCAGTTGTTCCCGCCCACGGTGACGTCGTGGAACGCCGAGGCGTAGGTCGTCCCGCTGGCGGCGAGCGAGTAGAGGGTGGAGGCGGCCACGCCCAGCCCGCCCCCGCCGACCTTCTCGTTCACCAGGGCCAGCATGCCCGCGAAGATGGGCGCCCCGAAGCTGGTCCCGCCGGCCACCGTCAGGTAGGTGGACGACGAGTCTCGGAACCCGTGGGTGCAGCTGCCGGTCACCCCGGTCGACGAGTCGCTGGAGCAGTAGAGGTAGGGGGCGTTCTGGGCCGAGGCGTCGAGCGAGACGTCCGGCACCAGGCGGGTGCTGCCCGAGGGGATGCCGGTCACGCCCGCCTGCCAGCCCGGCCGGGAGCTGTAGGTGCTGGCCCCTCCCCCGCCCCCGGCGATGCTCGAGGCGGTGCTGTCGTCCCAGACCTGCTCCGGGATGTAGGAGAGCGCGGATTCCCGGATGTCGGTGCCGGGGGTCGCGGCCTTCCAGTAGGTGGTGTTGCCGGAGGCCACGTTGGCGGCGGAGAACTCGGTCCCCCCGATGGCGGTCACGTACTGGCTGCTGGCCGGGAAGTCGACCGCCAGGGACTCCTGCACCGCGGTGGAGAGGCTCGTCACCGAGTAGCAGTCGGTCGAGCCGTCGTCGCCCGAGGACACCACCACCGACTGCCCCTGCGCGGCGGCCTGGGCCAGGACCGGCTCGATGCTGGCGTAGTCGCTGGCGGTGATGTCGGGCTCGCAGATGCCGTAGCTCATGCTGATCACCGGGGCGAGGTCGTTGTCCACCGCGTACTGGAGGGAGTCCCACACGCTCTTGTTGCTGTCGTTGCCCACGTAGACGAAGTCGATGGTCGCCCCGGTGGCGATGGCGCTGGTGTACTCGAGGTCGAGATCCGACTCGGCCTGGTCGCCGGAGACCGCGGTCGCCGTCCCGGTCAAGGGCACCAGCGTCAGCACCGGAGCGCGCACCGGGACCCCGGCCGCGGTCTGGAAGTGCTCCACGTCGGTCACCGAGACCGAGGACTGGCCCACCACGGCGATCTTCTGGCCGGTGCCGTCGACGCCCTCCTGGTAGGCCGGGTTGATGTCGTAGATGACGGCCAGGTCCGCCGGCGTGAGGAAGTGGCTCGAGGTCTGGCCGGAGGTGAACCGCGGCTGGGCCTGCCGGAGGTGCGGCCGGGGGCGGGCGGAGGTGAGCCCTCGCACCGCCTGCACCAGCGGCGAGAGGGCCGCCGGGATGGAAGGCTCGATCGAGGGGGCGAAGTCGGTCCGGTCGCCGTGCCGGTAGCTGTGCAGCTCGGTTCCCAGGGCAGCCTCGACCTGGCCGACCGCGCCGGAGAAGCGGAGGCTGTCGCGAGCTCGCGAGACAGCGTCGACCGCGAGCCCGAGGCGGGCGAGCCAGGCCGTCACCGCGGCCACGTCGGCGGGCGCGGCCCCGAAGCGGGCGCCGAACTCCTCGGGGGTGAGCCAGCGCCGGTGGAGCGGCGAGGTGGGGTCCTGCTGCGCGGCGATCAGGTCCGAAAGCTCCACCTCCTGCGCGGCCGTTCGCGCGAAGGAGAGGGTCACCCCTTCGAGGCGCGCCTCCGGCGCCACGCGCCCGGTCTCCAGCTCGGGCCGGGCGAAGGGCGGCCGGGCGCCGGGTAGCGTCACCCGGCGCGAGTCGTCCACCGGGCCCGCCACCCTCGCCGCCAGCGGGCCCCCCAGGGAGCGCGAAGGCACGAGGAGGAGGAGGAGCGCCAGGACGCCGGCGACGAGGGGGGTCCGGCTGGAGCGAGGCATGCGTGTCATTCTCACCTGGCCATCCTGGGTGCCTGGGGCACGGCCTGTTGCCGCGGAGCGGCGGTCATAGGACGCACGGTCGAGCCCGGAGGTTCCTATGGCCGCCACCCCTCTGCAACAAGGGGACGAGGTGGGTCCTTCGCCCCCGCCTCGGCCCACCCCGGCCAACCGCCCGGTGGCCGCGGCGATTCCCTCGGCGAGGGGGACCCAGCTGACTCCTTGTCCTGCGAGGGTCTCGGCCGGACGCTTCCCGCCCGGGAGGGATGCCATGCGCCTCGGGCTCGCCTGCGCGCCGCGGTTGATCCTCGTCTGCTCTCTCACCCTCGCCGCCAGCGGCTGCGCCGCCCACGGCATGGCGCTCCACAAGGGCCAGGACCGCGTCGACCCGGGGAAGGGCGCCATCGCCCTGCTCTCCATCCGGACCTCGAACGCCTACGACCCCACGAGCCAGATCGACGTCATCGGGCTGATCGTGTGTCCCGCCTCCACCCCCTGCAGCAACCCGCGGCCCTACCTGTACAAGGCCGACGGGCCGTTCCGGGAGGAGAAGGACCGGTTCCAGGAGTACCTCCTGAGCCTGGCGCTCGCCCCCGGCACCTACGTCATCGACTCGGTGGGGCTCATGCACCAGACCTTCCTCACCTCCGGCGGCGGCTACACGCCCCTGAAGCTCGCGGTGGAGCTGGGACCTGGAACGGTGAGCTACCTCGGGCACATGGACGTGGTCCTGAGGAGGAAGACCAGCGACCGCGAGCTCTCGGGCGGCCGGGAAGCCCTGGAGCTCGGGCTGGTCCACGTCGAGCGGAAGGGAGAGAGCGGGGCCGGCTTCGCGGCGGGGACGATCGACGTCCGGATCGAGGACCGGTTCGACGAGGACATGAGGTCGTTCGTCTCCCAGATCCCGGGCCTGCGCGGCCTCCGGGTGCAGCGGTCCGTGCTCCCGCCGTGGATCAGGCCCGAGGGCTAGAGCCG
>Ga0335071_10001845_pt1 | contig 22782 bp, 11 predicted proteins | sample Lox_Sample_15_FD_206724 | JGI IMG/M metagenome (GOLD analysis project Ga0335071, IMG submission 206724) | Soil microbial communities from Loxahatchee National Wildlife Refuge, Florida, United States - Lox_Sample_1.5 | ecosystem: Environmental > Terrestrial > Soil > Wetlands | place: USA... | reverse complement strand
CCACCACGGCCCCGCTCACCACACCGAGCGGGGCCGTTCTCATCAGCCGATCGTCGTCAACCCCAGCGACGCCATCATCGTCATCGAAAGTGCCGCGCAACAGTCCAGAGAACTCGCTGTGACGCGTTTTCCCGAGGCTGTCGGCCGCCAATGCTGGCCTGCGCCCGCCCGCAGGAATCGAAACCAACGACGATGCGGTAATCGGAGCGATGGTTGCGAACGTCTGTTCGCGTGTCCTAGCGGTGTCCTAAGGCGCTCGATTACGCGCAAACACGCACTAGACAGATGAGCACAGCAGTGGCCCTGCGACGTGGACGTTTAGGCGCACACTAGACATTTGATATATTGGCTTTTCGCTATAATTATTGAAGTGCCTATTTTGGTGGCTTTCATCATAATATTGTCGTTGGAAGGTTATAGCGGTACCCTGGCCGCCACTTTGACCACCCGGTTGTTGACCACGTTCGGCGACGTAGACGTTGCGCGGGATCTTGGTCGCATCCGCTGACTGCCGCAGCAGGGCTTTCACACGGCTTTCCGTCCGATGACGAACCGGGCAGCACGCTTTCCATCGGATCACCGCCTCTCGCAGTTCTGCTGCACTCGGTGCCAACCGATCCGTTCAAAACCAAACAGCATGCGAATAGACAGCTTGCGATAAACGACTGGCGACCGACTGTTTTCGTGCCACGCCCATTACTCGTTGCTGATTGCCGAGACAATGTTAGCTCGCGCTGCCTTTACAGCCGGTGGGATTGATCCGATAATGCAGAAGATCACCGCACCCGCCCCAAGTGCAAATGCCAGGGGAACAGGGCGATAATATACGTCGACACTCCATACCTCGGACGAGGCGAAAGCGGAAAGGTACTGCTCGACCGTGCCGAAGATCAGCCCTAACGTTCCACCGACCAATCCGATGGCCGCGCCCTCGACAAGAATTGAGCGCAAAGCGAACCGTCGATTGGAACCAATGGCGCGCAGCACTCCTAACTCCCGGCGCCGTTCCCTTATCGACATCATCAACATGTTCATCAGGGCGACCGTGGCGATGAGGAGGACAACAATCCAGATCGCGTCGGTCAGATCGAAGGCCTGACTCAGCACCCGTTCATATCCCTCGACGGCAGCTTTACCGCTGTACACGTAGATCCCCTCAGGCACCGCCTTCTCCACAGCGCGAATCAAGCCGTTCAGGTCAGTTCCAGGGGCAGCGGTGACACCGAGCGCGGTCTGCCCAGGCAGGTTGAACCAGACGCGCATCTGATCAAGCTCAATGCCTATGGTTCCAGTCAATCCGGAAAAGAAGGGTACCGATGCCAACACCCGTACCGGCTTAACCCCTTGCACGGTCTGTAGCTCAAGCGTATCGCCAACCCGCACCCGTAGCCGACGGGCCAGATCTCGGGACACGACGACTCCTTGGCTGGTAAGCAACTGTTGGCGGACGTCTGCGCCGACAGTTTGCGTCAGCGGATCAGCGGAATCCTCGGTTAGCCCGTACACCATCACCTTGATGCCATCGACCGTCGCATACCCGGCTTGCATATCTGTCACCGCCATGACACCGGGAATCGACACGATCCGATCCCGCAATTTCGGCGGTAGCAGGGGTCCGGTGGGAAACAGTCCGGGACCCCGCGTGGAGACCCAGATGTCGGTGGCACCTAGTGGAGCGAAGGAGCCACGAGCCGAATCAATGGCGTTAGTGCTACCGCCATTGATCGCCAGCGTTGCCCCCACCGCAATCGTCACTGTCATCATCGTCGCCCACACCCGCCGCGGCGCCCGCGAGATGGCTGACGCGGCAACCGTACCGACAGCACCGAAGCAGCCCGCCACGACCGAGCACACCCGGATCAGCGCGGGACCGATCGCGAACCCGAAAGCGATGAGCGCACCGAACAGCAAGGAGATGGCGCTATCGGCCATCAGACCAAGGTGGGACGTCGCAATGTAGAACGCTGCCGCCACCAACACCACAGAGATCAGCGCAGCGGCAATGCGGAGCCAGGCAGGCACCACGTCTGCGATGGAGGCACCCACCGGCACCAGGGCCTCGATCGGGGTGACCCTGTACACCTGCCGAGCTGCCACCGCCGCGGCGGCGACGGCCGCAAACACCGATGCTACGTTCCCCGCCGCAATTGCCCATACCGGCATGAAATACTCAATCCGAACGGTCACGGTTTGCATGAAGGCATCGGGGAGCCCACCGATGACCGCCCGACCGATGAACACACCGAGAACCGAGCCGATAACCCCACCAATCATCCCGTATACGGCGACCTCGGCGAGCAGGCCGGCAACCAGCGGCTCACGACGGGCACCCATCGCTCTCAAGAGCGATAGCTGGATACGCCGCTGTGCGATCGACATACTCATTGCGGTGTAAATGAGGAAACCCGACACCACAAACGCAAATCCCCCGGCGGAGAGTGCCACGAAACGAACCAGATTCACGCCGGTGCTCGCCTCGGCGCTGCGTGCCTGCGGTTCGGTGACCAGCGCCCGCCCTGCGACGGCGTCGGTGATTCGCGCCCGCAGGGTCGCCAAGTCGGCGCCAGCGCGTGGAACGATGAGCACGCCGTCGAGATTGTTGCCACGCCCGGCAAGCTTCTGCGCGAGCCGTAGCGGGCCAAGGATGTAGTGACCGGCATTAAGCCGGCGATCATTGGGCCCGTCGAGAATCCCGACAATGGTGACTACCCCGGACCCGGCCGTAATCCGGTCACCGGTCTTGGCGCCCATTCCTGGGCCGGCGAGCACTCCGTCGGGCGTCAACCTGAGCGCCGTGATATGGGTGGAGATTTCCTCCCGCAGTGCACCGTTGAGGCGCACGCTGCTGGCGTCAGCCCCGAGCAGTAGCGTCGGCCCAAAAGGAGTCGCGACAAAGGTTTGCACGAGGGGAACGGCCACTGAAACACCAGGGAGGCGCTCCGCATCTCGTTGGACCGCCTCGGGAAAACCTCCGTCACCGATCCCGCTAATCTCAAGTGCGGCGTTGCCCGCGATCGCCTCCGCGAGACGTGCGATCGAGTTGTCAATGGAACTAATCAGCCCGAGAACCGCGACCAGCAATGCGCACGACACCGCGATGACCGCGACAGACGCCACCGCGCGACCCCGCGCAGTAGCCACTTCACGCAGGCTAAATACGCGCAGCCAGTCCAGGAGGGCACTCATGGGTCTATGTGGCGCTCGCGTGGGAGTCGTCACCGACCCTGCCATCGTGCATGTGGACAATCCGATTGGTGATCCCCGCCGCCTCGGGGTTGTGGGTCACCATGACCACGATTCGGATACAGGACACGTCAGTTGCGATGTCCGACAGCAACGACATGACATGGGATCCGGTCTTCGAGTCGAGGTTCCCGGTGGGCTCGTCGGCGAGTATGAGTGCGGGGTCCATGATGAGTGCACGCGCAAGGGCAACTCGCTGCATCTCGCCACCAGACAGCTCGGCGGGCCGGTGCTCGGCCCGGTTCGCCAGCTCCACGCGGTCCAGCAGCTGCACCGCATCGGCTTTGGCCGCGCGTAGGCTGGTTCCTCCGAGCAGCATTGGCAGCGCGACGTTCTCCCACGCCGACATGGTCGGTAACAGGTTGAAGAACTGGAAGACAAATCCGATGAAGTGTAGGCGCAGTTCCGCCTTATCTCGCTCGTTGAGGGCAGTGATGTCGCGGCCATTGAAAAGCACAGAGCCGGAGTCGGGTGAATCCAGCGCACCGAGGATATGCAGAAGTGTGCTCTTTCCGGACCCGGACGGTCCTACCACCGAGACGAACTCGCCCGGATTAAAGTCCAGGCTTACCTCATCCAGTGCTTGGACCACGTGACCGCCCACCCGGTATCCCTTGCTGAGCTGACGCAGTTCGATCATCGCTTCCGCCTATCCTCTTCGGCCGCCCTTTTGGGATGTCATCCGCGCAGCACTTCTTCAGAATTTTCGCCACGACGGTACGGGCGCGCGCCCTAGGTAGCGTGCGCAGATACTCCGTACCGGTCTCTGGCGCATGCGGGCCCTCAACGCCTTGGTGTTCGCGTCGTCGAATACACGTATGCGGTGGAAGTAGCTGCTGATTGCTACGCCGAAGAACTGCCAGCGCACCTGGCAGCCCCATGCGGCCATCCTGCTCACATTCCATGTCGGTCCGCCTGCTGTCGCGGCGACATGAACAACTGATGCGCGGCCGAGCGCCGCACCTTGCCGCTGGTGGTCTTCGGGACACTGTGCGTGGGCACCAGCCGAATTTCTGCCGCATGCACACCCGTTCTGGCCCCGACCGCTGCCCGGATATGTTTGCACAGGCGCTCATGTTCACTTGCTTCCACGTCGGTTTCGACAATCAGATGCAACATCTCGGAATCGTGGTCTGCGCCGCGGTGGCCGACCGCGACGGCGCCGCCAGGACGAACGCCGCTCACGGACTCGATCGCGAGTTCGAAGTCGGCCGGAAAGTACTTCACGCCTCGAATGACGATCAGATCCTTGATCCGCCCCGTGATCCGCAAGCCACCCGCACGCAGATATCCGAGATCGCCGGTGTTCCACCAGCCGTCGTCGGCGAGTGCGGCTGCGGTGGCGTCCGGCAATTCGAAGTATCCGGCGGTTCGCGACGGTCCACGAAATTGAACCTGCCCGAGAATGTCATCGCCGACGGGCACACCCTCGTCGTCGACAATCCGAACCTCGGTCGCAGGCATCGCATGCCCGCAGTCAGTGACGGCGATGGCGTCCGGATCCGCTGGGTCTACGTCTCGCGCTTCTCCATGCCGGCCGGCTGCCGACCGGGATATGGAGTCGAACGCGACCGGTGCGCGCCGCGGCGCCGATGTGATAGCCAATCCTGCCTCGGCCATCCCATAGGCAGGGACCACAGCATCGGCTGGCATCCCCCATCGCGCGAATCGGTCGACGAAGCGCTGGACGGTGGCGGCATGGACGGTTTCCGATCCGCAGAACGCCAGACGCAGCGCAGTCAGGTCCACACCGTCAAGCTGATCGTCGCGGATCTTGTCGGCCGCCAAGCCGAAGGCGAAGTTCGGGCCGCCCGTCATGGTCGCGCGATAGGTGCTTGCGTGTCGTAGCCACTCCGCTGGCGTACGCACGAACCGTGTGGGTGGAAACAGTACGGTGCCGCCGCCCGCGAACAGTGGCATACAGAGACCGAGGATCAGGCCCATGTCGTGGTAGGAGGGCAGCCAACCGACCCAGACGTCGTCGCACGTCCACCCGGTGACTCGGGCGATCTGTTCGCAGTTGGCTGCGAGGTTGGCCTGGGAGATCACCACGCCCTTGGGTGTGCCGGTCGAGCCGGACGTGCATTGGATGAATGCCGGGTCGGCGCTGTTCGGCATTCGCATCGGTGCGGTCGGGCCGGGTTCGGTCAGGGCATGCTCCAGCAGCTTGGCGCCATCGATCGTTGGCCGGCCCGCGATGCTTCCTCGCAGCCTGGCGGTCAACTGCGCGCTCGCCACGACTGCCGAAGGCTGCAGATACCGCAGCAGCAGCCCGAACCTGTCGCCGAATGCTTTCATCCCGCCGAAACCACCGGCGGTCGCGACCGCGACCGGTACCGCGCCGAGCAACTGTGCGCCAAAGAACACCGTGAGGAACTCCGCGCCGGTGGGCAGGCTGAGCAAGACCCGATCCCCCTGCTGGACACCGTGTTCGGCCATCGCGGCCGCAACCCGACAGACGGCATCAGCGAGCCCCGCGTAGTCCAGATCGACCGGCGTGGCTAGGTCGGGAAGGACGGTGATTCGGGACGTCGTCCCCCCACGCTCGGCGTGCGCGAACATTGCCGCGAGCACGCTGGTGTGTCGGGTGGTGAATGTACTCATCCGAATAGCCGTCCTTCGGTGACGCAGGCACGCACGGACGATTCCAGATCCACGCGATCGCTGGTGTCGATGATGTGAAATCGCAGCTGCGGGAACAGATCCGCGAGTTCGTCGCGCGTTCGCAGGTAGTTCTCGCGCAGCGCGGCCAGGTACTGTGGCGTTTCGTGTGTCTCGAGGGTACCGGTGCCGGACCGAGCGGCGCAGCGCTTGGCCGCCTGGTCGGGCGGGACATCGAGCCAGAGCACGTCATCGGGCAGCGCGGTGCGGTACCGGTCGCCGAACCCGGCGATCGCTGCTGCCGCACCTTGACCGAGAACATCGGCGATCTCACCGAGCAGGGCCCACATGTTGCCGGACGTGCCCAGCCGCGCAGCCTCGGCGCGATGCCAGGCGAGGATGGTGTCGAGCGTTCCGGGGTTGCGCTGCTCCAGTACCTCTCGGATCGCTTGCTGCGCCTTCGCATCGACCGCGCCCAGTTCGCCGAGCCTGACGTAGAGCGGTCCGTAGACCATCGTCTCGATCAATGGATGCCGCTCGCACACCAGAACCGCCGGGAGGTATGCCGTGACGAAGAATCGCTCGACCGGACCGAAGAGGGTCATCTGCAGGTATAGCGCCACGGCCTTGACGACCGGGCTGCCGACCTCATCGGCCCCGTCGCTGAACGCCTTCAGCTGCCTGGACAAACGGTGCAACGGCGCGTTCGGTGTGTCGTGGAAGTCGGGGCACGTGACGGTCACGAGCCGGAAAGTCTCGGCGGCCGAGCCGCGGAGCGCGGCGATGACGGACGACTTACCGCATCCATCGAGCCCCACGACCGTGACGCGGCGAGTGGTCGGCTCGCCACTCACCGGTCGTCCTTGGCAAGGCGATCGACGATGGCAGCCGTGATGGAGTCCGCTTCAGCGGTGCCGTCCAGTTCGATCCAGCCGAACTCACTGGACAGGTCGGCGATGGCCTCCCGACTGCGCTGCTGGAAGTCGAGGAAATCACGTTCGTCCCCATAGCCGCTCTCGTAGTCGCTGCGACGCGCCTTGCGCGCCAGCGCCGCACGCGGTGAGACGGCGAGGTAGAACGTTCGATCCGGCTCCGGGAAGCCGGCCGCCAGCGCCCGTAGCATCGCCGGATCACCGCCGTGCGCCACTTCAGTGGCGTAGTACTTGTACCAGTAGGCGTCGATCAGCACGACGTCCGGGCCGCGGGATGTTGCCAATTCGAGCGCCAAGTGCATAGCGTGGAACAGGAAGTGAGCTCGTGCGAGTGGCGTAAGTATCCGGAGATAGGCGTAAACATCGGAGGGCCGCCCGAACGGCAGCTTCGCCGACACCACCGGATCGCCGAACGCATCCCAGATCGTCACCGGCGCCACACTCTGACCGTCTTGCTCGAAAATTGCTGCCAGCGAGGCGATTTGGGTCGACTTGCCCGACCCGTCGCATCCGGCGACGCAGATCATACGCTTGTGTGTGACAAGTCGCGATTCGACGACGAGCGAAACCTGCTGTGGAACAGGTGGATCGGTGCGGTGCCGAGCGACGGTCAAATCCTCGAGGATCTCCACGCTCCCGGCGCTGCCGTCGACACAGATGCGCTGACCCGACCGCAGCACCGACGTCGCGGCGGGCACGTTGAGCACCGCAGGAATCCCGTACTCGCGGCCGATGACCGCCGCGTGGGACAGCATCCCACCCACCTCTGTGACGACGCCGGCAACCAGGCCGAGCGCGGGCGTCCATCCCGGATCGGTGAACCGCGTCACGAGAATGTCCCCGGGGCTGAGAAGGCCGATCTCTTTCAACGACAGCAACACTCGGGCCGTACCGGTGACGGTTCCCGGACTACACCCGAGGCCGGTCAAGCGGGTGCCGTCGACACAAGGAGCCGCGACGCTCACCCCGCCACCGAGTTCGTGTGGTGGTGTCAGATCGCGATAGCCCTCGTACATCGCTCGGCGGAATCGGATCTCTTCCCCGATCGCACCCGGTGGGAGCCCGTCACGGGACAGCTCCACGAGCTCATCGATAGGCAGCATGAACACGTCGTCCGGATCGGCGAGCCGGTTGTCCGCGGCCAGTCTGGCCCCGGCCTCCACGAGGTAAGCACGAACGATCGCGTAGCACCGGGACGAGAACTCCCGCATCCGTTCACGCGCCACGAGATACGTTCGGGCACGGGCGAGATGGCGCTCCAGCACCGTGCCGAACCGCAGCCGGGTCAGCGGAGTGGCACGGACCCTGGTACGGAGCGCGGCCAGCTCGTCGTCGAACCGTTTGCGTTGTGCGGCTAGACCCGTGGCGGGATCGGTCGGCGTATTGCCGCTTGCAAGCATCGATTCGATCATCGCCCGGACGCGTTTCGGCGCTTCCGACCAGCGCGGGCAGGTTAGCTCGAGCTCCATATCGGCGTGAAATCCTTGCTCGGCAACGAAATCCGCTAGCGCACGGTCCCACATCGGGCCATCTAATCCCTCGTCGCGAGCGACCCGGTACAGTCCGACGATGCTCCGTTGAGCGGCCATGTGACTGATGTCGGCGAGCCCACCCATCAGGTCGATGACCGCGGTGTTCCCGTTGCTGGCTGCATCGAACTTATTGATCGCCTTCTTGAAGTCATCCTGCACGACGGTGTTGTTGTAGATCGTGGTGAAGTACGTGCGCTCGGTGTTCGCGTGGAAGGTCAGCAGGCACTCGGCCAGGTCCGCGAAGAACGTCGAATCCGAGGTGCGTGATAACGCGGCAACCTTCTCCCGCCAGCTTCCGTACGTTGCCGGCCAGTCCGCTGCGAACCGTTCGACGATGGCCAGCTGCGCCGCGGTCGACCTCTTCACCGCAAGCGCGACCGGGAGGGCGCGAAAAACGGTTGCGGCAGTGGTCGGCACGCGGAGCGGACCAGCCGCGCCGTAGCTCTTCGAAACCCCCAGATCGGCGTCGAAACTCTGCTCGTCGAATCCGGGAACCTTGGAAAAGCAGCGTTTAACCGCGCTCACATTCCAGTACGGCCGTCCGTAGTACATCGCGATCCATTCCGGCACCTCGTCGGGTGGTTGCAGCTTCAGGTCGATGAAGTACTGCTGCATGGTGGCCTGAAAGGCGTTGCGATACAGCGAGTACATCATCGGCGTGCACACCCTTGCCGAGACGCCGCCGTCGCGGAAGTCCGCATCGGTGAACTGGTCGATGTCGGTGCGCCAGCCGATCGCGGTGATCGCACGCGATTGCAACAACCAGAGCGTGTCGTCCTTGTCGATCGCCCACTCGATGTCTTGTGGCCGCCGCCGTCGTGCCTGGACCGCAACCATCAACCGGGCGAGCGCTGCGACATCGGATTCGCTGCAGTCCACCGAATCAGAACCCTCGATTCGGTCGACGACCGCCCCGTCGCGCAACCGCAGCCGGAATCGGGTCGGCGTGACGTGACCGGAGACCAGACGCTCTCCCAGACCATCGCAGCATTCGACGACGGCGTAGTCCTCGATCCCGTGGATCGGGTCGATGGTGAACCCGACCCCTGCGGTCCGTGCATCGATCTGGCGTTGCACCAGCACCGCAACGCGTGCCTGGTCCCCCGAATATCCGGCACGGGCGAGATAGCTTTGCGTCCGGTCTCCTTCCGCCGATGCGCGGCAATCGGCGATGCGGCGACGCAAGGTGTCGAGATCGGCCACTGCGAGGTATGACTCGTACTGGCCGGCGAAGCTTGCGTGGTCGAGATCCTCGAGCACTCCGCTGGATCGAACCGCGACCGGGAAGCCGCCGACATGCTCGACCCAGGCGCCGAGTTGGTCGTTTGAGACCGCCGTGAGGTCGAAATCGGGCCGGATGACGAAGCCTGGCGGCACCGGGAATCCGGCTTCGACCAGTTCGTGCAGGGCAGCGGCCTTGCCGCCGCCGGCGGCGACCTCGAAGTCATTGGAGCCCAGGAACATCGGTAAGTATTGCGGCATCGGGGGTGCTCCTGACATCGCTTGGTACGGAACGAAGTTGTGCCTGGCCGCCAGGGCGCGCGCGGCGAGGACACCGCCGGCGGTGAGCCCGCCGTAGGACGGGCTGGGCGTCGCGGGTTCGAATCCGAGCAGAACCGCCTCCGCGATACACGAATACAAGACCCCTGGTGGCAGGTTCATGCCGGGAAAATTGGGAGCCTGTCCCGATGGCAGCAGCATCTTGCCGCCGGAGATTACGGTCGCGTTCGGCAGGGCCGTGACGGCGGGGTGCACGTCGCCGGGGACCGCGAGGTCGTAGACGACGACGTTCGGTTCGTCGGCGATACATTCGGGCCCGATGACGGGTACCGGCGAGTTGGTAGCGGTGATGACCACCCGACAATCGCGGAGTGCGGTCATGTCTTCGCTGACCGTGACTGTCGCGGTGTCGAGCCGGTCGGCGATGCGGCGCAACCGAGACGCCGACCCCGGCCTGCCGACCAGCACTACCGAATCGCTATGGGGCGCAAGGAGCTCCGTCAGCGCGGCGCCCATGTTGCCGATCGCGCCGACGACACCGACGCGGCGCTGTCCGGCATCGAGACGGACGAGTTCCCCGCGTAGCAGCTCGTACGCGCAGGCCACGGTGAGCGAGTTGCCGGAGGTGACCCGTACGGCGTCCTCGACGACGTCGCGCGACGCGTCGGTGACGATAGACGTGTAGCCGCCGAGACCGATCACCGAAGCCCCGAGTCGCACCGCAAGTTCGACGCCTTCGAGCACCATGTCTCGCACCGCCCGCCGGTGACCTGCCTGCAGGCTTTGCACGGCCTGCGCAGCCGTGAGCGGTACCGCGATCAGACAGACTTCGACCTGATCGTGCGATGCCGAGGAGACCAGCTGCCGGGTGACTTCGAACGGTGCCAACTCGCCCCGCATCCGGTCGAGCGCTGCGGCACATTGAGCGTCGGACCATCGCGCCAACTCGGGCGCCAGGCATCGCAACGTCGCGGGCGTGTCGAGGTTGGCCAGGAAGGCGACCCGCGGTGGCCCCGCCGAACCGGGTAGGCCCGATCCAACGGCAGGGCGGCTCGACGCGCGCAGGTGGTGTGGGGGCCGCCAGTCGGTTCGTGTCGGCTGGGTCAGGTGCTCCAGCAGGCTCGCGCAATCTTCGTTACAGATCAGCTCGGCCGTGTCCTCCAGCGCATCGACGAACCGGTCTTGATCTCGCTCGCTCAGGTAGGCGGACGGCTGCACGCGCAGTGTCGTCGGCGCGGAGAGCGTCGGCATGATCCTGATGCCGTGGCGATGCAGCATTGCGCCGGAAACGAGGAACCCGAATGCTTCGGGCTTGAGGAATTCGCGTAACAGACTCGACTTCGGTCGCGGAGGTGCCAATTCGATGCCGAGCAGCAGTCCGCGCCCGCGGACATCGACAATGACGTCAGGCCAACGCGCCGCCACGGCGTCGAGCCGATCGCGCAACCGTGTGCCGGTGACGGCGACTCGGTCCTGTACGTCTGCCAGCAGATCGAGCGCGGCCGCTGCGACGGCCGCCGAGTGATCGTCGTCGGCAAAGGTGGCCGTATGATGGCGACCGAAGTCGTCGACATAACGATCGGACCGCACCAGCATCGCGGAGATCTTCGCCAGCCCGCCTCCCAACGACTTCGACAGCAGGTAGTAGTCGGCCTTCACGCCTGACGGCTCCGAGGCGAGGAACGTGCCGGTACGGCCCATGCCGCACTGGATCTCGTCGAATACGAGCGCAGCGTCGTGACGGTCCGCCAGCGCTCGCATGGCCGCCAACGTCGCCACAGGCACCTCGCGGATGCCGCCTTCCCCTTGAATAGGCTCGACGAAGCAGGCCGCCACCGACGAGACGTGGCGAACCCTCGGTTGTGGGATTCCCGCGTGGTCGAAGGACACCGTAAATATCGGTGTTCGCTCGCGGTCGAGCGCGTCGACGATGTCCGTTGATTCCCAACTGTCGACCCGCACGCTGCGCGGACCATGCACCCGCAGATCCTCGGGAACGTTGACCCAGTCGGTGAGCATCCCGGCGGCCGCGGTTCTACCATGAAACGCGCCGCCGAGCGAGACGAACACGGGCTCGGTTGCCCGCATCTGCGCGACGGTCGCGAGTGACGACTCCAACACCGCCGCACACGAACGGGCTTCGCCAGACCCGGTGTTCAACAGCATCCGGTCGGCGCCGTCGCCGCGCGCGCGGCGCAGCGACCCGGCCAGCTCGTCGTGCACTGCGGCAAGGCGCCGGGCGCGTTCGATGGTCGCGTGTTTCACAGCTGCTTCCGTCGCGTCGGCACCGGTGCTGCCGAACGTGACCACGTATTCAGTTCCGGTCGACCGCCCAACGAGTGCCGACAACCGTGCAGCGAGTCGGGCCGATTCGGAACGGATGCTTGCCTGGGCGTTGAATGGCAGCCGTTGCGTGAGGCAATCCTGCGCGGCGCGAACGAGCGCCGGATGGTGGTGCCCGAAGAGTGACGCGCCGAGCCCGCCGACCAGATCCAGCACCGAATGGTTTTCGCCCACAGGAGATTCCAAGAACAAGGTATCGCCTGCTGCGGCGCGGTATTGCACATCGAGGCCGAAGGCGCGCAGCGTCCGGGCCAGACCCGGACGCGAGTACGCGGCGAACAATTCGTTGCAGTCGTTGCGGTCCACCGCGCGCCCTAACTCTGCGCCAGCTTGGCGGATATTCGCTGCGCGACGTCGCGCAGCGTCTCCATGACCGCGGCTTCCTCGTCCGAGATCTCAACGAGGAACAACGTTTCCAGGTCGACGATCAATTCGGCGGCACGCACGGAGTCAAGGCCGTAGTCGACGAGCGGCGCATCCGGTTCGAGTTCGGTTACTTGCAGGTGGGACCCGATCAATTCGCCGATCGCCGTCGTGATATCGCCGCTGGTCATCGGCTTTCATCCTCTGATTCGTCAAGGCGCTCGACGACACCTGTCGCACCGTCGAGCCGTACCCGCTCCCCGTCGCGGACTGTCGCCATCAGGCCGGGCACACCGACAACGGCCGGAATGCCGAGTTCGCGTGCCAGCACCGCGGAGTGCGACAGGATGCTGCCTCGCTCGATGAGCAGCCCCTTGACGCTCGGGAACAGCGGGCCCCAGCCGGGATCGGTGCGTACCGTTGTCAGTATCTTGCCGGCGACGTCCAGGTCGTCGTCGGACTGCAGGACAATTCGGAGCGCGCCTTCGGCCAAGCCCGGGCAGCATCCGGTGCCGCGCAGTATCCGGCGACCCGCATCGACGGCCTCGCCCTGAGGTACCACACGGCGCGCCCCGTAGGGCGTGCCGAACGTCTCGAACTGGTTCGGCGGCTCCGTGTGCTGGTACCGGGCGAACTCCGCCGCACGAAAGTGGGCGAGTCCGGGCAGGTCCGTGGTGAGGGCACGTCCCTCCACCAGCGCGCTGATCTCGTCCATGCCCAGGTAGTAGACGTCGCTCTGCTCGGCGAGAAACCCCGCCTCGTGGAGCCGCCGACCGACCTCGTGGTAGATGCCTCGCCCGACTCCGATCAGGCGGGTGCGAGTGAAACGCATGGCCTCCCGGTCCTTGACTGCGAGGCGCGCGTTCCGCAGCGCACGGGCCAGCCGGCGGCGGCGAAAGCGCGGAAGCGACTGCAGCGCTTCGCGTTCCAGCTCGTTACGCCGCTCGTGCCGGGCTCGCTCGAGTTGGTTTGCGTCGATTGCTTCGTCACCGACATAGTTTCGCAGCACCTTTGCGAGAAACGACGGATCCTGGCGCAGCGAGACGGTTTCCAGCTTCTGCTCTCCCATGCAGCGGTCGCCGTATCGCTCGATGAACTCGTCGAGCTCGACCGCCAGTTCGGGTGACCGGTCGCGCACAGCGCCGAACGCTGCGCTTGGTGTGCCCTCGGCCAACGCAGCGACGAGCGCCGGATCCTTGCGGATGCGCTCCGAAAACCGCATCAGCCGTATCGTCGGCTCCAGTGATTCGATCGCCTCCTCGGCGGCGAGCAGGCCCGCGACGATCTCCTCGGCGTCATCACCGGCGACGCTCGCGAGCAGTCTGCGAGCGCGGCCCGCCTGGTTACTCAGGTAGAGGTCGTTCAGCATCTGCATGGCCCATCGGTCGAACAAGGGCAAGGCCCGCTCGGCCAGCCCCAGCAGGTCGCGTAGGTCGGTTGCCGCCGCCAAATCGCGTTCGATCCGCCTGATTTCCCGCCCCACTTCGACCTGGAATCGCCGTATCCGCGCACCCCGACTGCGGATCTGCCAGGCTAAGCGCACCACGACCGGAATTAGCCGGGGCAGCCGCCGTAGCTGCTCCGCACGGGTCGGATGGATGCCCTCGATGAAGTCGACCGGGTGTTCCACACCGAGCATCTTCTCGACGTCTTCCTTGTTGCGGTTGAACGCCGGGCCCAGTTGGAGTAACCGATACCAGTTTTCGATGTTGTAGTACACGCGACCGTCGATAAGGCCAACCATGTTGCGTAGCACCGGGCGGTGCTCCTCGATGGTCTGCTCGTCGACGCCGACCGTCCGCAGCGTCTGGCGCAAGATCCTTTCGTATGCCGCGACGGCCCAAGAGAACGTGAGAGGCGTCGTGACACCGTTGAAGCTTTCCTGGATGTTGCTGTTGTCCCACACGCTTCGCCAATCGCCGAGCAAAGCGGGATTCGGCATTGCCGGCTTCGTGAGCGCGGTGATCGGCCGGGTCTGCAGCAGCACCAGGTCGCCGTTGCGAAGGGTCCACTCGATGTCCTGGGGTGCGCCGAGCGCCTCTGCCGCCCGCACTCCTTGGCGCGCCAGCCCGGCGGCCGACACGGGGTCGAGGCAGCGAACGGTTCGGCGGTCGGTTTCGACCGCCTCCTCTCGAGTCCCTCCAGCAGGATCGCGGACGACTCGAATATCCTTGTCCGCCACGGTGATCGACAGTTCGCGCCCATCGCGGGAAAGCACGATCTTGTCGGCGTTGCACGCGCCGCTGACGATACCCTCACCGAGACCCCAGCATGCGTTGACCACTAGCTCGTCAGGCGATCCCGACACCGGATCCTGTGTGAACAGCACGCCCGAGACGTCGCCTTCGACCATCTCCTGGATGATCACCGCTACCGCCGGAACTGCGGCCGCACCGCGCAGTTCGTGCCGATACGCGAGGGCACGAGCGTTGAAGGCCGACGCCCAGCAACGCCGGATCGCATCGAATACCTGCTGGGGCTCGTGGAGGAACAGGAACGACTCGTATATGCCCGCGAAGGAGTGCGCCCCACTGTCCTCGCCGACGACCGAGCTGCGCACGGCGATCGAACCGCGGTCGGCAACCACCGACTTGATCTCGTCGGTAAGCGCTCGATCGAGTGGAATCTCCTTGATTGCCTTTCGCAAGCGCTCGGCAGCCGCCTCGACATCGGCACCGCCGACGGTCGTTTCGTTCACGAGATCCTGAAGCCCCGCACGACGGAGGTGGTCCTCGCACACCTCGACTGGGACAACGGTCCACCACGGCACGTGCAGGCCTGCGCGCATCAACGACGCGAGTCCGATGGTCTTCCCGCCAACCCGGCCGACACCCGCCTGGACGGCGAGCGATGAGTCGAGCAGCATGCCCATCGTTACCGCCCCGCCGCCAGCGTCACTCCGACGACCAGCTGCACTAACAGGCACGCGACCAGCGCCGACGTTGCTACCGTCTTCGCACGCAGCCGAGACGGACCGTCGGCGAACCGGAGCGAAGCCGCTAGCGGAAGCACCTGCGTCGCCACAAGCAACCCGTATGCCATGCGCGATCCGGAACCGAGCTCATGCAACAACGCGCCGGCGATGAGGGCCGTCGCGGCACCGAGCACGACCAAAACCGCGACCGTGCCACGCAGCCCGAACGAGCGTGTCCAGGAACTGGACGGCTTGGTGTAGTCGACGACCGTTGGCCGCTCGTCCTCCGGTGTTCGGGACTTCCGCCCGACTTCCACCACTTCGGCACTCAAGGCATAGAAGCCCACCAGCCAGGCCGTCGTGCCCGGCAGTGGACGGCCGCCCGCACCCAGCTGCGCGATCCACAACGCTATGAGGGCCACGGTCGGCAGGAACGTCAACGCGTAGATCACCCGGCGTTCGTAGAGCCATGCATGGATCGGCCTGACGCGCGATGTTATCCACGAATGCAGCGCTATAACGGCGACCAGGACGACCCACCACCTGGTGACCTTTCCGAAGCCGTGGTCAACGAAGAGCGAGACCACGAGCTGAACGACAAAACACACACCGCCGATCACCGCAAGGTGCCGCAACGTCACCAGGTCCCGCTGCAGCACGCGCTCCGGATAATGCGCACTGTCATGGTCGAAGTCGATGTGGTCGTCGATGACGCGCAGCATCAAGAACAAGGCAACGAATGCGGCAAAGCCCAGGAAATCCTGCAGCAGCAATCGAGGCGGCATGCCGGTGAGGGCCTTTCCGGACTCGACGACCGCTAGGTAGAGGGGAAACACCCCGAACGGCTGAAACGGCGGAAACCGCTCCACCATGAAAGCGCTCAATCTCTTTACGAGCGGCGACTGCTCGGAAACGTTCAACACCATAACGCCATTCGCTTTCTTAGCCTTTTGCGTGTCGCCGTCATTCTCATCGCACCCTGAAAGCCCGCTTGCCCAGACCGTTCCATCGTGGCGCTGCTCAGGGTCGAGGGTTAGAGGCGAAGGTCCCCCCTCCGTGGGCCGTTTGGGCATCGTGTCGGGACCATTGCCTGGTAAGCAACGCAGCACTGGCGCTTCGGCTGGTGCAGCACTTGCGGCTGGCCACCGACGAGATCAGCGTCTGGCGTCGAGCCCCCAAAGCAGCCACGCCGCCAGCGGTGCGATCACGGGACTCGGCACGCACCAGTCGTAGGAGACGGACTGAAAACGGTTGTGTCCCAATCGATCCTGAGCGCGCCCGCACTCACAGTCGATTCCCTCTCATGTGCGCTGCAGCTGACGTCGACCTTGAGTTCGTCGATATACGCTGGCTCGGTGTACATTTCGGCATAGATGGTTCGCGTACTGCCCGATCCAGCTTGCTCGGGCCGCAGTAGGGTAGCGGGTTGACATGCGGACCTCTCCTCTCAATGGACCGCGAGAATCTCGTCGATGGTCGGCAAGGGCGAACCGAGGTAGCCTGCATCCAGGCAATGGTCCAACAGGATCCGTAGGTAATCCTTGCCGGTCGCCGGAAGCGGCCGGCCGAGCAGTTCGACGGCGTTCGTGGCATCGAAGGTGAGTCGACGGTCGAAGTAGCTCGTGTATTGGGCACCGATACGCAGGTAGTACTCCCGCTCGACGCCGTCGAGTTCGTCGGGGGAGAAGCTGGCGTGTGGTACGAAGGTCGCTACCTCGAACGATGGGTACTCGGCTAATACGTCGGACACCGCTCGAAGAGAGATCGCCTCGACCCCGACCGCGTGAAACGTCCGACCCGCTGCCGAGTCGATGTGTGCGATGGCGGCGACGACCACATCGGCGACGTGGTCGACGGGAACCAGCGAGAGCGTGGCCTCGTAGCGCCCCGGCAGGGTGCGCAACTTGCCTTCGACGATCAACTTGAGCACGGTGTAGAAGTTCTTATAGTCACGGATGGCGCCGGTCTCGGTGGCTCCGGTCACGATCCCAGGCCTGATGATCGTCCAGCGGAGGCCGTCGGCCGCCCTGACGAGTTGCTCGGCGTGGAACTTGCTGCGTTCGTACCCGTTTCCGAACGATTGGCCACGGTCGAATTCACTTTCACGCACGGTACCATCACGGCGTCCACAGACGTACGCGGTGCTGACATGAACGAGCGGGACGTCCAGTCGCCGCCCGAGAGCGATCGCGTTCCGAGTGGCGCCGATGTTGAGCTCGTCGTACACGCGATCCGGCGCGTTGAACGCCGTTGTCGCCGCGCAGTGGACGATACACCCGACGGTATGGGTCAACGCCGTCGAAACCTTCTCGTCGAGACCGAATCGCACAATGCGAACGTCGCCGGCGACATGACGCACCTTGTTGCTCGCTGCGATAGCACGGCCGTCGTTGGCGACAATTCGCGGCCTCCGGTGCGTCACCGCGACCACGGGTCGATTCATTGCGACCAAGCGTTTGACCACCTCAGCGCCGACCAAACCCGTTGCGCCGGTGACGAGGACGGCGTCCCGGCTCACGGCTTCAACCCGTTGTGGCTCGCGCCGGCGGTCACCAGAGCGATCACGTCGCCGACGGTATGCACGCCGGTCAGCTGTTCCGGCAGCTGTCTGGGCAGCCCGAATTTCCGTTCAAGGACGACGGTCAATTCCATCAGGCGCACGGAGTCGTATCCAAGATCGTCGATCAGCCGAAGGTCTGCGGCGGGATTCGCCCCGGGGGCCTCGTCCGTTGGAGCCATCGCGACGATCAGGCGCACAGCGGTGTCGTGGATGGTTTCGATCATGTCGAGCCCTTCCTTTCGCTTAGATGTGGTTGGGCGCCACCGGACGTCAGCAGGTCTCTCGCCTCGTCGATTGGAAGATCGGCGTCGAGGTAGGCGCCGAGGCGTAACCAGTCGTAACCGAGCGCGAGCGTGCGCCGCCATTGCTCCCGGGAGTCGAATGACGCCGGGAAGTCCACTCCCGCAACGGTCCTGAACGTGTCGACCATGTCGTCGAGCACCGCCAATGCCGTCGGCCCGTCGTCTTCGCGGCCGTCCTCGCGGGCGAAGTAGATTCGGAGCGCTTGTTGCAGCCGCTCGAGAAGCTGCTCACGACTCTCAAACTGATCGGGCACGATTCGCCGCACCGTCGCGACTGCGGCCACGTCGGCCGGGAGTGGCACGACGCCGAAGGCGGACACCAGCATTCGCACGGACGCCCCGATGAGCCGTCGTGCCGCGATGTCAGCGACCCGGCCCTGGTCGTTCTTGATCGCGCCGACGAGATCCTCCCTCGCGTTTTCCATCACGACGTTCGACCAGATGAGATTCATCCCGCACTCCGCGAACCGGCGTGCGGACAATGGGTGGAGCGTGGCGGTGCGCCGCTCGTCCCGGTTCGCGCCGGTGATACCGAGCGACGGGACGCCGGCAGTCGGCGGGCAGGTGTATGGACGGACCGCGTCGCACATCGCGACGGCGGGCTTGATCGGGCCGGCACCACTCCATCGCAAACCGACGAAGCCGAGTCGAACGAACTCGGCAAGATGCGGCCCGATGGCAGCCGACGTCCGGCGGTTGACCTCGTCGAGGGAGCGGCCGAAAACCACCGAGCGCCATGCTCGTGCACCGTCTTCCGAGAGTGCGAACACGTCGCGGTCGTCACGCACGACGTGCAGCCGCGCACCGATCGGCCAGGTCGTCACCCCAGGTACGCGGGCGAGCCGGACCGCATGCGGATCGTTGACCACCGACGGCACACCCAGCGAGGCAGCCAGATCGACGACCTCGTCGAGCAGCCCACCGCAGCCAGACTCGGTGTGCTCGGCGCGGGCCAGTTCGCCGTCGAGCAGGAGATACCGGCGGACCAGTTCGTGCGCGTCGATCCGATCCAATTGCATTGCGAGCCATTTAGTCTCGAGGTATCCCTCGCCATTGGCTGCGGCCCAGGCCTTCGCTGCCTGCTGCAGCCCGTCGCGGGCCCACCCGAGGGCGTCGGGCGTCGCGCCGATCGCCGCCATCGCGACGGCCTGACGCAACGACTGCTCGGCACGTGCGGTCCACCATCGGCGCATCAGCTCGGTGAAGGCCGGGTACGAAAGCACATCGCGCAGGGCTTCCACACGGGCCCGCGCGCTCCCGGCACGAATGATCGAGGCCCGCAGAAAGCGCTGGCATCGGTTCAGCAGATCCTTGTCGATCTGGGGCGTCGTGTTTTCGGTTGCTGCCACTTGCGCGGCGTGCTCGAGCTGTGATCGCAGCTGCGCGATCGAGCGGCTGCGGACCTCGACGCGGCGACCGTCCACGAAGAGCACCGTCGGCATCGTCGGCGCCTCCTCGTCGCCCGGGGTGATAACGAGAAAGTCGACGTCGGATCCCTCGTTTGCGAAGCCTTCGGCGATCGACCCTTCGATCAACACCGTGGCCTCCTCGGCGACGTCGACAACCTCGAGTGTGCGGGCGAGCAACTCGGCAATGACGTTGTCGGACAGCATCATTGTCCGATCGCGTCCGGCGTCGGCGACCGCCGTTCCTGCGTCGGCCGGCGTTGCAGAATCATGGACGACGACGTCGCTGCCGAGCTCGCCCGATTCGAGCAGCTGCCACATGTGCGTGCGACGAGGCTTTCCGCTCGTGGTCCGCCTGATCAGCCCTCGACGACCGGTCACAATCCGCACCGAGTGGGCCGGACCTAGGTGAGCGCGTAGAACGCGGCGGATCGAAGGAATGCAGTCGGCGCTGGAGTTCTCGACGAACACCGCGATACCCTGCGAGCCTACGCAGACCATCGCTACCGCACAGATCCTGTTCTTGGCGATGCCGGTCTCGTGCGCGATGCGGCTCTCGACATCCTCCATGAACACGGACTTGCCACGAACCTTGACGGCCGAACCCATCCGGCCGAGCACGTACAGCTGCCCGCCGCGGCGGAATCCCGCATCACCGGAATACAACTCACCGCCGATGAATCTGGTCGTGCCCGACGAGTCCAGGGGTCCAGAGTCACCCCGATATCCCGCTGCCACCGAGTTCCCGGTCACAACGACCTCGCCTAGCACCCCATCGGGCAGTTCGACGCCGAACGCGTCGACGATTCGGACTGTCGAGCCGGGAGGCGGTTCGCCGAGTCCGACCATCCAGCCGGCGCCGGCAAACGCACGCTCGCCGAAGTCGTGCTCCTCCAGCACGGTGACTGGCTTGTCCAGTCGCAGAGTCGAACTGTCGATCCGCAGCGCGCTGACAGGGCGGCCACTGGCTGTCGTCGAGGCCATCAGGGTCGCCTCGGCAAGCCCATAGGCGGGACGATAGGCGGCCGGCGTAAATCCTGTGGTCGCAAGGAGTTGTGAAAACGCTTGCAAATGCGCCACGTCGATCGGCTCAGCGCCGATGGTTAGTGACCGCCAGCCCGACAGGTCGAGGTCCGACACTTCGTCGGGAGTGACGCGCCGCGTGGTGTACGCGAGGCCGAAGGAGGGGGAAGCGGTGTGTTGAGCGTGTTGCATGGCGCGGATCCACCGCAGCGGATCGCGGACGAACTGATCCGGTCGCATCAGGTAGAGGTTGCCTTGGTTCGCCACCGTAGTGAGGAGGGTGCCGATGAGTCCCATGTCGTGGTACAGGGGCAGCCACGACGTGGTGGCGTCGCCGTTGCGCCACGCTATCGCCGAGTTGATCTGGGCGATGTTTGCGTTCAGATTCTGCCAGCTGATCGGGATCCCGCGAGGCGAGCCAGTCGACCCGGAGGTGAACTGCACCATGGCGAACCTGGCTGGATCGGTCGAATGGCCCACCGGTACAGCCTCGTTCGCGGACGCTTCGTCAAGAACTAGCGGTCGCCTTGATATTCCAGCTTTGGCCATCGCCCGATCGACGACATCCTTCTGGTCGCAGGACGTCGCGACCACCGCGGCGCCCGAGCCAGCGATGACGGCCGAGATGTGATCGATATACTCGTTGCCGTCGGCGAAGGTCGGTGGGGCGATGAGAGTGAGCGTGCCACCGCACAGCCATACTGCGTAAATCGATGCGATACAAAGATGACTGGTCGGAAGGATCAGGCACGCGCCGTCGGAACGGCGCAGCCCAGATGCTCGGAGCACCTCTGCCACTCGGCGCGCTTGATCGGCGATCCCCTGATATGTTCGGAATTCCCAACCTTCGTCTTCGTCGGCCAAATGAATCCCCGCATCGGCTGCGGGCTTGCCGAGCCAGTCGTAGATTACCGAAGCGCTGTCAACCGAAAGATTTCGTGCGTTGGAAACCATCTTGCGCTCATTCCCGACGGACACTGCAGCCGAGGCTCATATGCTGTCGATCGATCGCCGATTCCTGCGTTGGTCCATGGCCGGCCATGCGAACCGATGTGTCGGGCCGACAATTCGCATCGGGGTCGTAGTGCGCTAGGAATTTCGCCATCCGATCACCCAACGGTCCAGTAACCACAACTGGCCGTCGCGCAATCGAGCCAAGGGCCGCGCGGCGCTCGTGCGAGACAGGACTCGGGATTGCGCTGGCGCATTTTTCCTCCGTCGATGAGGGCTGCTTCGCCTAATATGACCAGCCCTGAACGTCCGGTGTAGGGGCGAAAGTCCCCGACCGTTGAGTCGTTCGGCGTCACCTTTCTTCGCGTCGCTCCGAGCGAGTCCAATGGTCGCCTTACGCCTTTGTGAAGTCATCGGTGTACCCATGAACCGCGCTTGCGGCCGTTTCGGGTTTGGCGACCGTTTCCGGGGAGTCGCCCCGGGTCTGGTTTTGTGGGAGCGCAGGCCCAGTTTCGGCAGGGGGTCGGAGATGCCGATGAGGCGTGGCAGGCAGCACAGTCCAAGCCCGGCTCCGACTCCCATACCCGCGCTACCGCGACGTGCGGCGTCTTGTGGACGCAGTCCCTCGAGCGCCCAGCCAAAAAGGGGCAAAAGGCCCTTCATGTTCGACGAGCCCAGCTTTCCGCAATTGGCCGAGCGGTACGAGCTCATTGCACCGCGGTCGGCTCACTTACCACTCCGCCAAACAAACGTCAGGCGCCGATCCGGCGATCGATCTGATCTCCACGCGTCGAGTTCGAGAATCGACTCACCACACGGCATTAACCGCCTGACCCTCTGCCCACCGTCGGGCGTCAACCCCCAGGCGATAGACCACTTTCTAGCCCCTCTGCGAGCCCAAACGTGAGCTCCTTCAATCGAAGTCCACCGACCTATTCAGATGTTGGCGCCGGTATCATGTGGTCACGGCTGCCGAACAGATCGCGGGCATCGTCAAGTTATTTGAGAATGCGTGTGACGCAGTCGATGTGAGTGTACTCGGAGGGCAATCTGTTGACTGACTGTGCCTTTCATGCCGCCGCAGCGGCTGTGATTTCGTGCCAAATCGTGAA
>Ga0335071_10001843_pt1 | contig 22788 bp, 18 predicted proteins | sample Lox_Sample_15_FD_206724 | JGI IMG/M metagenome (GOLD analysis project Ga0335071, IMG submission 206724) | Soil microbial communities from Loxahatchee National Wildlife Refuge, Florida, United States - Lox_Sample_1.5 | ecosystem: Environmental > Terrestrial > Soil > Wetlands | place: USA... | reverse complement strand
GCGCGAACTTTCTGGAATGCGGGGATGGCCATCGCCGCCAACAGGCCGATGATGACGACGACGATCATGATTTCGACCAGCGTGAAGCCCTGGGAGGAACGATTAGTACGATTCATATGATATTGAATGAGGATGGATGACTTAAGACGACGGACTCCCCCGCCGGATACAAGGATTCCGCCCCGACTCGTGCATTTTTCCCAAGCCGAATTGGCATTTCAAGTCGTATCCAAGTGTCTGTGGCAGAGTTTACATTCATTTTTCAACCAAGGAAACCCGTTCGGGCCGGCAGTCACAGGCTCGTCAGGATGATGGACTTCGGATTTGGACGATTGCTGGCGCCGCGACGGTTGCGGATCGCAAGCCCGCCGATTCAATCGCGGATCTTCCCCAGCACGCGCCCCAGGTATTTTCGCGCGTAGATCGCGCTTCGGCTGCGAACGGAGACTTCCGGCGGATGCCGGGCGATGCCCAGCTCCGGGACATGGCTGACCACCCTGCCGTCGTCGGGGAAGACGACGATCCAGGCGAGCGCGCGGCGGAGGTCACCCGGGTCGAACCGCGCCTGCAGCTGGTCGAAGACGACGCGGGCGACTCCGGCTTCGCTGGGATCGTGAGTGAGATCCGCGATGGCGGCGACGCACACGAGATTGCGGATGCTTTGGCCGGCATTGTCCAGCCGGCCGGGCGGCCACTGCTGGAGCCGTTCGGCGAAGGTATCCAGCGTGCCGTCGCCGCTGCGGCCGTGAAAGGGCGCCGCCAGCGGGGTGACGAATTCGTGATCCCCCGGCAGATCCTGATACGTGATGCGGGCGATCTCGCCGTCCGTGATCGATTCCCATAACGCGGCCTCCGGCAGCACCGGTTTCAGGTGCCCGGTCCAGGCCGCGGCCACGCCGACGGCGAGCCAGGCGCCGAGGGCGCACCCGACGCCGATCTGCGCGGAGCGTCCGACGTGCCGGTGCGTGTCCCAGCGAAACAGCCGCGTGCCGGCGGCGGCCGCGGCGGCGCCGATCACCGCGAGGGCCAGCAGGCTGAAGCCGGTGCCGGCCAGCCCCTCCGGGGCGCTCACGCCCCGCTGCAGGACTTCGACCGCGTACCGGCCGGGCATGAAGCCGGCGACGCGCTGGGCCCATACCGGCAGCACCGCCAGAGGCACGCCGACGCCGCCGATCATGATCATGGGGAGGAACAGGCACTGGCCGAGCGCCTGCACCGCCGGCACGTCGTTGGCCAGTGCCGCGACCAGCAGTCCGAGCCCGAGGAACGCGGCGGTCACGAACAGGAACGCGCCGGCAGTCTGCAGCGGATGCAGTGGGAACGGGGTGCCGTAGATGAGGCGCGCCAGGGCGAGTTGCAGCACCGCGGCGAGGGTGATGATGACCAGCCGGGCCGCGAGCGTGCCGAGCAGGAGGCGGCCGGGGGGCGCCGGCAGCAGCCGGTACCGCCGCCACACCCCGCGCTCGCGCTCCGCCACCAGCGCCGTCGGCAGGCCGAAGCACGCGCCGCCGAGGATCGTGATCACGAGCAACTGCCCCAGCTCGTTGAACAGGATCGGCGTGTCGTCGCGGAATACGCTGCCGAAGGCCAGCAGGAAGAACACCGGCACCAGGTAGCCGTAGACCAGCGCCTGCCGGCTGCGGAAATTCAGCTGCAGCGTGAGGAGGAAGTGCCGGACCGGGCCGCGGACGGTGGAGGCCGTGTCGTTCATGGTTCCTCCCGTCCGGGCGGCGCCCAGGGTCGTCCGGTCAGTTCGATGAACACGTCTTCCAGCGAGGGCCGGAGGATCTGCAGGTCGCGCAGCTCGTTGCCGTCCTGCGCGAGCTGTTGCACCAGGGTGATGATGGTCTGGTTGACGTCGCTGGTGGCCAGCCGCCACCCGGCCGTCCGCGGTTCACATCCCACCACGCCCGGCAGCGCGCCGACGAACGAGGGAGCCAGCGGCCGGGCCGTCGTGACCGCGACCTGCGGCCCGGCGGCGGCCCCGGCGATCAGCTTCGCCGGCGTGGCCACGGCGATCAGGCGGCCCTCGTGCAGAATCCCGAGGCGGTCGCACAGCCGGTGCGCCTCGTCGAGGTCGTGGGTGCTCAGCAGGACCGTGCGGCCCGCGGCGCGCAGTCCGGCGATGAGGTCGTGGAGCTCGCGGCGGGCCTGCGGATCGAGGCCGGCCGTCGGTTCGTCGAGCACCAGCAGCCGGGGATTGCCCACGAGGGCGAGCGCGAGGAACAGCCGCTGTTTCTGGCCGCCGGAGAGGGATGCGAACGGGGCGCCGGCCTTCGGCGCCAGCGCGAATTGCCCGAGGAGGTCATCGACCGGCGCCGGGTCGCGGTAGAACGCGGCGAACAGGTTCAGCGCCTCGCGTGCGGTGATCTTGTCCTGCAACGCCGCCGCCTGCAGCTGCGCGCCCGTCAGGCGCCTGGCCTCCTCCGGGTGCGCCAGCGCGTCGATGCCGCCGATCGTCACCGCGCCCGCGTCGGGCCGCCGCAGGCCGAGGATGCACTCGAGCGTCGTCGTCTTGCCGGCGCCATTGGGCCCGAGCAGGCCGAAGATCTCGCCTGGCGCCACGGTGAAGCTGACGCCGCGCACCGCCTCCACCGCGCCGTAGCGCTTGGCCAGGTCGCGCACGCAGACGTCCACGGACAAAGGCTCCGGCATCGCGTCCACCCAAACGGGTTTTGCGGGGCCCTGTCAACGTGGCCCGCGGGCCGGCCGCCGCCGGCCGCGGGAGCGCGGGGCTACGGACTCTCCATCGTGCGCAGGGTCCAGAAATCGTCCGCGAGGTTGCGGTTGTCGACGTACGCATACGGCATCGTGAAATATCCCTGCAGGCCCCAGTTCGCGCCCCAGGAGTTGCGCACGGTGACGCGTTGGGCGGCGTCGTTGTAGCCCACCGCCATGACGGCGTGGCCGCCGAGGCTCTGCTCCTTCGCGGCCGGCAGGTTGAGCCGGCCGGTCTTCGCCACCGCGGGCGACTCGAACGCCTCGTACACGGTGAAGCCGAAGACGAAGGGGAAGCCCTCCGCGAGGCAGTTCTTCATTTCCTGCAGCGTGAGGATGCGGTGGTACGACAGCACCTGGTGACCGAGCGCGTCGCGGTAGCAGGGCGCGGTGGGCTTCGTGCGGAACCGGGTGATGACGTAGGGCCACTCCGCCTCCAGGCACACGCCCAGTTTGACGAGCGACTTCACGCCATCGCGGATCATCGCCCCGGCGTCCTCGTTGACCGTGCCCTCCATGGCGCGCTCGTTGTAGTAGACGAACAGGCGGCTCAGGTCGCGCGGCGCGTGGCCGGCCTTTTTCTCCAGGAACTCGAGCGCGCCAACCAGGGCGTTGGCGGTGCAGCTGCCCAGCTGCCCCTGATTCTCGACCGGCGAACACTGGGCGCGCAAGTCCACCGCGGGCGGCAGGACCGGCGGGGGCGCGGCGATGGCGGCATACAGCTGGTCGCGATGGTCCGGACGGTCGGGCGTCCATCCGTACCAGGCATTGACGTGGCGGGATTTGCTCATGGGCCACTCCTTGTCGTTGAAGCTTCGGGAGCTCCGGCGGAGGCCGGAGTTGGACTCCGCGCGATCCTGGGCCCCCGGCCGCGGCGCTGGCGAGCGCGCGGCCCACCAAATTTTGACCGATTCGACTATCCGAAATGAGTGAGGCGCCGGGGCCGGCCTAGCGCCAGGGTCAGCCGCCCCCGGGCGGGCTCCCGCGGCCCCGGGAAAGATTTGGTTGCATTCGCCTCCCCCCGACCTATACGTTCGCGCCCCTTTTCAATTACGCCTGCCCCCGGCAACCGGGGTGACAGGGGGAACGAAACCATGAAACAACAGTTTACGCTGATCGTCTCGCCGCGCGAGGATACGGGCCGCAGTGCCTCCCGCCGGCTCCGCAAGCAGGACCGCATTCCGGCGATCCTCTATGGCAAGCACACCGCGCCGGTCACGCTGGCGCTCGACGGACCGGAATTCACCCGGCTGGTCAAGGCCATTGGCGACAACGCCGCCCTGATCGAGCTCAAGGGCACCCACGAGAACGCGCTTTCCATCCTGCAGGAAATCCAGCGCGACGCGATGACGGACCGCTTCCTCCACGTCGACCTCCATGAGGTGAAACCGGATGAGAAGATGGAGATGAACGTGCCGGTGCACATGACGGGCGAATCCACCGGCGTGAAGAACGAAGGCGGCGTGCTCGAGGTGGCTTCCCACACGATTCGCATCCGCTGCCTGCCGAAGGACCTGCCGGCCTTCATCGTGGCGGACGTCACCGAGCTGCACGTCGGCCAGACCGTCCACCTGGGCGAGCTCAAGGCCGTGCCGGGCGTCGTTTTCTTGGGCGACAAGCAGCAGCCCGTAGTTTCCTGCGTGCAGCCCGTCGAGGAAATCGTCGAGGCCGTGCCCGAGGTGGCCGCGCCGGTCGAGGGTGCGCCCGTCGAGGGCGCGCCGGCCGAGGGGGCCGCCGCCCCGGGGGCCGCGCCCGCCGCCGGAGCCGCGCCCGCGGCCGGGGCCGCGCCCGCCGCCGGGGCCAAACCGGGTGCTCCCGGCGCCAAGCCGGGCGCGCCCGCCGCGCCGGCCGCCAAGGGAGCCGCGCCGGCCGCCGGCGCCAAGCCCGGCGCCGCAGCCAAGCCCGGCGCCGCCGCGCCCAAGGGCCCGCCGCCGCGCAAGTAACCCCTTTCCACCCGCCCCACCGCCGCTTGACGCCGACGGGGGGGACGCGCTGTTCTTTGAGACATGTCTATGCTGCTCGTGGCCGGTCTGGGCAACCCGGGACGCGACTACGCCGGCACGCGCCACAACGCGGGCGCGGCGGTGGTCGAAGCCTTGGCCGCCCGCGAAGGCCTCGACTGGCGGCGCTCGCTGCGCTTCGGCGCCAGGCTGGCCCGCTGGGAGCGGAAGCCGGGCGCCACCTGCCTGCTGGCCCGGCCGACGAGCTACATGAACGACAGCGGCCGCGCCGTGCGCGCGCTCGCCGACTTCCACCGGATCCCGCCCGCGGCCGTCATCGCGGTCTACGACGACCTCACGATCGAGCTCGGCCGGATCAAGATCACGCAGCGGGGCAGCGCCGGCGGCCACAACGGCGTCGCCAGCCTGCTCGAGCACCTCGGCGGCGGCTTCCTGCGGTTCCGCCTCGGCATCGGGCCGAAGCATCCGCCCGAAATGGACCTCAAAGACTTCGTGCTGGGGAAATTCACCCCCGACGAACAGACCCTCTTTAACCAACAACTCACCACCTACACCGACGGCCTCGGGCTCCTCATTGACAGGGGGCCGGCCGAGGCCATGAATCAGCTCAACCGCCGGGACCGAACACCATGACCCAGACCACACGCCACTACCGCGCGACCTTCATTCTCGATAATCGCGGCAAGGAGGAGACGATCGACCAGATCATCGAGGAAGTGAAGAAGGAGATCGCCGCCGTGCACGGCGAGGTCACCGCGGTGGAGAACCTCGGCAAGAAGGACTTTGCCCGCGTGACGGACCGGCGCCTGCCGGGCGCCGTGTACGTGCAGGTGGATTTCAACGCGCCCCTGGATGGCCCGCGCCATCTCCATGAGCGCCTCCGGCTCAACACCAACGTCTACCGCGCCCTGGTGCAGGCGGTCTGACCGCCTGCGGCGCCCACCCCATGGCCTACCTCAACAAGACATTCCTCATCGGCAACCTCACGCGCGATCCCGAGCTGCGGGTCACGCCCAAGGGCACGGCGGTCTGCCAGTTCGGCCTCGCCGTGAACCGCCAGTACAAGGACGAGTCCGGCGCCACGCGCGACGAGACGGCGTTCATCGACATCGAGGCCTGGGGCAAACAGGGCGAGCTGTGCTCGAAGTACCTGCAGAAGGGCAGCCTCGCCTTCATCGAAGGGCGGCTGCGCTTTGACTCGTGGGAGGACAAGACGAGCGGCCAGAAGCGCAACAAGCTCAAGGTTGTGCTCGAGAACGTGCAGTTTCTCACCCGCGGCGGCGGTGGTGGCGGCGGTGGTGGCGGCGGGGAGACCGCGGCCGCCGAGGGTGGCGATAACGCGGCGGCGGAGCGGCCGCCACGCGCCGCCGCCAAGCCGGCCCCCGAGGCCAAGCCCGCGGCCGACGACGACGTGCCGTTCTGAGTCCTTCTCCGCGCGGCCCGGCCGGGGTTCGGCTTGCCGCGACGGCCGATTCGGGTACTGCTGGACGCCACGGCTGGCGCCGGGCCGGCGCGAGCCGCCGTCTGGCTCATGGCTCTCCTCATCCAAAATGGCGAGATCGTCACCGCGCAGGAGCGCTACCCGGGGGACATCTTTTGCGCGGGCGAGACGATCACCCGAATCGGGCGGGGGCTGCCGGCCCCGCCGGGCACCGAGGTCATCGACGCGCGGGGCTGCCATGTCTTTCCGGGCTTCATCGACCCCCACGTCCACCTCCACCTGCCGGCGGGCGGACTGCAGACGAAGGATGATTTCACGTCCGGCAGCCAGGCGGCGCTCCTCGGCGGCACCACCACGCTGATCGAGATGTGCAACCCGGTGCGCGGGGACGGCGCCCGCGCCGGCTTCGAGCGGTGGACGGCGGCGGCCGCGGGCAAGTCCGCCTGCGATTATTCGTTCCACATGGGCGTGGCGCAGTTCGATGCCGCCACGGCGGAGGAGCTGCGCGCCATCGTCGCCCAGGGCGTTGCCTCGTTCAAAATTTTTCTCGCCTACCAGGGCGTCTACGGGCTCGACGATCGCGAGCTCTACCGCGTGCTGCGGCTGGCCCGCGAGCTCGGCGTGATCGTGGCCGCCCATTGCGAGAACGAGACGCTGATTGCCGAGCGGGCGGCGGACCTGCTCGCCGCCGGGAAGACCGACCCCGCGCAGCACCACGAGAGCCGGCCGCCGCTGGTCGAGGCCGAGGGGGTGCACCACCTGATGACCTTCGCCGAGCTGACCGGCGCCGCCACCTACGTGGTGCACGTGAGCTGTCAGGAAGCCCTCGAGGCCGCCCTGGCCGCCCGGCGGCGCGGCGTCCGCGTCAATCTCGAGGTGCTGATCCAGCACCTGCTGCTGGACAAGACCTGCGCGGAGCGGCCGGACTTCGAGGGGGCCAAGTTCATCATGTCGCCGCCGCTGCGCGCCGCCGGCCATCAGGCCGCGCTGTGGGACGCCCTGCGCACCGGCGCGATCGACACCGTGGCCACGGACCATGCGCCGTTTGACTTCGCGACCCAGAAGGCGAGGGGCCGGGGCGACTTCACCCGGATTCCCAACGGCATTCCGTCCCTCGAGGAGCGCATCAAGCTGCTCCACACCTACGGGGTCGGGGCGGGCCGCATCGACCTGCCCACGCTGGTGCGCGCAGCCAGCACCCAGGTCGCCCGGATCTTCGGCCTCCACCCGCGCAAGGGCGAGATCCAGCCGGGGTCCGATGCCGATCTGGTGGTCTTCGATCCGCGGCTCGCCGGCACGATTTCGGCGCGCACCCAGCGGATGAACGTCGACTACAGCGCGTTCGAGGGCTGGCGTTACCAGGGCGCGCCCCGGGTCGTGACGGTGCGCGGGGAAGTCGCGGTGCGCGACGGTCGGTTTGTCGGCACTGTCGGCCGGGGACGGTTCCTGCCGCGGACGCCGAGCCATTTCTGATCAGGGGGGCAGGAGGCCGCCGGCGGGAGTGGCGCCCCTCGCTGCCAGCCCGGGGCGCCGGCGTGCGCATTCTTGGGCAAGAAATGCACAGACAGGGACTTGGCGGTCTTTTATCCTCGGGGGACCCAAGACAAGAAACCCGCCGGCCCCCGCGGCCCCCCGCCCTCGGGCGGGACGCGGCGACCGCATCGAACGCCGTATGTCCGGTTCCCCTTCGATCGCCACAAAACCACCGCCGCCCCACGGGGGCGCGCGGACCCCGCGGGGCCCGCTGGCGCAGTCCGGACTCTTCAAACGGCCGGACGGGACCCTCGACGACGCCCAGTTCCGGGCGGAGTTGGAGCGCTGCATTTACTGCGAGGAGAAGCCGTGTCGGGAAGCCTGTCCGGCGCACTGTTCGCCCGCCGATTTCATCATGGCGGCGCGCGGCGGCGCAAAATCCGACCTGCGCCGGTCGGCCGCCCAGATTCTGGGGGCGAATCCGCTGGGGTGGGTGTGCGGCGTCGTGTGTCCCGACTACTTCTGCATGAAGGCTTGTTCGCGCCGGACGTTCGACCGGCCGATCGAGATCCCCGCCGTCCAGGCGACGGTGATGCGCAAGGCGAATGAGGTGGGGCTGGCCGGATTCGCGCGGCCGGAACCGAACGGCAAGACCGTCGGCATCGTCGGCGCCGGTCCGGCCGGGCTGGGCGCGGCGGGCGTGCTGGCCCAGCGCGGCTATCGGGTCACGCTCTACGAGCAGCAGCCGCGGCCAGGCGGCATGTTGCACCTGATCCCCGATTTTCGGCTCCCGCGGCGGGCGGTGCGGGGCGACCTGGCGTTTCTCCGGACCCTGGGCAACGTGGAGCACCGGCTGCGCCGGGCCGTCGCCAACCCGGAGGCGCTGCGGCAAAAACACGACGCGGTGATCGTGTGTGCCGGCTTGGGCCAACCCCTCCCGCTGCGCATCCCCGGCGAGGAGCACGTCCTTTCGTGGCAGCAGTATCTGGCTGGCCAGGGGCGCCTCGGGGTCCGCGGCCGGCGGGTGGCCGTCCTCGGCGGCGGCGCGGTGGCCGTGGACTGCGCCGCGACGGCGCAGCGGCGGGGCGCCGCGGCGGTCGAGCTGATCTACCGCCGGCGGTTGCCGGACATGCCGCTGACGCAGGCCGAGCGCGACGAGTTGCTGGCGCACGGGATTGAAATCACCACCTGCGCCCGCCTGCTCGCCGTGGTGCACCGGGGCGGACGCGTGCGCGGCCTGCGCCTGGTGCGCACGATGCTCCCGCCGGGCCGGCCGTCACGCCCGGACAACTTCGTCCCGGTTCCGGGCGAGGCGCCGGAGTTCCGGCGGTTTGACATGATCATCTCGGCCATCGGCAACCGGCCCGCGCTGGCGACGGGGCGGCGCCGCGGCCTCTTCTACGCCGGCGACCTGGTGCTCGGGTCCTCGACCGTCGTGGAGTCGGTGGCGAGCGGCAAGAACGCGGCGCTGGAAGCCGACGCCTGGCTCCAGGGCGCGGGCCGGCCGCGCATCGCGAAGCGGGCCAAGAGCCGCGTGCTGCTCGCGGGCGTGCCCGACCGGCCCGTGCCGCTCACCGCGGCGTTCTTCGGCCGGACGATCCGCTCCCCGTTCCTGCTCTCGGCCGCGCCGCACACCGACGGCTATCGGCAGATGCGCGCGGCCTACGAGCGCGGCTGGTCGGGCGGCGTCATGAAGACGGCGTTCGACCACGTCCCGATCCACATTCCGGGCGAATACATGTTCGTGCTGGGCCGCTCGACCTACGGCAACTGCGACAACGTCTCCGGCCATCCCCTCGACCGGGTGTGCCGCGAGGTGGCGCAGCTCGTGCGGGAGTTTCCCGACCGCCTGACGCTCGCGTCGACCGGCGGGCCCGTCACCGGCCGCGACGAGGAGGACCGGCGCGTCTGGCAGGCGAACACGCGCCGGCTCCAGGACGCGGGCGCCATGGGCGTCGAGTACAGCCTGTCCTGCCCGCAGGGCGGCGACGGCACGAACGGCGATGTCGTTTCCCAGAACGCGGAGCTGACCGCCAAGATCGTCGGCTGGATTCTGGAAGCCAGCGCGCCCGACAACCCGAAGCTCTTCAAGCTCACGGGCGCGGTCACCGCGATCCAGCCGATCATCCGCGCGATCCAGGCGGTGCTGGCGCGCCATCCGGACAAGCGGGCGGGCGTCACGCTGGCGAACAGCTTTCCGTCGCTCGCGTTCCGGCGGACGGAGGGTCGCCGCTGGGACGAGGGCGTCGTCATCGGCATGTCGGGCGAGGGCGTGCTGCCGATCAGCTACCTGACGCTCGCGAAGGTGTCCGGCCTGGGCATCACCGTCTCGGGCAACGGCGGGGCGATGACCTACCGCGACGCGGCCAACTTCCTCGCCCTGGGCGCGGAGACGGTCCAGTTCTGCACCGCGGTGATGAAGTACGGCCTGGGCTACGTGGACGAGCTGCACTCCGGGCTGAGCCACCTGCTCGCCGAACGCGGCCTGCGCTCGGTGGGCGAGCTGATCGGGGCGGCGCGGCCGCTACCAATCACACCCTTCGACGCGCTGCCGGCGGAAAAGAAGCTGCCGCGGGTCGTCGCCGCGCTCTGCCGCCATTGCGGTAACTGCGTCCGCTGCCCCTACCAGGCGGTGGCCCTGGACCGGCGGGGCGTGCCGGTCTTCGACCCGGCGCGCTGCGTCGGCTGTTCGCTGTGCGCCCAGAAATGCTTCGCCGGCGCCCTCGCCATGCGCCCGCGCACGCCGGCCGAGCGCGCGGCACTGGTGGAGGCCTGACCCGTTTTCCATGCCCGCCCCGCTCCTCATCGCCAATGCCACCGTGCTGATCCCCGGCGCCGCGCCGCGGGTCCTGCGCCGGCACTCCATCCTGATCGAGCACGGGCTGATCGCGCGCGTGGCCCCGGCCGCCCGGTTCGGGCGCTTCGCCGGCCGCACGATCGACGCGACGGGCAAGGTCGTGCTGCCGGGGCTGATCAACGCCCACACCCACTGTTACAGCAGCTTCGCGCGCGGCCTGACCGGGCTGAAGCCCTCGCGGGATTTCAACCAGGTGCTCCGGCACCTGTGGTGGCGGCTGGATTCGGCCCTGACCACCGAGGATTGCCATCTCAGCGCGCTGGTGGCCCTGCTCGACTCGATCCGGCACGGCACCACGACCCTCATCGACCATCACGCCAGCCCGCGGGCGGTCACCGGCTCGCTGGCGGCCATCGAGCGGGCGGTGCGGGAAACCGGCCTGCGCGCCTGCCTCTGCTACGAGGTGTCGGACCGCGACGGCGCGCGCATCGCCCGGGAGGGGTTGGCCGAGAACGTCGCCTTCCTCCGCCGCTGCCGCGAGCGCAACGACGATCACCTCCGGGCGCTCTTCGGCCTGCATGCCTCCTTCACGCTGTCGGAAGCGACCCTGGGGAAGGCCCGGGAGCTCGGCGGCGAGCTGGGCGCCGGTTTCCACATCCACGTCGCCGAGGCGCAGAGCGACCAGGACGCGACGCGCCGCATGACCGGCCGCCGGGTGGTGGAACGGCTCCACCGGGCCGGCATCCTCGGCGACCGCTCGATCGCCGCGCACTGCATCCACGTCACGCGGCGGGAAATGGACCTGCTGGCGGAGTCGGGGACGGCCGTGGCCCATAATCCCCAGTCGAACCTGAACAACGCCGTGGGCGTCGCCAACGTGGTCGAGCTGACCCGTCGCGGCGCGCTCGTCGGCCTGGGCACGGACGCCATGACGACAAACATGCTCGAGGAGCTGCGGGTGGCGCTGTGGGGACAGCACCTGGCGCGGCGGAATCCGTCGGTGGGCTTTGGCGAGGTGGTGGGCGCGCTGCTGGCGAACAACGCCCGGATCGCGAGCCGGATCTTCGGCCGCCGGCTGGGCGAGATTGCGGCGGGCGCGGCGGGCGACCTGGCGATTTTTGACTACGATCCGCCCACGCCGCTGGAGGATGCCAACCTCGCGGGGCACGTCGTCTTCGGCCTGTCGCAGGCCGCCGTGGACACGACGATCGTGGGCGGGCGGGTGCTGATGGAGCACCGGGAGTTCACCCTCAACCTCGACGTCGCGCGCGCCCATGCCCGCGCCCGCGAGCGGGCCAGGAGCTTATGGCAAAGAATGTGAGCAAGAAGGTATCCTCGAAGCAGGCGCCGCCGGCCGTGAGCTACGCGGCCATCCGCCAGCGCGCCAAGGAACTGGAGGCGGACACCGCCCGGTTCCTCACCGATTTGGTGCGCGTGCCCTCGTTCTCGTCGAAGGAGCGCGAGGTGATCGCGGTGATCCGCCGCGAGATGGAGCAGATCGGCTTCGACGAGATCCGCGTGGACGGCCTCGGCAACATCCTTGGGCGGATCGGCAGCGGCCCGCGGGTGATCGCGTTCGACGGGCACGTCGACGTCGTCTACCCGGGCGACCGGTCGCAGTGGAGCTTCGACCCGTTCGCGCCGAAGGTCGAGGACGGCAGGCTCTGGGGCCGCGGCGCGGTCGACCAGAAGGGCGGGGTGGCGACGATGATCCACGCCGCGAAGCTCATCAAGGAACTCGGCCTCAACGACCAGTTCACGCTCTGGTTCACCGGCACGGTGATGGAGGAGGACTGCGACGGGCTGTGCTGGCAGTACATCCTCAACGAGGACGGCCTGAAGCCGGAGCTGGTCGTCATCACCGAGCCGACGAACCTGAACCTCTACCGCGGCCACCGCGGGCGGATGGAGATCCGCGTCGAGGTGAAGGGCCGCAGCTGCCACGGATCCGCCCCCGAGCGCGGTGACAACGCCATCTACAAGATCGCGCGCATCGCGCTGGAGATCGAGAAGCTCAACGAGCGCCTGCGCGGCGACCCGTTCCTCGGCAAGGGCACCGTCACGATTTCCGAGGTGAAATCGACCTCGCCGTCGCAGTGCGCCGTGGCCGACGGGGCCAGCCTCCACCTCGACCGCCGGCTCACCGCCGGCGAGACCAAGGAGAGCGCGGTGGCCGAGGTGCGGGACGCGGCGAAGCGCGCCGGCTACCCCGACGCGACGGTGATCGTGCTCACCTACGAGGAGGCCGCGTACACGGGCAAGGTCTACCCGACCGAGAAGTATTACCCGACCTGGGCGCTCGACGAGGCGTCGCCCTACCTGCGGGACGCCGTGGCCGCCTACGCCGGCGTGCTGGGCAAGCCGCCGCTCGTCGACAAGTGGACGTTCAGCACGAACGGGATCGCGACCGCCGGGATGAAGGGGATTCCGACCTTCGGCCTTGGGCCGGGCAACGAGGTCCAGGCCCACGCCGCGAACGAGGCCTGCCCGGTCGAGCACCTGAGCGCCGCCGTGGCATTTTACGCCGCCCTGGTGGCGAAACTGAACGGAAAGGTCTGACGCCCGATGGTCGAATTTGCCTACCGTTGCAGCACGTGCGGCCGCCGCTACCGGCGCGACGAGGTGCGCTACCTCTGCCCGGACTGCGCGCCGGCGCACCGCCCCGGCCGCCCGCTGACCGGCGTGCTCACGGTGGAATTCGACTACGGCGCGATCCGCAGGCGGTTTCGGAAGGCGGCGCCGGACTGGAATCTGTTCTCACCGGTCGAACCGGCGCACTACCCGCCCTATGCGGTGGGCAACACGCCGTTTTCGCCCGCGGCCGCGCTCGGCCACGCCTGCGGGTTCCGCGACCTCTGGCTCAAGAACGACGGGCTCAATCCCAGCGGATCGCTGAAGGACCGGGCCTCCTTCCTCGTGGTGGCGGAGGCCAACCGCCTGCGGGAGCCCACCGTGGTGACCGCCTCCACCGGCAACGCCGCCAGCGCCCTCGCCGCGGTCTGTGCCGCGGCCGGCAAACGCGCCCTCATCTTCGTGCCGGCCGGCGCCCCGCCGGCCAAGCTCGTGCAGATGCTCCTCTGCGGCGCGACCGTGGTGCCGGTCCGGGGCACCTACGACGACGCCTTCCGCCTTTCGCTCGCCTACACCGGGGCCCACGGCGGCCTGAACCGCAACACCGCCTATCACCCGCTCACGATCGAAGGGAAGAAGACCGTCGGCTTCGAGATCTGGGCGCAGAACGGCTGGCGGGTGCCGGACGCCATCGTCGTGCCGGTGGGTGACGGCGTCATCCTGGCCGGGGTGGCCAAGGCGTTTCAGGACCTGCGCGCGGCGCGTTTGATCTCGCGCCTGCCGCGGCTGGTCTGCGTGCAGGCGGAGCGTTCCGCGGCGATCCACCACTACCTCACCACCGGGCGGTACCGGAATGCCCGCGACCCGGCGACGATCGCCGACTCGATCTCGGTCTCCGTGCCCGCCAACGCCCACCTCGCGCGGGCGGCCGTGGCGGCGAGCGGCGGATTCTCGCTCACCGTGTCCGACCGGGAGATCCTGGCGGGCCAGCGGCTCCTCGCGGCGACCTCCGGCGTGTTCGTGGAACCGGCCGCCGCCGCCACCGTGGCGGCGCTGCCGAAGATCCGCGCCGCGGCGCTCCTCCGGCCCCGCGACCAGATTGTCCTGCTCCTCACTGGCCACGGGCTGAAGGATGTGGCCGCGGCGCGCCAGGGCCTCCGGCTGCCGGCGGTGATCGCGCCGACCACGGCGGGCCTGGCGGGAATCGCCGGCCGGCTCGCGGCCGCGGAAAGGCGCACATGACCCCCAGCCTGATCGGCAAGCCCGAACGGCGCGTCGACGCCCTGGGCAAGGTGACCGGCCAGGCGCGCTTTGCCGCCGACTACAACATCGCCCACCAGCTTTGCGGCGAGGTGCTGCGGCCCCCGCATCCGCACGCCCGCATCCTCCGCATCGACGTCACCAAGGCCCGGGAACTCGACGGGGTGGAGGCCGTCCTCACCGCCCGGGACATTCCGGGCGAGAAAGTCTTCGGCATCGTGATCAAGAACCAGGCCATCCTCGCCGAGGACAAGGTCCGCTACCTGGGCGACGGCGTGGCGCTGGTGGCCGCCCGGACGCGGGAGATCGCCGCGGAGGCGCTGCGGCGGATCGAGGTCGCCTACGAGCCGCTGCCGGTCGTGTCCGATCCCGAGGCGGCGTTGCGGCCGGACGCGCCCCGGATCCACGGCGACGACAACACCTTTGTCCATCACCACGTGCGCAAGGGGGACGTGGCCCGCGGTTTCGCCGAGGCCGACTTCGTCCTCGAGCGGAGATTCCGGACGCAGTTCATCGAGCATTCCTATCTGGAGCCGGAGGCGGTGCTGGCGGAGCCGGGCGAGGACGGCGGGGTGCGGATCACCGGCTGCGTGCAGAACCTGCTTTCCAGCCGCCGCTCGGTCGCCGCCGCGCTCGGCCTCGACCTCAACCGCGTCGAGATCGTCCAGGCGACCCTCGGCGGCTCGTTCGGGGGCAAGGACGAGGTGATGACGGCGATGTGCTGCCGGGCGGCGCTGCTCGCCCGCGCCACCGGCCGGCCGGTGAAGATGGTCAACTCGCGCGAGGCGTCGATGCTCGAGTCCTACAAGCGGCACCCCTACATCCTCGACTACCGCTGGGGCGCGAAGCGCGACGGCTCGATCACGGCGATGGAGCTCCGCGTCCTCGCCGATGGCGGCGCATACGCGTCGATGAGCCAGTTTGTGACCTGGCGCTCGGTGGTGCAGGCCACCGGGCCGTACTATTGCGAGAACGTCGCGACCGACGTTTACGCCGTCTACACCAACAACAATTACACCGGGGCGATGCGCGGCTTCGGGTCGCCGCAGGTCAACTTCGCGATCGAGTCGATGATGGACGAGCTGGCCGCGAAGGTCGGCCAGGACCCGCTCGCGATCCGCCTGCAGAACGGTTTCCGCAACGGCGCGGTGACGGCCACCGGGCAGCGGCTCACCCACACGGTCAGCCTGGGCGAAGTGCTGACCAAGGCGGCGGCCGCCGCCGATTTCGCGGCGAAGTGGCGGCGCTACGGCGCGGCGCCGGCCGGGCCGCGCAAACGCGGCATCGGCCTGGCCTGCAGCTACCGCGGGGTGTCGCTCGGCGCCGAGGGCGTGGATGCGGCGGGGGCGGTGGTCTCGGTCCAGACCGACGGGAGCGTGATCGTGTCGTCGGGCATCACCGACATGGGGCAGGGCGCGCAAACCCAGATGGCGCAGATCGCCGCCGCGGTCCTGGGCGTGCCGCTGCGGCGCGTGCGTTTTCTCAACACCAACACCAACCGCGTGCCCGACTCCGGCCCGACGGTCGCGTCGCGCGGCACGATCATGGGCGGCTCGGCGGCCAAAAAGGGGGCGGAGATCGTGCGGGCGACGCTGCTCCGGGTCGGGTCGGCGCTCGCCGGGCTCGAGGCGGCGGCCTGCGACCTGGCGGACGATTGCCTGGTGGAGCGGGCCACCGGGCGGCGGCTCGCGTCCTTCGCCGAGGTGGCGGCCGAGTGCTTCCGCCGCGGCGAGCCCATGTACGGCGTCGGCTGGCACCGCGCGCCGCCGACCTCCTGGCACGAGCAGGACGGCACGGGCGAGGCCTACTTCACCTTCGTCTACGGCGCGAACGTGGCCGAGGTGGAGGTGGACACCGAGACGGGCAAGGTCGACGTGGTCGGCTTCGTCTCCTGCCACGACGTGGGCCGGGCGATCAACCGCAACACCGTGCTCGGCCAGTTCTACGGCGGCGTGGCCATGGGTCTCGGCTATGGCTTGTTCGAGGACTTCGCCCTGGACGAGGCCGTGCCGCGACAGCTCAACTTTGACGAGTACCTGATTCCGACGGCGATGGATGTGCCGCCGATCACGGGCATCATCGTGGAGAACGAGGATCCGGCGGGGCCGTTTGGCGCCAAGTCGGTCGGCGAGCCGACCAACGAGATCGCCGCGCCGGCGGTCGTCAACGCCATCGCCAACGCGACCGGCCGGCGGATCACCGAGTTGCCGGCCACGCTGGAGCGCGTGCTCCTGGGCCACGCGCTGGCGCGTCCGGGCCCGCGGGGCTCGCTCCAGGCGGAGCCGCCGCCGGGCGGCGCGTGCCGGCGGCCGGAAGGAGGGAAGCCGTGAACGGGACCGATTATGCCCGGGCCGCCAGCGCGGCCGAGGCCTGCGCCCTCCTCGCGGCGCGCGCGCCGGAGGCTTGCGTGCTCGCGGGCGGCACCGACCTGCTGATCGGATGGCGCCGGCCCGCCGCGCGGCTGCCGGGCCTCGTGATCGACATCTCTGGTGCGGCCGGGCTCGGCGGCGTCACGACGCGCGCCGGCCGGATGGTCATCGGGCCGCTCACCACTCATGCGCAGCTGCAGGACTCGGCCATCGTGCGGCAGGCCGCGCCCCTGCTTGCCGCCGCCGCAGCCACGGTTGGCGGGCCCCAGATCCGGAACCGCGGCACGATCGGCGGCAACGTCATGAACGCCGCGGCCTGCGCCGACACCGTCCCGCCGCTGGTGGCGCTTGGCGCCACGGTCACCCTGCAGTCGGCCGCCGGGGTCCGCGAGCTGCCCGTGGCGGACCTGTTTCTCAAGCCCTACCGGACCCGGGCGCGTCCCGACGAGTTGCTCACCGCCATCCATTTCGCGGCGCCGCCCGCGGGCGCCCGCAGCGCCTTTCTCAAGCTCGGCCGCCGCAATGCCCTGTCGATTTCCCGGCTGAGCGTCGCGGCCATCCTCGAAGTCGGGCCCGACGGCCGGATCGCGGATGCGCGCATCGTGCCGGGCGCGGCCTTCCCGGTGTGGCGCCGGGTGACGGCGGTCGAACGGATGCTCGTCGGCGAGAAACCGGGCGCGGCCCTGTTTGCCGCCGCGGGCCGGGCGGTCGCCGCGGAGATGATCCGCGAGTCCGGGCGGCGCTGGTCGACGGAATACAAGGAGCCGGTGCTGGCGGTGCTGGTGCGGCGGGCGCTCGAGCAGTGCGCCGCGGCGCCCGGTGACCGGCCGGCGCCCGCGCCCGACCAGACCACCGCGCCGCTGCCGCCGACTCCATCAGTTTCACCGATGCCGATGGTCACGATCACCGGGGCCGTCAACGGCCGCGCCCGCACCGTCACCGTGCCCGTCCGGCGCACGCTGCTCGAGGTGCTGCGCGACGACCTCGGGCTCACCGGCACCAAATGCGGCTGCGAGATCGGCGAGTGCGGCGCCTGCACCGTCCTGCTCGACGGCCAGCCGGTGAACGCCTGCCTCGTGCCCGCCGTGCAGCTCGCCGGCCGCGCCGTCACCACCGTCGAGGGCCTGATGACGGACGGACGCCTCGCGCCGCTGCAGGAGGCGTTCCTCGACCACGACGCGGTCCATTGCGGCTTCTGCACCCCCGGCATGCTCCTGAGCGCGAAGGCGCTGCTCGACCGGAATCCCCAGCCCACCGAACCGGAGATCCGCACCGCCATCTCCGGCAACCTCTGCCGCTGCACCGGCTACCAGCAGATCGTCGACGCGATCCGCCGGGCCGGGCCCCGCGCGCCGGCCGCGTGATCCCTTCGCCCATGAAAACCCTCAAGACCCTGTTCGACGAGCTGTCCGCCCTGGACTGCGACGGCCACGGGAAGGATTTCCTGCTGACCTGGGAAAAGTCCGCCGACGAACTGCGCGCGGTCCTGCTGCTGGCGGAGCTGTTCTCCGAGCTGCACCGCGCCGGCCGGCCGTTCCGTGTCTTCGACACCGGGCTGGCGGTCTCGATCTTCCGCGACAACTCCACCCGCACGCGCTTCAGCTTCGCCTCCGCGGCCAACGCGCTGGGGCTGACGGTGGCCGACCTGGACGAGGGCAAGTCGCAGATCGCCCACGGCGAGACCGTGCGGGAGACGGCGAACATGATCTCGTTCCTCGCCGAGGTCATCGGCATCCGCGACGACATGTATCTCGGCGAGGGCAACCGCTACATGCGCGAGGTGGCGGCCGCGGTGGAGGAGGGCTTCGCCCAGGGCGTGCTGCACCAGCGGCCGGCCGTGGTCAACCTCCAGTGCGATCTCGACCACCCGACGCAGAGCATGGCGGACCTGCTCCACCTCGTCCGCCACTTCGGCTCGCTGGAGAATCTCCGCGGGCGCAAGCTGGCGATGAGCTGGGCCTATTCGCCCAGCTACGGCAAACCGCTCTCCGTGCCGCAGGGCATCATCGGTCTGCTGACCCGCTTCGGGATGGACATCACCCTGGCGCATCCGGAGGGATACGAGCTGGTGCCGGAGGTGGTCGCCCGGGCGCGCGAGCAGGCGGCGGCCAGCGGCGGGCGCTTCGTGGTGGCGCCGACGATGGAGGAGGCCTTCCGCGACGCCGACGTGGTTTATCCCAAGTCGTGGGCCCCGTACGATGTCATGCGCCGGCGCACGCCGCTGCTGCGGCAGAACGACCGCGAGGGCTTGAAGGCGCTGGAGAAGGAATGCCTCGCGAACAACGCCCGCTTCCAGTCCTGGGAATGCGACGAGCGCAAAATGCAGCTCACCCGCGGCGGCCAGGCGCTCTACCTGCACTGCCTGCCCGCGGACATCTCCGGCGTCAGCTGCGCGCAGGGCGAGGTGTCCGCCGCGGTGTTCGAGCGCGCCCGCCTCGGCACCTACCGCGAGGCGGGCTACAAGCCGTTTGTCATCGCCGCCATGATCTTCCTCGCGCGCGTCCGCTCGCCGCGGGCCGTGCTCGGCAAACTCCTCGGCAAATCTGCGAAAGGCTGACCATGTCCGTCCTCGTTCCCCGCCTGCACCCGGAAGTCATCCGGCGAACCGCCGCCCGCTGCCGCCGGCGCGGCATCGTGATCCCGACGTTCCGGCAGCTCCGCGACCCGGCCTTGGTGCCGGCCGCGATCCAGGCCCGGCTCAAGGGCGTGGGCCTGTGGGACGTGAATCCGCTCAACCTCTTCCGCATCACCTGGAAGAACGACCTGCGCACGGGGCTGTATGGCGGCGTCAATGCGTTTGAGATCCCCGCCGCCCTCACCGGCGTCCGGGCGCGGATCGTCGGGCTGGTCGGGAAGTATTTTCCCACCGGCGCGCACAAGGTCGGCGCGGCGTTCGGCTGCCTCGTGCCGCGCCTGGTCAGCGGCGAGTTCGATCCCGAGGCGCACAAGGCCGCGTGGCCGTCGACGGGCAATTTCTGCCGCGGCGGCGCGTTCGACTGCGCGCTCCTCGGCTGCACCGCGATCGCGATCCTGCCCGAGCAGATGTCCCGCGAGCGCTTCGACTGGCTGCGGCGGATCGGCGCCGAGGTCATCGCCACGCCGGGCTGCGAGTCGAACGTCAAGGAGATCTACGACAAGTGCTGGGAGCTGCGCCGGGACCCGGCCAACTTCATCTTCAACCAGTTTGAGGAGTTCGGAAACCCGCTCTTCCACTACCAGGTCACCGGCCCGGCCCTCGCGGAGGCGCTGGCGGGGATGGGGGACGGGCGGCGGGCCGCGGCCTACGTGTCCGCCACCGGCTCGGCCGGCACGATCGCGGCGGGCGACTTCCTCAAGACGCGGCACCCGGACCTGAAAATCGTCGCCGCCGAGGCGCTGCAGTGCCCGACGCTGCTCTGCAACGGCTTTGGCGCGCACCGCATCGAGGGCATCGGCGACAAGCACGTGCCCTGGGTCCACAACGTCCGCAGCACCGACGCGGTGGCGGCGATCGACGACGAGGATTGCATGCGCGTGCTGCGCCTCTGCAACGAGCGCGCCGGGCACGCCCACCTCCGCGCGGCCGGGCTGACCGCCCGGCAGGTCGGGCAGCTGCCCCTGCTCGGCATCTCCAGCATCTGCAACCTGCTCGCGGCGATCAAGACGGCGCGGTACTTCGACCTCGGCGAGCGCGATGTGATCTTCACGGTCTTCACGGACTCGAGCGAGCTCTACGGCTCGCGCCTGGCCGAGCTGCGGCGGGAACGCGGCGCCTACCGGACGCGGGACGCGATCGCGGACCTCGCCGGCCCGCTGGCCCACCAGGGGGTCGATCATTTCAAGGAGCTCGGCTACGCCGACCGAAAGGCGCTCCACCACCTGAAGTACTACACCTGGGTGGAGCAGCAGGGCAAAACCAGCCAGGAACTCAACGCGCAGTGGGACCCGGACTACTGGCGCGCCCGGTTCGATGGGGAAGTGAAGCGCATCGACCGGTTGATCGAGGCCTTCAACGCCGCCGGCGGCGCGCCGGCCTGACCCCTCCCGCCGTGCACCCGCGGCTACGGCACGATCCGCGTCCCCGCCCGCCCGTCGACCACCGCGGCGAGGGCCTCGGGACAGGTGATGACCGCCTCGCGGCCGCCGCTCTCGAGAAACCGGAGGCAGGCCTCGATCTTGGGCAGCATCGAGCCCGCCGGAAACTGGCCCTCGGCGAGGTGGCGCCGGGCCTCGTCCACCGTCAGCCGGTCGAGGGCGCGCTGGGTGGGCTTGCCGAAGTCGAGGCAGACCTTCTCGACCGCCGTGGAGATCGCGAGCAGGTCGGCGCCGATCTCGTGGGCGAGCACGGCCGAGGCCAGATCCTTGTCGATCACCGCCGGCACGCCGCGCAGCTGGCCCGGCTCGCCCGCCACGACCGGGATGCCGCCGCCGCCGGCCGCCACGACCACGTAGCCGTGGGCGACCAGGTGCCGGATGACCCCGGCCTCGACGATCCGCACCGGCTGGGGCGAGGCGACGACCCGGCGCCAGCCGCGACCCGCATCCTCGATCATCGTCCAGCGCTCGATGCGCTGGCGCTCGGCGGCCTGCTCCGCCGTGTAGAACTCGCCGATCGGTTTGCTCGGGGCGGCGAAGGCCGGATCGTCGGCGCGCACCACCGTCTGGGTCACGACCGAGGCCACGGCGCGCCGCAGCCCGCGGCGCCGGAACTCGTTGCCCAGGGCCTGCTGGATCTGGTAGCCGAGCGCCCCCTGGGTGTCGGCGACGATCGAGTCCAGCGGCACCTCGTGCAGGATGCCGCGGGAATGTTCGCTCCGGCGCAGGATGAAGCCGACCTGCGGCCCGTTGCCGTGGGTGATCACCACGCGGCACCGGCGCTCCACCAGGTCCGCGATGTGGTGCGCGGTGGTGACGACGACCGCGTACTGGTCGGGCACGCTCATGTGCCGGGCGTCGCTGATGAGCGAGTTGCCGCCGATGGCGATGACGACAGTTTTCACGGACGGGGCGGGGGACCGCCGGGGGCGCTAGTACTGGATCTTGTCCGCCTTCGCGGTCCACGCCTGGAAGGCACGCTGCGCCTCGGCGGGCAGCAGGCGCGTCAGGGCGACCCGGCGCCGCTCCGGCGGGAGCAGCAGCTGTTGGTGGATCTCGTCGTCGTCGAACCCGATGGCGCGGGCGTCGGCGCGGCTGTTGCCGTAATACACGGCCGGCAGGTGCGCCCAGTAGATCGCCGCGAGGCACATCGGGCACGGCTCGCAGCTCGTGTAGAGTTCGCAGTCGTCGAGGTGGAACCGGCCCAGCGTCCGCGCGGCGTCGCGGATCGCGACGATCTCGGCGTGGGCGGTGGGGTCGTTGGTCGAGGTGACCGCGTTCTGGCCCCGGCCCACGATGGCGCCGCGGCGGACGACCACGCAACCAAAGGGCCCCCCGCGACCGGCGCGGACGCCTTCCTCGGCCAGCTGCAGGGCCGCACGCATGAAATCGGTGGATGACACGGGTAAAGGAAACGGGCGGCGCACGCGCCACCCGCCCGCCAGCTTTGATTTGCGGGGCGGTGGATCAACTGTTTTCCTCCCCGGCATGAACCGCCCGTCGGGCGATGCGCCTCCCGCCGCATCGAACGACGGCTTCGCCCTCACCGTCAATGGCCGGTCGCTCCGGGCCGAGGGCCTGCCGCCGACCACCACGCTGCTGGATTTTCTGCGCGCCGCGGGGCTGACCGGCGCGAAGCGGGGCTGTGACGAGGGCGACTGCGGGGCCTGCACGGTGGCGCTCGTCGACCGCGACGCCGCGGGCCGGCCGACCTATCGCGCGATCAACAGCTGCATCGCCCTGCTGCCGATGTTCGCCGGCCGCGAGATCGTGACCGCCGAGGGCCTGGCGGCGGGCGCCCACCTGCACCCGGTGCAGGCCAGCCTGGTGGCCCACTACGGCTCGCAATGCGGCTATTGCACGCCCGGCATCGCCGTCTCGCTCTTCGAGGCGTTCCACCGCGCGGACGGATCCGGCGCGCGCGAGCTGAGCGACCAGCTGTGCGGCAACCTCTGCCGCTGCACCGGCTACCGCTCGATCCGCGACGCCGCGCTCACGGCGATGGCGGCGCGCGCGGCACCGGATGCCGCGGCCGGGCCCTGGCAGGCGCGCCTGCGGCAGCCCGTGGCGCCGCCGGCCCCGCTGGACTACGCGACGGCCGCGGGGAGCTTCTTCCGCCCGACG
>Ga0335071_10001842_pt1 | contig 22789 bp, 20 predicted proteins | sample Lox_Sample_15_FD_206724 | JGI IMG/M metagenome (GOLD analysis project Ga0335071, IMG submission 206724) | Soil microbial communities from Loxahatchee National Wildlife Refuge, Florida, United States - Lox_Sample_1.5 | ecosystem: Environmental > Terrestrial > Soil > Wetlands | place: USA... | reverse complement strand
CAGGATGGCGGCCACGAGATCGATGCCCTTCTGCTCCGCGAGCCGCCCCACCATCCCGATGAGCGGCACCTCGGGTCGCACCGGCAGCTTGAGCTCGCGCTGCAGCTCCGCCTTGCACACCCCCTTGCCGGAGAGGTCTTGGGCGGAGTAGTGCGCCCTGAGGTGGCGGTCTTGGGCCGGGTCCCACTCGTCCACGTCGATTCCGTTCAGGATGCCGGTCAGGTCGGCGGCCCGGTGGCGGAGCACCGGGTCGAGCCTCGCGCCGCCCTCGGGGGTGAGGATCTCCCGGGCGTAGCTGGGGGAGACCGTGGTGAGCGCGTCGGAGAAGGTGAGGGCGGCCTTCATGAACGAGAGGTGGTCGTAGAACTCCATCGCCTCGTAGCGGAAGACGCTCCAGGGAAGGCCCAGGGCGGGGACGAGGTGTTTCGGGAAGATGCCCTGGTAGGCGAGGTTGTGGATGGTGAACACGGTCCGGGCCCTGAGGAGCGCCGGGTCCTCGGCGTGCTCGTGATGGAGGAGGAAGGGGACGAGCCCGGTTTGCCAGTCGTTGAGGTGGAGGATGCGCGGTCTTTGTCCCAGGGCCGCCGGCGCGGCCAGCGCCGCCCGGGAGAGGTAGGCGAAGCGCTCGGCGTTGTCCCCGTAGTCCCCCAGGGCGTCCCCGTAGAGACCGCGCCGCGAGGCGAAGTAGCGATCGTGCTCGACGAAGTAGAAGCTCACCCCGCCCGCGGGGCGGAGCCACAGGGTGGTGGGCTCGCCCTGCACTCTCACCGCCCGGTGCAGGGGGAGGAACCCCGGCTCCCGGACGTCGATGGTGTAGTAGCGGGGGCTCACCACCGAGACGGCATGTCCGCGGGCGGCGAGGGCCCGGGGCAAGGCCCCGGCCACGTCGCCGAGCCCCCCGGTCTTCGACCAGGGGGCCACCTCCGAGGCCACGAACAGGATCTCCATCCAGGGTCCGCTATCCCACCACCCTTCGCAGGAACTCGGCGGCCTCTTCCGGGGGGACGGGGTTGATGTGGAACCCCGAGCCCCACTCGAAGCCGGCCACGTGGGTCAAGGCCGGCATGATCTCGACGTGCCAGTGATAGCTCGGGCTGGGGGGGTCCCGGAGCGGGTTGGAGTGGATCATGAAGTTGTAGGGCGGGTTCCCCAGGGCGGTGGAGATCCGCCGGAGCGCGGTCCCGAGCGCCTGGGCGCAGAGGGAGAGCCGCTCTCGGGGCTCGGCCTCGAAGCTCGACTCGTGCCGCCGGGGCACGACCCAGGTCTCGAACGGGCTCCGCGGCGCCCAGGGAGCGAGCACCACGAACTCGTCGTTCTCGTAGACGAGCCGGGTCCGGTCCTTCCGCTCCTGGCCCACGATGTCGCAGTAGATGCAGCGCTCCTTGAGCTCGTAGTGCCGGCGAGCGCCCTCGAGCTCGTTCAGCACCTGGCGCGGGACGATGGGGAGGGCGATGAGCTGGGAATGGGGGTGGTCGAGGGTCGCCCCGGCGGCCACGCCGTGGTTCTTGAAGAGCACGATGTAGCGGAACCGCTGATCGTTGCGGAGATCGAGGATGCGGGCCTTCATGGCCATGAGCACCTCGAGGATCTCGCCCTGCCCCTGGGCCTCGAGCATCCGGGCATGGTCCGGGGTCTCGATCACGACCTCGTGCGCGCCCACCCCGTTCATGCGGTCGTAGATGCCCTCCGCCTGCCGGTCCAGATCGCCCTCGATCTTCAGGGCGGGGAACCGGTTCGGCACCACCCGCACCTTCCAGCCGGGCCCGTTGGCCCCCGCCCCGTGGGGCCGGCCGGCGGCGTAGACCTCTCCCGGAGTCTTGTCCTCGTGGCCGGGACAGAAGGGGCAGAGCCCCTCGGGCCGGGAGGCCACCGGGACGTGATCGAACGAGGAGGGCCGCCGGGCTCGCTCGGTGGCGATGATCACCCATCGACCGATGATGGGGTCCCTGCGCAACTCGGGCATGGTCACTCCTTTCTAGGACGATCGCTGGGCGCCGAGGGCCCCGACGGAATCGACCGGGCGGCGCAGGGTCGAGCCCAACACTGCCGCGAGGAGCATGAGCCCGCCCCCCACGAGGTAAGGGAACGCTTGCCACCAGCGACCGAAGGTGAAGGTCCCGGCCTCGGGCCCCAGGATCCGCCCCATGGCCGCCGCCGACTCCCCCAGGCCGAGCGTTCCCCCCTGCTCCTCGGAGCGCGCCAGCCGCGAGAGGAGGGAGGAGAGGGCCGGCTGCGAGGCACCCGCTCCGATCGCCAGCGGGGCGGTGGCGAGGAGCAGGCCGGTGAGGTTGCCCCCGAAGGGCAGGGCGGCGAGTGCCACCCCCTGCAGGACGGTTCCCGCGACGAGCAGGTTCACCTCCCCGAAGCGGCGGGTGAGCGGCCCGATGAGCCCGCCCTGCACCAGAACCACCAGGATCCCGATGTATCCGAAGAGATAGCCGACGTGCGCGAGATCGATCCCGTACCGCAGGCTCGCGAGGAAGGCGTAGGTGGCCTCCATGGCGCTGAATGCCAGCACGCTCACGAAATATACGAGCACGAGGCGTCGGATGCCGGGCCGGCGCATCTCCCGGAGGAAGGAGGTGAACCGTCCCTGGGCCGCCCGGGCCCGCACGCTCCGCTCCTCGGGCTCGGGCAGGACGACCACGGCGAGTAGCCCGTTCGCCCCGGCGAGCGCCGCCGCCACGAGCCCCGGGGCGGCGAGCGAGGTGCGGGAGAGAACGCTCCCCGCCAAGGGTCCGAGCACGAACCCCAGCCCGAAGGCGGCCCCGATGAGCCCCATGCCCCGCGCTCGATCCCCGGGGGCGGTGACGTCGGCCACGTAGGCGCGGGCGATGGCGATGTTGGCGGTGGCTGCGCCCGCGAACAACCGGGAGGCGAGGAGCACGGTGAAGGAACTCGCCACCCCGTACACCAGGAACGCCGCCGCGGTCATGAAGATCGACACGAGGAGCACCGGTCGGCGGCCGACGCGGTCGGAGAGCCTTCCCCAGATCGGCGCGAACAAGAACTGCATGGCCGAGTATCCGGTGGAGAGCAGGCCGGTGAAGGCCTCGGACGCCCCGAGCTGCCGGGCGTAGAGGGGCATCAAGGGGATCACCATCCCGAACCCGAGGAGGTCGATGAAGACGATGACGAAGAGGATCGCGAGGGCGGGGCGGCGGGTCACGGGGCTGGCGAGGATAACCCGTCCGAGGGACCCTTGCAGTCGAAAGCTCGTCATTTCGCCGGGCCATGCCACGGCGCGGCGAGCCTCGAGGACGGCCGGCGGGCCCCGCCTAGCTCGGCGAGGGCCTGGCCCCCCGGGTCGCCGCCCAGATCACGCGATTGCGGCCCGCCCGCTTCGCGTCGTAGAGCCGGGCGTCCGCCCGCGCCAGGAGCGAGGCCGCCTCGCGTTCCTCCGCCTCGAGGGCGGCGCAGCCGAGCGACACGCTCACCTGGACCGCGGCTGTGCCGACCGGGATGCTGGTATCGCACACCGCATGGCGGATCCGCTCCGCCACCTCCGCCGCCGCGGCCAGGGTGGCCCCGGGGAGGAGCGCCGCCAGTTCCTCCCCTCCGATGCGGGCGAGCAGGTCCTCGGCCCTCAGCGCCCGCTGCGCCCGCGCCGCCACCTCGGCCAGCACGAGGTCGCCGGCGGCGTGCCCGTGGGTGTCGTTCACCCTCTTGAAGTGGTCGACGTCGAGCACCACCACGGCCAGCGCGTCCCCCGTCCGCCGGGCGAGCGCTACCTCGCGCTGCAGGGACTCCTCGAAGGCGCGGCGGTTGGCGAGGCCGGTGAGAGCGTCTCGCCGGGCCAGGTCGGCGAGGGCGCCTAGGTCCTCGGCGTCGGCCTCTCCCTGCCGCAGGTAGCGGAGCACGCAGGAACCGAGCTCGATGCGATCCCCGGGGGCGAGCTTGCGGGAGGTGATGGGCCGGCCGTTCACCCAGGTCCCGTTGGTCGAGCCGAGGTCGACCACCCGATGGCCAGCGGCCTCGGGGACGATGCGCGCGTGCCGACGCGAGACGTCGGGCGCACCGATGGGGAGCTCGCAGCGCGGATCCCGACCGATGACCACCTCCCGCTCGAGGGCCACCCGGGCGCCCGCCGCGGGGCCCTGCACCACCACCACCGAGAACGCCACCGGCCGCTCGACCCGGTCGCCCACCCGGGGGGGAATCGATTCCGCGGGAACCGGCACGCGCGCCCGTGTGTTCTCTTCGCCCATGCGATCGGCGGCGAGGATACACGACCGGGTGCTGGCGCGAACAGCCCGTGGGGACGGGGATTCCCCCGCTCCGCACCGTCGCACGAGCTCTCACACTCGCCAGTTCAGGCGCTCGAAGTCCCGATCGGGGACGGTGAAGGTGACGAAGCCGTACCTCGGCAACCGCTCCACCTCCACCTCATCTCGCAGTGAATGTACGCAGAGAGCCACCTTGGCCCCTGCCGCCACCGAAAGGGCACGGAAGGGGATGCGGATCTCGACGATGTCCTTGAAGGTCACCTGCCCGGCCTCCTCCCCCTGCCGGAAACCCGGGCGGACCCGCCCGTCCGGCCGGGCCTCGAACTCCACCCAGAACTGCGCCGTGGGAGCGATGACGGACACCTTGAGGTGCGAGGCGACCTCGGCCGACCGGGCCGGCGACTCGGCCGGGTCGAGGCGCAGGTACAAGGCCTCGAGGTCGAACCCGTACCGCAGGACGTTGAAGGCCTGCGCTCCCCCGTACATGGAGCCGCGGTGCTGGCCGGGACGGTACAGCCCCGATCCGTGCCACTCGAAGTAGCTCGTCTCCATGCCGTCCAGCTCCGGGGTGAGGAGCAGGGTGGGCTCCCTGAGCGGCTTGGCCTCGACCCCGGCCGAAGGGATCTCTCCCGCTCCTTTGATGGGGGTGAGCGCCTCGGAGGGAGGGGTCGCTCCGACGAGGAGCGAGGCACGGACGATGTTGCCGCGGAAGAGGGCGTCGAACTCCGCGGCGAGCTCGGTGCTGAAGTCTTCCCCGTACCACCAGTACCAGTCGGATCCCTCCGCCACGTACAGGTGACGGCGCGCGCGCTCGAGCCGCCCCGGGTCGACCTGGCCCTCTCGCGCCGCCCTCTCGACCTGCTCGCGGGCGCGGAAGAGCGCCGTCCAGGCCTGGCGGTCCTCAGCGTGGCCGATCCAGATCCGGTACGAGGCCTCGATCCACGATCCGGAGTGGATCCGGGGGAGGGCCGGACCCTCCGCCGGGGCGACCGCCTGGGACATGGTCACGGTCTCGATCTCGTCGCTCGCTTCCAGGGCGCCGTAGAGTCGGTCGAGGAAGTCGTGCCCGGAGTTGGGGTAGTGCTCCCAGGCGTTCTCGCCGTCGAGGAAGACGCCCACCGTGGCCGGCCCGCCCCGGGGGTCCGCGGCAAAGGCCTCTCCCACCGCCCGCAGGTGGGCGGTGAAGTCGTGAGCGGCATGATGGGCCGCCACCTTGGCGTAGGTGAACCCGATGACGTCGGACAGGGAGCGGTCGCGAAAGAGCATGCGCAGCTCGCCCCCCGATCCCGCGTCCACGAGCCAGGGCCGGTAGAGGGAACGGAGCCGGGACGCGCCTTCCGGCAGCGAGCGCAAGAGGACGCCCTCGTCGCTGGCGGCCCAGCGCACGCCCTCGCTCGCCAGGATCTCCAGGGCCTCGGGCGAGACCGACCCCTCGGCCGGCCACATTCCCTTTGGTGGGCTCCCGAACCGGCGGGCGTGGCTCTCCGACGCCGCGCGGACGTGCCAGCGGGCGTCGGCCGGGGCGCAGAAGCGCGGCGGCAAGGGGAGATCGGGCAGGGCGCGATGGGCCGCGTCGGTGTCGACGACGAGGGGCAGGATGGGGTGGTGGTAGGGGGTGGTCGAGAGCTCGACCTGCCCCCGTTCGCAGAGCGCCCGCCACCGGGGAACGATCCCCGAAAGGATCCGCCGCTGGGTCGACACCAGCGCCTCGACGTCCCCGCGGGTGAAGTCCCGCCCCTTCTCCCGGAGCGCTCTCACCACCGGCTCGTCGGCGTGTGCACCGAAGCCCATCCAGGCCAGGTTGAAGAGGACCTGGAGATCGGTCAGCTCCGAGTCGGAGAAGGACAGGGCCAGCCGGGCGAGGTCCGCGTGGCGCACGTCGCGACCCCTCTTCTGGAGGAGATCCCAGTACCGCGGCAGGGGCTGGATGTTCACCTCCCAGTCCACCATGAAGAAGGAGCGGAGCAGCGCCTGCCGCTCCTCGGCGGCGAGGTCTTGGGCCGGGCGCAAGGTGAGATCGAGGAACCGGTCCCGCGCGCTCCCCGCTGCGTACTCCTCGAGCTGCTCGAGGAGCACCGGGACGAAGTTCACGGTGCAGCGGACCCCGGGGTGGCGCTCCAGGATCCAGGCCATGTCGTTGTAGGCCCGGGTGGCGTGCAGGCGAACCCAGGGCATGAGGTACTCGCCCGTCTCCGGCTCGCGGTAGAGGGGCTGGTGCATGTGCCAGAGCAGGGCTAGGCGGACGCGGCTCATCCCGGAGAAACGGTACCGCCGGAGTCGGCCGGGGGGCAATTCGCCTTGGAGGATTCCGGAGGCCTTGGGACGCCCGAGGGGCCCTCACCAGAAGATGACCTGCACCACGATCCCTTCCGGCCCCTCCAGGTAGAGCGACCGGGACCCGTCGCGGTGGGTGCGGGGGCGGGCCAGGATCTTCGCCCCCAGGGCGTCGAGGTGGCGCTCCCAGAGGTCGAGGTCCTCGGGGCGCTCCACCCGGATGCCCAGGTGGTCGAGGAGCCCACTCCCCCCGCCCTCGGCGGAGAAGTGGAGGGCGAGGTTGTCGCCGTCCCGCACCAGGTAGACGTTCTCGGGATCGGGCCGCCAAGCGACGCGGTAGCCCAACTGGCCCGTGAAGAACGCCTCGGCGGCGGGAAGGTCTTTCACCTTCAGGGCGGCGTGACGGAGGCCGAGGGAGGGAGGAGGGGTGGGGTCCACCGCCCATCGGGTAACCGGGGTCTCCCCGCCCCGCAAGCCGCCCGCTCTAGGCCCGGCGGCCGCGCGTCGTCCGGCCCCCGCCCTCGCCTTGCTGGGCCCTCGGCCTGGGGGGCGCCTCGGGCGCCCCGGAGGCGGTCGAGGCGGGACCGCCCTCGTTGCGGATCTTCCACTCCTCCCAGAGGTTCAGGACGAGGGACACGTCGCGGAGGGGCACCGCCTTCTTGAGGTGGGGGAACTCGTGCACGAACCCCTCGTAGAAGCGGTGGTACCTGAGGGGCGTGAAGTACCGGAGCAGGGTCTCGCGCCCGTGGGCGTCGACGTCGAGGAACTCGATCCCCATCCCCGTCGTGAACTCGGGGTCGTCGATGGCCACGGTGTGGGCCACGCGCGAGCGGATGGCGAGGGGTGCATCGGGGAGCCCGAGCTCGATGAACAGCTCCAGCCCGCGGCGCAAGAGGAAGTTCGAGGCGACGAAGGTCCCGCCCAGGCCCAGGTTCCGCGAGGTGCAGAAGGCTTCGAACTTCAGCCCCTCGGGGCCGCCCGGGATGTAGAGCCGGCAGGGGAGCTCGATGTCGATCCGCTCGTAGCGACGGGTCTCGCTCACGAGCCGGAACGATAGACCGTTCCCGCGTACCAGGGAAGCGGAAGGTCGAACGGCGGGGTGGTTTCCTCGCCTACCGGAAGATCTTCCCCAGCCCCTTCGCCTTGAGCTCGCCCAGTTCCTTGGCCAGGCGGCCCAACCGTTCGGTCTTGTCGGCCACCTCGCGCTGGAGGCGAGCGATCTTGCCATCGCGCTCGGCCACCTGGGCGGAGAGGGCCTCACGTTCCTGGCTGGCCTTTCGGAGCGCCTCGCCCTGGTCGCCGGCTGCCTGGGCCCGGGCCGCCGAAAGGGCCGCCTCGGCGTCGGTGGCCCGCTGCACCGCCACGTCCAGCTGGGCCTCGAGCTCTTCCCGGTAGGACGGATTTGGCTCCTCGACCCGGACCGAGAGCGACGCCACCACCGCTTCGAGCCGCTCCACCTCGCGCTTCTGGAGCGCTTGCTCGGCCATCCGGGCCGCCAGCTCGTCCCGCAGCCTGCCCAGCTCGGGGGAGGGCCCCGCCCCGCCCCCTTGCGTGGCCTTGAGCCGCTGCTCGATCTCGTCCTTCTCCCAGCGGACGGCCTGCAATTCGGCGGCGATCTCGGTGGTCCGGGCCTCGGCTTGGTCGGCGGCGGCGCGGGCCTCGGCGAGTTCCTTCTCCAGCGCCGCCGGGGTCGCCCCCTGCCCCTTCTCCGTGCCGGGCAGCTCGGCGCTCTCGAGCTGCGCCCGCGCCTCGGCGGCCTTTGCGGAGAGGATACCGGCCCGGTCCGCCTCGGTCTCGAGCCGGGCGGAGAGCTCCGCCACCTGGGCCTCGAGCGCCTCCCTGAGCTGGGCCCACTCCCGGGCGGTCTCGGCCGCGCCGGCCGCGCCCGCCCTGATGGTCTCGACCTCCTGGCGAGCGGCCTCGGCCTCTGCCTTCGCCGCCTCCGCCTTGGCGGCTGCCTCGTAGGCGGCGCGTCGGGCTTCGGCGATCTTCCGCTCCGAGGACTCGCGAAGCTCGGCGAGCTTCGTCTCGAGCTCGGCCCGGGCCTCCGAGGCGAGGGCGAGCTGGGCCGCCGCCCCTTCCGCCCCGACCCCTTCCGCGGTGGGCGCCCCCTCCTTGAGGCGGGCGCGCGCATCCAAGAGCTCGCTCTCGAGCGCGGCCGCCCGGGCCTCCGAGGCCCGGGTCCGCTCCCCTTCCTCTTCCAGCTCGGCGATCCGTCGGCGCAGCCCCTCGGCCTCCTCCGCCCCCGCCGCCTCCCTCGCCGCTCTATCCGCGGAGCCCTCCAGCGCCTCCTCCAGCTCGGCCGCCCGTCCCTCCGCCCGGGTGGCCCGGTCGAGTGCCGCCTCCAGCGCCGCCCGGGCCGCTTGCGACTCGGAGCGCGCCGCCTGCAGGGCCGCCTCGGATTCGAGCGACCCGCTCCGGTGATCGGCGAGAGCGGTCTCGAGCCGCGCGCGCTCTTCCTCCCCGGCGGCCAGCCCCGAGCGGAGGGACCCGAGTTCCCCCTCCAGGACCGCCGCTTGTGACTGCGCCCGTTCGAGCTGCGCCCGAAGCTCCGCCGAGCTTTCCCGCTCGGCCTCCGCCAGGGCTTCCGCCTCCTGGGCCCTCGAGCGCATCTTCTCCCGGTCGCCCGCGGAGACCTCGAGTTCCTGGGCCCGGGCGGCGAGCCGTGCCCCTTCGTCCCGGGACAGGGCGACCTGGGACTCGAGCGCCCGGGCCGCGAGCCGCGCCTCCTCGAGCGAGAGCCGCAGCTCCGCCGCCTCCTTGGCCGCCCCCTCGCGTGCGGCCAGGGCGGCATCGCGCTCCCGGGTGAGCTCCACGGCGCGCGCGTCCGAGCGGGCCAGGGACTCCCCCGAGGACACCGCCTCGGCCAGGGCGACCTCGCGCATGCGCAGCGCCTCGAGCTCCTGGGCCCTCGACGCGTCGCGCTCCCGGAGAAGCGCCTCGCGCTCGGCCTCGCGTTGCCCGATCGCTTCGAGGGCCCGATCGCGCTCCAGCAGGGCCTCCTCCGCCTCGGCGCGGAACGCATCGCGCGCCCGGATGGCCTGCTCGCGCTCGCTGCGCAGCGCCTCGGCCTCGTCTTCGGCGGCCTTGCGAGCGTGGAGCGCGGCGTCCCGCTCTATCTCCAGCGCGGCCAGGGCGCTCGACTGCTCCGCTCCGCGCGCCCGCTCCACCGTGAGGGCCTTCTCGGTTTCGAGGGCCATCCCCTCGAGCTCCGCCACCCGGGCCCGGACCGACGCCACCTCATCCGCCGCCCTCTCGCTCTTCACCCGCGCCGTCTCGACGAGAGGCCCGACCGGGAGGGCCACGAGGGTGAAGCCGGAGAGGCCGCTCGGCTCCTCCCCGGCGATGGTGACGTAACAGGCGGTCTCCGCGGTCCCGGCCAGGGTGCCGTCCATGACGATGTCCGGCTCCCCCTCGGAGGCGAGGCCGAACACCCAGCCCACGATGGCGGACTGGGTGGCCACCTCCACGGACCGGAACTCGTCGGACAGCGCGTTCACGAACGTCTCGTAGGGCGGGCCGGCCGGTGCCGGCTCTCCCTCCAGGTCCGAAAGCCCGGTCCCGCCCGCCGGGATGGCCGTCACGAGCCGGCCCCCCGGGGCGAGCAGGCGCCTCAGATCGGCCACCCCGCGGGGCGCCGAGGCGAAGGAGCTGCCATCGGCGAGCAGCACGAGGTCGAAGGCCCCGGGCCTGAGGGCCGCGGGCCGCGCCACTTGGAACTGCACGAAGGGATGGGGCCCCGCCGCTCTGGCCCCGGCCAGATCGGCCTCATCGGGCTCGATGGAGAGCACCGCGGCCGCGCCGCGCTCGGCGAGGAAGAGCGCCGAGGCCCCGCCGGTGGTGCGGGCGGCCCCGACCTCGAGCACGCGCCGTCCCTCGAGGAGGGGCTCGAGAAAGCTGTAGCGGGCGAGCAGCTCGCCCGCACCGTTGCGCCCGTGGAAGGAGGCCATGACTCCCCGATGTTACACCGGCCGTCGGATTTCCCAATTCCGCGGGGCCCGACCGGCCGAGAGAACGGCGACCGGCGGCAAGAAGGTGGTCAGGAGGATCACAAGGCGGAAGGACGCTATTGGCCGGGGGAGGCGCCCGACGGCCGGCCTTCCGGGGGAGGAGGGGGAACGGCCTCGGCGGCGGGTGCCCCTCCCGCCGTGCGGGCGGCGTGGGTGGCCGAGTCCAGGGCGGCAGAGAGGTCGGTGAGCAGCGCCTGCGCCTCGAGGGCGTGGGACGAGCGGGAGCCGGCGGTGAGCCTCAGCTTCTCGGTCGCCTCGGAGAGCTCGGCCCGGGCCTTCTCGATGAGGCGTCTCGCCTCGTAGTAGCCGGACTCCGCGCGCAGCGCGGTGAGGGTGTCGCGCTGCGAGGCGGAGAGGGCGGGGAGCTCCAGGGCCCGCTCCAGGTACCCGAGGCCGCGCTCCAGGCGCGCCGGGTCGGCGCTGGCGATATCCTCGCGGGCCCAGCCTGCGAGGAGGTCGAACAGCTCCCGGTCGAGATCGGCTTGCTCGGAGAAGGAGCGCTCCTCGGGGAGCGCCTTGGCGGGGGGCGGGACGAGCGGCGCATACACCTTCGAGACAACGGGATCGGTGCTCTTGAACTGCGTTCTGCCGAGGGGGAGGAAGAGCCCCTTCATCACCACGAGCCGACCCTCCTCCGGAACGAGCGACCAGGTGCGGGCGTTTCGCTCGGAGACGAGGTAACCGAGAGCCGCGGCCAGCCCGAGGATCACGACCCAGGCGAGTAGCGCCCTCGCCGCCGCCCCCGTCGCACGCTGCACCATCGGGACCTCCTCGATCCGGCCCGAACGCCCCGGCCTCTATTTCACGCGTGGTACGCCCACATAGGGCAGGTTGCGGAGCTTCCCGTCCCAGTCCAGCCCGTACCCCACCACGAACTCGTCCCCGATGACGAACCCGCGGTAGTCGATGGGGATCTTCACCTGGGCCCGAGCCGGCTTCTCGAGCAGGGCGGCGATCCGGACGCTCTCGGGCCTGCGGGTGGCGAGGTTATCGAGGAGGTACCTCATGGTGAGGCCGGTGTCGACGATGTCCTCGACGAGGAGCACGTGCTTGCCCTCGATGGGCCTGGTGAGGTCGCTCGTGATCTGGACCACCCCGGTCGAGCGGGTACCCTGGTAGGAGCTGATCCCGATGAAGTCGACGAGGATGGGGATCTCGATCGCCCGGACCAGGTCGGCGAGGAAGATGAAGCTTCCCTTCAGGACGCCGATGAGCACGAGGGGTTGCCCCCGGTAGTCCCGGGTGATCTCGGCGCCCATGGCGGCGACCCGAGCCCGGAGTTCCTCCTCCGAGATGAGGACCCTCACCCCCGCCTCGCCGGCCACGCCCGCGCTAGACATAGGCGTTGTTCATGATCTCCCCGAAGCCGCCGCCCCCCGGGACGATGTACTGGTGGTCGTCGAGCCCGCGCTCGTCGTCCCACCGCGTCCCCGGAACGGTGCCGAGCACATCCGGGGAGGAGAGGCCGCGGTCGAGTCGGATGGCGTAGACGGCCACGTCGGGGTGGGCCCTCGTCATGTTGCGCAGGTACTCGGGGGTGACGATGAGGTGGATGTTCACGATCCGCCGGGGCTTGCCCGGCACCTTCTTCTTGTAGGTCTCGATGGCCGTGGCGAGCGAGGACCCGGTGGCGCCCATGGGATCGGGGAAGAGCAGGAAGGCGTCGTCGACGTCTCCTCCGATCTTCATGCCGCCGATCCCGGCCCCCACCACCTCCTCTTTCTCCCCCAGCATCCGGCTCATGATGATGTGGTCTTGCCGCACCAGAGCGGGGTCCAGGGTCTCGTTGAGGAGGTCGTAGACGAGCTGGGAGGGCACCGCCCCGGCCCGGGCGATGTTGACGGTCACGGCCCGGACCTGAGGATCGACCACCTCGCCCTCGAAGATGGCCTGGGGCGAGCTGTCGATCATGCGGGTCGGCACCGCCACCCGCCGCCTGGGGAACTCGACGTTGAGGACGGTGCGGATGAGGTCCTCGTAGAGGACCCTCACCAGCCGGTTGATGTCCGGCTGGAGGGTCCCCTTGGCGCAGAGGGTGGCGAGCTGACCGAGCAGGAAGGGGCTCGCGATGATGTGGACGTTCTCGCCGTAGCGATGCTCGATCTCACTCATGTGGTACTGGACGTGGTCGTAGGTTCGGTCGCGCACCGCGCTCCTCCTCGTGGCCAAAACCGGTACGGAGGGAGCATAGACCGGGGCCTACTCGACGTCGATCTCGCCCTGGAAAACCTTCGTCGCTCTAGGAGAATCTTTGGCGGAGCCCTGCCCCTCGGGCGCGGGCTGCACTCGCACGGACTTCTGCGGAAGGCGGGGCACCTCGAGCCTTTGGGGAAGGCGGCTTTGGAGAGCCCAGGACCTGCGGCGGGTCGGGCATGGTAGAGCCATGGGGTGCACCTCTCCACCTTTGCGCCGGCCAAGGTGAACCTCGAGCTCCGCGTCGGTCCGCTGCGGGCCGACGGCTACCACGAGATCCTCACGCTCATGGCGCCGCTCGACCTCGGCGACGAGGTCCTTGTGCGCCTCTCCCCCCGGACCGGCCCGGTGACCTGCGCCGTCCCCGGGATGCCCGAGCTGTCCGGGGCAGAGAACCTCGCTTCCCGCGCGGCGCTCGCCTTCAAGGAGCGATTCGGGGTGCAGAACGGGGTGGACATCCGGATCGACAAGCGCACGCCCGTGACCGCAGGGCTGGGCGGCGGCTCCTCGGACGCCGCGGCGGTGCTCCGTTGCCTCGCTCGCGGCTTCGGGATCTGGGACCCTTCGGCCCTCGCCGACCTGGCCCTCTCCATCGGCTCGGACGTCCCGTTCTTCTTGTGGCCCGGTCCGTCCTGGGCCGCCGGCCGGGGCGAGCGGCTCGTGCCCGCGCGGGTACCTGCACTCCACCTCGTTCTCCTCTACCCGCTCGATCCCGGGCTCGCGATCCGGGCCGGCGATGCGTACGCCTGGCTCGACGAGGCGCGTCAGGTCCTGAGACGCGCCCCCTCTGTCGGCAGGCCGGGTCGCTTCTCCGTGTCCCGGGCGGGGAACGACCTCGAGCGACCCTGTCTGGTACACCGTCCCGCGCTCGCGCCGCTCTTGGGGCTGCTTCGGGGTGCCGGAGCTCGCCGCGTTATGATGTCGGGCAGCGGTCCCACGTTCTTCGGCGTTTTCTCGGACCAAGGCGCGGCGCGAAGGGCCGCATTAACGATCCGGAGGGAGGAGGGGAGCGGTCTTAGGTTCCGCGTGCTTGCCGTGCGGACGGTGCGAGGTCAGCCGAGGGTTACGCAATGGAGATCACCGAGGTCCGCGTCTTCCCGGTCAACGAAGAGAAGCTCAAGGCCTACGTCACGATCACGCTTGACTCCTGCTTCGTCATCCGGGACCTCAAAGTGATCCATGGCAACTCCGGCCTCTTCATCGCGATGCCGGCCAAGCGCCGGAAGGACGGGACCTTCAAGGACATCGCCCACCCGCTCAACTCCGAGACCCGGGACCGAATGGAGAAGGCGATCCTCGCGGAGTACGACCGCGAGCTTCGCAAGGGAGCGGCGCCACGCCCGACCGGTACCGATCCGCACGATGACTGAGCAGGAGGTTGGGGAGGGGTTCCCCGGCCCCCTTTCCCGGCGCTCGGGTCGCGGACGTCGGATGGTTCCGGTATAAGGAGCGCCCTCTCGGGCGTGCGTCCACGGGCGCTCGGGCTACGCCTCGACGAGCGGGAGCGCGCGATGCCAGCCAACGGGACCCGGCCGGACTACAAGATCTTCTCCGGGAACTCCAACCGGAAGCTCGCCCTTGCCATCTGCAAGGAGCTCGGGGTCTCGCTTGCCCGGGCCGTCGTGGGCCGCTTCTCCGACGGCGAGATCCAGGTCGAGATCGGCGAGAACGTCCGCGGGATGGACACCTACATCATCCAGTCCACCTCGCCCGATGCCAACACGAACCTCATGGAGCTGCTCATCATGTGCGACGCCCTGAAGCGGGCGTCTGCCGGATCCATCACCGCCGTCATGCCGTATTACGGCTACGCCCGACAGGACCGGAAGAGCCAGTCGCGCGTGCCCATCACCGCGAAGCTCGTCGCCGACCTCATCGACGCCGCGGGGGCGAGCCGGGTCATGTCCATGGACATGCACGCCGGTCAGATCCAGGGCTTCTTCAACCTCCCCTTCGACCACCTCTACGCCGCGCCGGTCTTGCTCGAGCACATGCGGCGGCGCTTCGACGGAAACGCCCAGGAGGTGGTGATCGTCTCCCCCGACGCGGGCGGTGCAGAGCGGGCGCGGGCCTACTCGAAGCGCCTCGGCGCCACCCTGGGCATCGTCGACAAGCGGCGGCTCAAGCCCAACGAGGCGGAGATCATGAACGTGATCGGCGAGGTGCAGGGGAAGACGGCCGTGCTTCTCGACGACATGATCGACACCGCCGGGACCCTCGCCGCGGCCGCCAACGCACTCGTCGACAAGGGGGCGAGCCGGGTCTACGCCTACGCCACCCACGGCGTGCTCTCGGGTCCGGCGGTCGAGCGGATCACGAAGAGCCCGATCGAGGAGGTGGTGATCACCGATTCCATCGCCCTCTCGCCCCAGGCCGCCGGGTGCCCGAAGATCCGGGTGCTCTCGGTGGCTGGGCTCCTCGCCGAGGCGGTCCGGCGGATCCACAGCGCCGACTCGCTTTCGTCGCTGTTCGTCTGAGGCTTTTCCCTCGAGGGACCCTTCTCTTCAGGAAGGCCTCTGCCTCGCGCTCTCGCGGGTGGGCCTTCGCCCTCTCGCTCCGACGGCGATGGCAGTGGCCGCCTTGTTCGCGCTTGACGCGACGCGGGTTTTCGGCTAGGTACCCCCCCTTCTCGGGGCCCCGGCGCTCTTCGGGCCGGCCCCCCGATCACCCAGGGCCAGAGCGAAACGCGAAAGGCCCCTCGCCCGTCCCTCGACGGCCGAGTCCATTGGGAGGATCAGATGGCCGAAATCATCCTCAACGCGGCGCCGCGCGACTCGCGGGGAAAGGGCCCGGCGCGGCGGCTCCGCGCCAAGGGGCTCATCCCTGCGGTGGTGTACGGCGGTACCTCCGAAATCGCCCACGTCGCGGTCGACCCCGCCGCGCTCCTCAAGGCCATCGAGACTCCCCACCGGTTCAACACCATTCTCACCCTCAAGATGGAGGGGGTGGAGAAGCACGTCCTCTTCAAGGAGTACGAGGTCGACCCGGTCAGCCGGGAGCTTTTGCACGCGGACTTTCTCGAGGTGAGGATGGACAAGCCGGTGCGGGTGCACGTGCCGGTCGAGACGGTGGGCAAGGCGGTGGGGCAGACCGAGGGCGGCATCCTCTCGCTCGCTGCTCACGACATCCTGGTCGAGGCCCTTCCCGGCCGCATCCCCGTGAAGATCGAGGTGGACGTGACCGAGCTCAAGATCGGCCACTCGCTCCACATCTCGGAGGTGAAGCCGCCGGAAGGCTGCAAGATCCGCTATGCGACGGACTACGTGGTCGCGTTCGTGGCGGTGCCCGAGAAGGAGGAGGTGGTGGCCCCGGTGGTGGCTGCGGTTCCGGGCGCCGAGGGCGCCGTCCCGGCCGCGCCGGGGACCCCGGGGGCTCCGGGCGCCGCGCCTGCGGCACCGGGTGCGCCGGGGGCCGCTCCCGCTCCGGGCGCTGCGCCCGGGACCCCGGCCGCGGGGGCCCCCCCGCCGTCGGCAGCGGCAGCCCCGGCCAAGCCCGCGGGCAAGGGCGGGGCCAAGAAGTAGGGCCCGCGATGAAACTCGTGGTCGGCCTTGGAAACCCGGGCGAGCAGTACGTGCGGACGCGGCACAACGTCGGCTTCTTGGCCGCGGACCGCCTCGCCGGTCTCTTCCGCGCCCGGTTCACCCAGAGGAAGTTCGCGGCGGAGCTGGCCGAGGCCCGGCTCGGGCCGGAGCGCGTGTGGATCATGAAGCCCCAGACCTACATGAACAGCTCCGGCGAGGCGGTGGGGGCCGCGCTCCGGTTCTACAAGCTCGACCTCGACGACCTGTTGGTGCTCCACGACGAGCTGGAGCTCGAGCCCTTCCGCGTGCAGCTCAAGGTGGGGGGGGGAGACGGGGGCCACAACGGCGTCCGGAGCGTCAACGCCCACGTCGGGGGCCCGGAGTACGCCCGGGTCCGGATCGGCGTGGGCCGGCCCCCGCCCTACATGAATCCCACCGACTACGTTCTGGGCAGATTTGAGGAGGGGGAGGAGCTCGCCCTCGCCGCCTGCCTGGAACGAGCGTCCGAGGCCGCCCGGCTGGCGGTGGAGCTGGGGGCGCAGAAGGCGATGAACCGCGTGAACCGCCGCGCCCGAACGGCGGCGGAGGGGCAGGAGAGGTAGGGGAACAAAACCTCCTCGCGGCGGGCGAACCGCCGCTCTAACGACCCGAGGGGAGCGACATGGCCGAGACGAAGAGCTTCGCCCGAGAGTACGAGACCATCTACCTGCTCAAGGCGGAGACGCCCGACGAGCAGGTGGACGAGATCAAGGAGCGGTTACGTGGGGTGGTCACCCGCCAGGGCGGCAAGGTGATCCGGTTCACCAACCAGGGGAAGCGCAAGACCGCCTTCCCCGTGGCCAAGAGCGGCAAGGCGATCTACGTCCACTGCCTGTACGTTGGCAAGCCGGGGCTGGTCCACGAGTTCGAGCGAAACCTGAAGATGATCGACGTCGTCACCAAGTTCCAGTCCGTGAAGGTGGCGGACGAGGTGGACCTGGAGGCCCGCCAGGTCGAGGCGGACGTGAAGATCCAGCCGGTGGAGGAGGAGCCCAAGCCGCGCGAGGAGCGGGGCGAGTTCGCGACCGGGGACGAGTCCTTCGAGGGCGAGCCGACGGAAGGGATGGAGTGAGCCATGGCGCGACCGGACATGGGCGGTGGGAAGATGGGAGGGGGCTTCGGTTCTCGGGGCGGCGGGTTCGGAGGGGGCCGCGATCGGGACCGGGACCGCGATCGAGAGGGCGAGCGCGGCGGCGAGGAGGGCGGCCGGCGCGGCTTCGGGCGGCGCAAGGTGTGCCGCTTCTGCGCCGACAAGGCTCTCAAGGTCGACTACAAGGACCAGAACCAGATGAAGTACTTCCTCACCGAGCGGGGGAAGATCATCCCCCGCCGGATCAGCGGCAACTGCGCCAAGCACCAGCGCGAGGTCGCCACCGCGATCAAGCGCGGGCGCATGCTGGCCATCCTCCCCTACACCGTCGGCCAGATGTGAGGAGGCCGTCATGAAGCTCATCCTCCGTGAAGACGTGGAGAACCTCGGCAAGGGCGGCGAGCTCGTCGACGTGAAGCCCGGCTACGGGCGGAACTACCTCTTGCCCCGCGGCCTGGCGGTCCCCGCGAACCCGAGGAACGTGCGCGAGCTCGAGCACCAGAAGTCCGTCGCCGCGGCCAAGGCGGCCAAGCTCAAGGCCAGCGCCCAGGCAGTGGCAAAGCGCCTCGCCGACACCCCCCTCACCCTCCGGCGCAAGGTGGGCGAGCAGGACAAGCTCTACGGCTCGGTGACCGCCCTCGATCTGGCCGAGGCCCTGGCGGCGCGGGGGCTCGAGATCGATCGCCGCCACATCGATCTCTCCGAGCCCATCAAGACGATCGGCGCCTTCGAGGTCCCGGTGAAGCTGCACTCGGAGGTCGTGGGGAAGGTGAAGGTGACCGTCGAGGCCGAGGCCTAGCCGACCTCCGGGGCGAACGGCCGGGCCCGTTCTTTGAAAAGAGGGGGGAGCGTCGCCCCTTTTCTAGGGAGCGCTCGGCCCGGGGCACACCTCCGGCGGCCCGGGCACGGGGATGCTCTTCGACTTGAGCCGGGAGAGGGCGGCGCGCGCCTCGTCGGCGGCCGGGCCCCGCGCCACCTTCTCCCATGCGGCCACGGCCTGGCGCTGGAGCGCAGGGTCCTGCCACCCTCCCTGGTACAGCTCCGACTCGAGGGCCCGGGCACGCCAGACCCGCATCTCGGGCAGCCATCGCGAGCCGGGGAACCGGGCCCCGAAGGCCTCCACTCGCTCGGCCACGGCGGCCGGGGTGCAGGGCGAAGCGCTCCGGATGACCTCAAGGGCTGCCTCCTCGGCCAGCGGCCCCTTGCCCTCGATCCGCTGCTCGAAGGCCGCCCGGTAACGAACCGAGCCGTTATCGTCCTCGAACACCGGCCCGCCCAGGAGGTGGGAGGCCCGCTCGAACCGGGGAATGTCGGAGGGGGCGAGCCCCGGGGCGGCGTCGGCGGCGAGGTGGCCGGCCAGGGAGAGGAGCTCGGGCCGGGCTTGCCCGCGCGGCAGGTGGCGAGCGACCGCCGCCGCGAGCTCGAGCGCCTCGGGGAGGCGACCCGCTTCCGAGAGCTCCCGCATCTGCGCGAGGGCGACGCCCGCCGAGGCCGAACTCGCCCCCAGGGCCACGACGGTGTAGGCACCGGTGCTGCCGTCGGCCGCGCGGAGCTCGAAGAGCGCGGGCGCGCCGGTCGCCGCCGGCCGGGCCGGGACGATGAGGGCCTCGCCGGCTCGCGCCTCTCCGGCGGGCTCGAAGCGGACCCGCGGGGGCCCGGCCGGATCGAGGTCGGCGGCGTCGGGGTTCCAGACGCTGGCGGCGAGGGAGAGGCCGGGCGCGGGGAGGGCGACGACGAGCGCGGACCTTCCCTCCACGTGGACCGCGAAGGTGTCTACGTCGTCGGGCACGAGCGTGCCCCGCACCGGCCTCGCCTCCCCGAGGGGGTTTCGGTCCGCCATGGCGAGCCAGTCGCCGTACCGGGCCGAGGACCGCATCCCGGCCGACTCGGGGGAGTCGTTCGGCTCCACCTCCTCGTCCGGCTCCACCTCGGAAAGCCGCACCTCGAGGGCATAGGGGTCGTTCGGCTTCTCCACCGGGCCGGTGGCCTCGTCGTGGCGTTCCTGCACGGAGAGGTAGTAGGTCCCGGGTTCCACCGGCGCGGAGATCTCCTGGGGCCGACCCGGTCCGCCGCGGTAGCAGAACGCGATGAGAGGGGCGCTGCTGCGCTCCCCTTCCTTGGACGGCGCGCGGTTCAGGGCCAGGGCCACGCCCAGCCCGGGGATCCCTTCCTCGCTCCCCTCTGCGTGCCAGCGCGCCACGAGCCGCATGGGTCGCCCGAGCGGAGGAACGTCGATCCGGAAGACGTCGATGTCCCCGGTCTGGGGTCCGAGGCGAGCACCGATCGTGCCCCTGATGACCGCGGTCCCGCGCGCCGGTTCGCCGCCCGGGCCGGGCGGGAGCGGGAGCCGGTTGGCCTGGGCGGGAACGTCGTTGGGCTCGTGCTCCACTCCGTCGAACCGGTCTTCCGGTCGGAGCGCCTCGGGCAGATGGGCGGTGAGAGCCGGGACACGTGCGCGGAGGAGCCCGTAGACGTCGTTCCACCGCCAGGCGAGCGCGCCCACCGCCAAGAGGACCATCGCCACCCAAAGCGGGGCCGTCACCCGGGCTCGCCGGAACGCTCTCAGCTGCCGTTCGAACTCGGCGAAGTCCGAGCGGCTCGCGATCTTGAGCTCTCCGGTCACGTCGGGCGGCGGCCCGAGGGAGCGGGAGCTCGTGGGCTCTCCCAGCGCCAGGATGGCCTCCCTCATCTCGTCCGCGGTGGCGAAGCGGCCCCCGGGGTCCTTGGAGAGCGCCTTGTGGATGAGGGTCACGAACCGGTGAGAGATGCCGGGGGCGGCCTCGGAGAGCGGCGGGACCGGTTCGTGGAGGTGGGCGTTGATGACCGCCATCGGGTTCCGGCCGGCGAAGGGAGCCTGCCCCGCCAAGAGCTCGTAGAGCACGCATCCGACGGCGTAGAGATCGGCCCGGGCGTCGAGCGGCTCCCCCCTCGCCTGCTCGGGGGCGAGGTAGTTGGGCGTGCCGACGATGGACCCCGTGCCGGTCTGCCCTCCCCCCGACACTTCGTCGCGCAGCTTGGCGATCCCGAAGTCGAGGACCTTGGCGAAGTCCTCTCCGGGGCGCGTCTGCATGAGCATGACGTTGCCCGGCTTCATGTCGCGGTGGACGATGCCGGCCTCGTGGGCTTCCGCCAAGGAGCCGAGGATCTGCTGGCCGATGTCGGCGACCCGGCCCTCGTGGAGGCTGCCCTCCTCCCGCAGCACCCGGGCCAGGTCGCGGCCGGGGACGTACTCCATGGCGAGGTAGAAGCCGCCCAGCTCCTCCATCTCCCCGAAGTCGAAGACCGCGATGGTGTTCGGGTGGGAGAGGCGCGAGACGATCCTCGCCTCCTCGCGGAATCGCTCCACTGCGGCAGGATCGCGGGCGAAGTCGCCGCGAAGCACCTTGACCGCGAGGGCCTTGCCCATGCGGATGTGCTCGGCCTTGTACACCGACCCCATCCCACCTTCGCCCAGGTGAGCGATGAGCTTGTAGCGATCCGCCACGACCGAGCCCAGGAGCGAGACCGTCCGGGTGCGGCTCGCGGCGCCGGGCCGCAGGTCCTGGCCGCACTTGGGACAGAAGTTGACCTGGCCGGCGCTCGGGTCGGCCAAGTACCCACAGGTCGGGCACGGCGGCCGCGCCTCGGGAATGGCGTTTGGGCCCGCCATGATCTCCCGCCGAGGTTATCGGAACGGCCTCGTCTGGCAAGTCCTGTCCCCCGGAGCGCGGCGGCGGCGGGCGTGGTACAAGGGTGCGGCGCGGGCGGGCCGGAGCAAGGAGACCTTTCGAGGACACATCGAACCGCCCACAGCCCGAGCGACAGCGCGCCGTCCCCACGAAGGAACTTCTTCTTCCCGCCCCCCTGTCCTAGTTCGGAACCCCCGTGTTCGACTGGCTCCACAACATCCTGTCCCGGGATCTGGCGGTCGACCTGGGGACTGCCAACACGCTCATCTACATCCGTGGGATGGGGATCGTCTCCAACGAGCCCTCGGTGGTGGCCGTCCAGCAGGACGCCCGCGGGGGCCGCAAGGTCCTCGCCGTCGGCAAGGAGGCCAAGGAGATGCTGGGCCGCACGCCCGGCAACATCGTCGCCATCCGCCCGATGAAGGACGGGGTCATCGCCGATTTCGAGGTCACCGCGGCGATGCTCAAGTACTTCATCCAGACCGCCCACAACCGGAAGAGCTTCGTCAAGCCTCGCATCATCATCGGCATCCCCTCCGGCATCACCGAGGTCGAGAAGCGCGCCGTCCGCGAGGCAGCGGAGAGCGCCGGGGCCCGCGAGGTCTACCTCATCGAGCAACCCATGGCCGCGGCCATCGGCGCCGGTCTCCCCATCACCGAGCCCAGCGGCAACATGATCGTCGATGTCGGAGGCGGCACCTCGGATGTGGCCGTCATCTCCCTGGGGGGGATCGTCTACAGCCGCTCGGTCCGCATCGCCGGCGACAAGATGGACGAGGCGATCATCCAGCACATCAAGCGCAAGTACAACCTCCTCATCGGCGAGCGCACCGCCGAGCTCATCAAGATGGGCATCGGCACCGCCTACCCCACCGAGGAGGAGCTCACCATGGACATCAAGGGCCGGGACCTCGTGGCCGGTGTCCCTCGCACCCTCACCGTCACCTCCTCCGAGATCCGCGAGGCCCTCTCCGAGCCCGTCAACGGCATCGTCGAGGCCGTCAAGGTCACCCTCGAGCGCACCCCCCCGGAACTCGCCGGCGACATCGCCGACCGCGGCATCGTCCTCGCCGGCGGCGGCGCCCTCCTCAAAAACCTCGACGTCCTCCTCCGCGAGGAAACCGGCCTCCCCGTCTTCCTCGCCGAGGACCCCCTCTCCTCCGTCGTCATCGGCGCCGGCCGAGCCCTCGAGGAACTCGACATCCTCAAGCAGGTCACCGCCCACGCCTGAAGCTGCGCGGGGCGCGGGGAAGCGGCCCACCGGGCGGGGCGCGTTCTCTTCCGATCTTCGGGCTCGCCGGAGGGATCCCTGGCCGGGCGGTTCCTCACCGAACCGTCACCGAACCGCCGGGTTGGGCCTTTTGCCTTCGCCGGAGGAACGACCCCCACCGGCGAGCCCGACCCGTCCCGCCCCGCGAGGAACGGACCTTGGGGACGACGGCCTTTGGCGAGGGCAAGAAGGAGGCCGCTCGTTTCCGAGGGGAGGACCATCCTCGCCGGGCGCCATGGGCAAGAGGAGGCTCAAAGACCCTCGGGACCAAAGCCCGCGCCCCGCAGCCGTCCCCCCGCCTAAGGGGGGCCGGATGCCCATCACCCGGTGAACCGCCGCAGAAAGGTTTTGGAATCGGCCATGTTGTAGTAGGGAACCCCCGTGTTCGACTGGCTCCACAACATCCTGTCCCGGGATCTGGCGGTCGACCTGGGGACTGCCAACACGCTCATCTACATCCGTGGGATGGGGATCGTCTCCAACGAGCCCTCGGTGGTG
>Ga0335071_10001841_pt1 | contig 22799 bp, 23 predicted proteins | sample Lox_Sample_15_FD_206724 | JGI IMG/M metagenome (GOLD analysis project Ga0335071, IMG submission 206724) | Soil microbial communities from Loxahatchee National Wildlife Refuge, Florida, United States - Lox_Sample_1.5 | ecosystem: Environmental > Terrestrial > Soil > Wetlands | place: USA... | reverse complement strand
ATCGGGGCGGAGGCGAATCCGGCAATGTCATTCGCCCTGGGCTCCGGCGGGCTCGCCGGCTTTATCCTGCTAAAATTAATTTTATCGCTATGCCTGGTCATACCGGCTTATTTCTTCGCCCTTCATCCAGGGACTAAGGCCCTGGGCGAGAGCGCCCTCGCGGCTATTCTTGCGGGCGGGGGTCTGGCGGCGATCAATAACATGCAGGTCCTCTTGACGGGCACGAGCCCCTTCTTCATGGCCCTGGGCCGGCGGACTTATCTGGCTCCAGGCGTGACCATCGCAATAATAATGTTCTTCGTCGGCATGGCGACATATATAACGCTGACCTTAAAGGACCGGAAGCTCAGTGTCCGGACCCACTTTTGATAAAACAAGTGTGGCCACCAGGCCCGCCAGCATGCCGGCGGCCATGCAGACGATAATGATCAGCATGCGAAGCTGTATCGAAGGAAGGGCGGCACTATCCGGGGGCTGGCTGAACACGTTATAGATGGAATAGTCCGCCGTGGCCAGCATGATGGCCGCGACGCCGATGAAGAATCCCGCGACCGAGCCGAGCATCATCCAGTACGGGTTTTTTTGCATGAGCGAAGAATTCGCCGTGGAACACATGAGCTTATCCTCTATAGAATATATAATATAAAACAGTCGATCGAATCAAGCGCCTGAAACGTGAGCTCTATAAATATCTATATTCCCGTCCATAGTCTATTCGGGTAAGCTTTATCCTCCGGAATTCATGACTTTCAACGACAATTGCCACCAGAGCGCGGCCCGTGCACATACTGTTCTCATGCCCGGGCCCGCAATTCTGATCATTAAAGTCGACTGTAAAGCTAACGTCTCGAAAAAAATCGGATATGGCGGAGGCTTAAGTTTATATAAATACGGTTGGAATCGGGGGTTAGGTATAAATTTAATTTATATATTCTATGGAGGAATCCCTTAACTCCATAAAAGTATTAATTAATCAGGATATTCCATGAAGCTGTCGCAGGTAGACGAAGATTTGACGACATTCCATTTGCATCCCGCAGAAGGCGGGCACGATCTGCTGGTAAAAAAAACAGGCACTACCCTCAAAAACTGGGATATAGACTATTATGAAGCGCTGATCCAGGAGCTTAAGGACATCCTGGGCGACATGGAGCGCATGGAAAATGCGTATTCAGGCGAGCTTGCTGCCATTCATCCGTCCCACGTGGACAGCGCGAAAAATCTTTTACACTACCTCGCCCTACGAAAGCGCGATATCCGTAAGCTGCAGACCGAGCTGGCGTCTCTTGGCCTGTCGTCCCTCGGCCGGTCCGAGTCCCACGTCATGGCCAATGTGATCGCCGTCCTCGGGGTGCTGGAGAAGCTCGCCGGATTCGAGAGCCTCGAAGCGGATAAGCCTGAGGCGCCTACCGACCTGGCGCAGGGCACGGCTTTGCTCGATATTCATACGAAAGAACTCTTCGGCACACCCCCGGAAAAAAGGGATGCCTATATAATGGTCACAATGCCTACCCAGGCGGCTACCGATTATCAGCTCGTGAAAACGCTCCTGGCGGACGGCATGGACTGCGTGCGTATCAACTGCGCCCACGACGAAGCGGCAGACTGGTCGGGCATGATCGAAAACCTTCACCGGGCGGAAAAGGAACTAAATAAAAAATGCCGTATTTTCATGGACCTGGCCGGCCATAAGCTCCGTACCGGCCCCATCGAGAATCTGCCCGCTTCGGTCCGCTGGAGTCCGAAGCACGACGCCCTCGGCGAAGTTTCGGGCCCCGCCCGCATCTGGCTCACGCCCGTGGAGCAAAAGACCCCTCCTGCGTTACCGATGGACGCCTGTATCCCGGTCCCGGGGAAGTGGCTGTCCCGGCTCAACGTCGGCGATGGCATCGAATTCACCGACACCCGGGGAAAAAAGCGCTCGCTCGAAGTCGTCGCGGCCGTGGGCAGAAGCCGCGTGGCCGAATGCTACAAGAGTGCCTTTATCGTCAACGGGGTTAAGCTCGTCCACCGGCCGCAGGATACGGATACAGCTCCGGCCGGGGAAGTTGTGGTCTCCGAATTGCCGGCGAAGGAACAGTTCATCCTCCTTGCCCGGGGAGACATGCTTATCCTGACCAAGGGGCGCTCGCCGGGCAAGCCTCCTGTCATCGATGCCCGCGGCCAGGTGCTGAAGCCGGCGACAGTGGGCGTTACGGCCCCCGAGGTCTTCGAGTTCGTCAAGCCCGGGGACAGGATCTGGTTCAACGACGGCAAGATCGGCGGCGTCATCCGGTTTAAGAACAAGGATCAGGTCCATGTCGAGATCACCCAGGCCGGCTATAAAGGCTCGAAGCTCCGGGCAGGCAAGGGAATTAATCTTCCCGACAGCGAGCTCAAGCTGCCCGCTCTCACGAAAAAAGACATTTCCGACCTGAAGTTCATAGCGGCGAACGCCGATGCCGTCTGCTTTTCATTCGTAAACGACGCCTCCGACGTGTACCGGCTGCAGACGCAGCTGGCAAAGCTCGGCGGCAAGGACCCGGGCATCGTCCTCAAGATCGAGACGCTCCGTGCCTTCGAGCACCTGCCGGGCATCCTGTTTGCGGCGATGCGCAGCCCCTGCGTGGGCGTGATGATCGCCAGAGGCGATCTCGCCGTCGAGTGCGGCTTCGAGCGCCTGGCAGAAATCCAGGAAGAGATATTATGGTTCTGCGAGGCGGCCCACGTGCCGGTTATCTGGGCGACGGAGGTGCTTGAGAAACTCGCGAAGAAGGGCCAGCCATCCCGGGCCGAGATCACCGACGCTGCCATGGCCGTCCGGGCGGAATGCGTGATGCTCAACAAGGGCCCGTATATCGCGGATGCGCTGCTCATCCTGGACGATATCCTGGCCCGCATGCGGGCCCACCAGAGCAAGAAGTCTTCTATGCTACGGGAATTAAAACTGGCGCACCGGCTGGATAAATAAATTGATATATACATTCGACAGCATAGGATATCAACAGGGTATAAGCGTATGAAAAAGGCGATCAAGTGTATACTTAGAGACACAAGCGACCGGTTTTATCGCTATCAGGATAAAGTACTCGATTTTACCGATCCCGAGGACCTGCACCAGATGCGCGTAGCCGGGCGCACCTTGCTTTCCTATTTTTCATTGCTGGCCGACAAGGAAGAGGCCGCCCGCCCGGGCTTTATTAAATTGCGCGGCTCGCTGAAGGATACCATGAGCTTGCTTGGTGAGATCCGCGACCTGGACGTTTTAATCGATGCGCTGAAGGAGCGGTCCATGGCGATGGAACCGGGCCAGGCGGCGCTCATTTCGGGGCTGCTGAGCCGGATGACTGTCGAGAGGGTCCGGCTGAGACAGGAGCTCGCCAGCGAGATGCCCAACCGGATCAGCCCGCGCTGGAAGGAGAGGATGGACTCCTGGATCCGGAAGAAGACGCCCGAGCTGGCGGATCGCAAGTCCATTGAGGAGAAAGTGGCCACGCTGCGGAAAAAGAAGGATAAAGCACTGGCTGCCATTAGCGAGTACCCGGAGCCGGATATGGCGAACGAGGAGTTCCTGAACATTGTCCACCGGGGCCGGATTTCCGTGAAAAAGCTGCGCTATGCCCTCGCCATCCTGAAAAAGATCAATACTGCCGATAAGGCCGAGATCGAGGCGCTGAAGACGCTGCAGGATCAGCTTGGCCACGTTCAGGATATGCGCGTCTGGGCGGGCCTGCTGCACGAGCAGTACGGAAGGAGCGCGATCGTGGAGGATATCGTGGCGCAGTGGCGGGCCGAAATGAATAAGACCCTCGCGGAGACCGGCCTGATTAGCCTGGGGCCGGTTAAATAATATAATAAAATTTATAAGTTCTCGGGTTATATAAAATATATGGTCAAACGCCCGGAGTATCATTTATGCTAGAGCTTTATATCATCCGCCATGGACTTGCCGGCAAACCCCTCGAGGATGTAAATCTGGATGAGGAAAGGCCGCTGACGAAAAAGGGTAAGGAACGAATGAAGGCCATCGCAAAAGGCCTGGACGAGATGGGCATCGCCTTCGATGTCGTCGTCTCGAGCCCGCTGACCCGTTCGAAGGAGACCGCGGAGATCGTCGATAAGTACTGCAGCGATGCGGACATAGTATATACGGACCTGCTGAAGCCCGGTGCGACTTATGACCCGCTCATCGATTACCTGAACGGCCTTACGGATAAGGAGAAGGTGGCTATCGTGGGCCACGAGCCATTCCTGAGCGGCTTTGTCTCCTACTGCCTGGCGAAGAGTAAAAATTCGTTCATCAAGCTCAAAAAAGGCGGTATCCTCGCCCTGGAGATGGAGGGCGCGCTCAAGCCCGGGCAATGCAAGCTCGCCTGGCTGATGGAGCCCTGGCAGCTCGAAGAGCTGGCTTAAAAATCCCATTTTTATATAGGCCTATATAAAATCATTACATAAGCTATATTATTTTTTATACTAACTTAGCATAATACATACTCGTTGTGACCAATGACTCCGCCGCCCGAATTTTCACCAAACGGAAACCATAAGCTGGCCATTATCGACCTGGGCTCGAACACGACGCGCATGCTCATCATCGAGGTAACGGCGAATGGCGCTTACCATCTCGTGGAAGAGGATAAGTTCGTCGTGCGCCTGTCGGAGGGCGAGGCGAAGGATGGCGAGATCAAGATGCCTGGGCTACTGCGGGCCATCGACGCGATGAGACTTTTTAAGGGAATGTGCGAATACCACGGTGTCAAAGACCGGATCGCGGTAGCCACGGCCGCCGTGCGTGGGGCCCGCAATCAGGAGACCTTTTTGCGAAAACTCAAAGAGGAGACGGGGATCGCATTCCGCGTCCTCTCGCAGGAAGAGGAGGCGTATTACGGCTACCTTGGCGTCATCAACACGACCTCCCTCGCGGACGGGCTCATCGTAGACCTCGGTGGCGGGAGCATGGAGCTAACGGCCATCAAGGGTCGTGCCATAGCCCACTCGACGAGCATCCCCTACGGTGCCCTCAACCTCACGGAAAAGTTCATCAATGGCGAAAAGCCATCGGATAATAAGCTTAAGGACCTTGACGCCTTCGTGAAGCAGCAGCTCAAGGGGGTTGACTGGCTCGACCAGTATAGAAAAAGCTTATTATACGGTATCGGCGGCACCATCCGTAGCATTGCCCGCATCAACCAGCGCCTGAGTAACTATCCCTTCGACGAGCTTCACAATTATGAGATGTCGTCTCAGGTTTTAGGGAGTGTCTACAACCTCCTCAAGAACATGACACCGAAGGAGCTCGTGGACGTCCCGGGGCTCTCCCGGGACCGTACCGACATTATCGTGGCCGGGACGGCAGCCATCAACACGGTCATTAAGTATCTCGAGATACCCACGATCAGGGTCTCCTCCAGCGGCCTCAGGGATGGCCTCTTCTTCCACAAATTCCTTAAAGAGCCGGTTGTGGCCGACGTATCGGCACTGGCCATCGACAACATCTCGCGGCTTTATGGCGTGGACATTACGCATGCCCGGCGCGTCTGTTCTCTGGTTGAAAGCCTGTTCGAGGGCTTCAAGCCGCTGAACGGCTTTACGGCGGATCACAGGCGCATACTCCGGGCGGCCGCGATGCTCCACGAGCTGGGATACTATTACGATTACGGCAAGAGGTTTAACAACACCTTCTATAACGTCATCGATAACCCCGTCTATGGCTTTAGCCATCTTGATAACTACAGGACGGCGCTGGTCGCCGCCAGCTACGGCGCTGGCGGCATTAAAAGCCGCTTCATGTTCTCCAACGTGCCGCTGGGCAAGGATGACCTGAAGGAAATTAAGCGCCTCAGCCTCATACTGGCGCTGGCCGACGCCTTCGACCGGAGCCGGCGCGGACGCATATCGGCGGTCAACTGTCTCCTTTCGAAAAATTCAGCCGTCCTGAAGCTCCAGTACAAGGGCGATATCCTGCCCGAAGTGATGTCCGCGGAAGAGCGCTCTGGGAATTTTAAAAAGGCGTTCGACCGGGAACTTATCATTGAATATTAACGATCCCCCACTATAAAGTCTATTGTTGAGCGTGCACTTTATATATAGACTATATTGAACAAGTATATATTCTGGGCTCATTTATTAGAATCGCAATGACGAAAGTTGGTGGCGATATTGATGAGCTTCCGGGGAAGCTCTACATCGTCGAGGGCTGTGATGGCTCGGGAAAAAGCACACAATTATATCTCCTGAAAAAATGGCTTGAAAGTCAGGGATACTTCGTATTCTTTACGGAATGGAATTCATCCGAACTGCTGAAAAAATTCACGAAAAAAGCCAAGCGGAAGAACCTGTTGACGCCCACCACGTTCAGCCTCATCCATGCCACCGACTTTGCCGACCGCTATGAAAAGCTCATGCTGCCCCATCTCCGCGCCGGCCACATCGTGCTGGCAGACCGGTATATCTATACCGCCTATGCGAGGGATATCGCCCGTGGATGCGACCCCGAATGGCTCCGGAACCTCTATAAGTTCGCCGCAAAGCCCAGCATTGCGTTCTACTATAAAGCCCCTCTTGAAATTTCCCTGAGCCGGATCCTCACGGGCCGGGACGAGATCAAGTATCACGAGGCTGGCATGGACCTCGGCCTGTCTAATGACCCTGTCGAGAGCTTCAAGCTTTTCCAGGGGATCATTAAAAAGCAATACGACCACATGGCAAAGCCCGAGGGCTTTACGGTCATGGACGCGACGAGGAGCATCGAGGAGCAGCAGGCCGAAATGCGCCGGATCGTAGCGAGAGACCTGGCCGGCTACGTGTCACCCGTTAGTAACGCCCAGGAAATGCGGCGGGCGACCCCGGAGGGATCAATATGACGAATAATCTCTTCTATGGCATCGGACTCCCCTATCATAAGCTCAACCGCAAGACACTCCAGGGAAAGCTCATCGTCATCGAGGGCGCGGACTGCTCCGGCCGGTCGACACAGGTTGCCATGCTCAAGGAATGGCTCGAAGCCAACGGCCACGCCGTCCTCGACACGGGGCTGCGCCGATCCGACCTGGTCAGCGAAGCGATAGAGGAGGCCAAAAGGGGCAATACACTCGGTAAAAAGACGTTAAGCTTATTGTATGCGACCGACTTTGCCGACCAGCTTGAAAATAAGATCGTACCGTCCATGAAGGCCGGCTTCATCGTCCTGGCCGACCGATACTTCTTCACGCTCATGGTGCGGGATCTCGTGCGCGGCGCAGATAAGGAATGGCTGAAGGAGCTGTTCGGCTTTGCGCTCGTACCGGATCAAACGTTCTACCTCAGTGTCGACCCCGATACCCTCCTGCACCGGGCCCTCATCAAGTATGGCCACCTGGACTACTGGGAATCAGGCATGGACGTCGGCTTTTCGAGCGACATGTTCAACAGCTTCACGAAGTACCAGACGGCTCTAAAGGACAAATTTGACGAGCTCGACATGGACTATGGCTTCGATAAGATCGACGGCCAGAGGTCCCCGGACGAGATCCAGGAGTATATCCGGAAAAAAGTGAGCGCTCTCCTGAATAAGAAGGCACCAGCTTATCGCCTCCGGCCAGATTAGTTAATCTACGCTTATATAAAGATTTATTATCCCATAGCCCCCCATTAAATATGTTATTTTTATGCGGCGAGAAATTGAGTCATCGAAAAAAATAGACAAGGCCACTTATGATATGAATATGCCGATACTCAGGGCCAGGCTCGGCGAGCTCCAGCGGGCAATTAAAGCGGCGCGGATCCCTGTTATGATCGTCTTCGAGGGCTTGCAGGCATCGGGTAAAAGCCGGATGGTGAACGAGCTCTTACAGGGAATGGATCCACGTTGCTTCCGGGTACATGCCATTGGCACCCCCTCGCAGGAGGAATCACTTAAACCCTTCATGTGGCGCTTTTGGAAGATGACTCCGCCAGCGGGCCGGATAGATATCTTCGATGAGAGCTGGTATCGCGGAGTATTTGCTAAAATTGCCGATGGCAGAAAAAAATCGCCGTTGACGTCCCGCAAAGCCCTGGAAATCCTTGCATACATTACGAGTTTTGAGAGGGAACTAGCCGAAGACGCCGGCAGTGAGCAGGCTAAGCCTTACTTGATTCTAAAATTTTTCCTAGACATCACTAAAAAGGAGCAAAAGAAACGGCTGGAAGGACTCGATAAGAATAAGATATATCCTTACTTTATTGACAAAGCCGACTGGGAGGCTTTTAAGCGTTATGATGAGCAAAAGCCCATCATTAATAAGCTGATTAAGCTTACTAATACCGAATACGCACCCTGGCATGTCATCGAAGCAGACGACTGGAATTCTGCTACGATTCGCGTTTATCAAATCGTCAATGATGCGTTACAGGAAAGGCTCGATCTGGACAAGCGTAACCCCACTGATGAAGGAGAGAAAAATGTGGTGCGATCTGTCAAAAAAGCCGGAACTCCCCCGATACTAGCCGATATAAAAACCGACATAGAGATGCCACAGGACGAATATGAGCGGCGTATGAAGGCCTGCCACGAAGAGCTGGCCCGCCTGCAGTATAAAGCTTATAAGAAGGGGCTGCCCGTCGTCATCGCGTTCGAGGGAATGGACGCAGCCGGCAAGGGTGGCAGCATCAAGCGGCTGACAGAAAGCCTGGACCCCCGCGGTTATGAGGTGATACCGATCGGCGTCCCGACGGAATGGGAGAAGGCCCAACATTATCTATGGCGGTTCTGGATACACTTTCCACCTAAGGGATTCATAACAGTCTTCGACCGGACCTGGTATGGGCGTGTCCTAGTTGAGCGGGTCGCCGGTCTTACTCCTGAAAAATACTGGCGCCATGCGTACGACGAGATCAACCAGATGGAGAAGGAATTGGCCGATAACGGCACCGTTATCACCAAGTTCTGGATGCATATCGACTCCAATACGGAATACCAGCGCTTTCTGGCCCGCGAGAGGACGCCGGACAAGAACTGGAAGATCGGCCCAAATGATTGGAAAGACCGCAGCAAGTGGGATCAGTATATGATAGCCGTGGATGAAATGCTGGCATGCACTAATACCCGTTATGCGCCATGGACCATCGTGCCCGCCGACGATAAGCACTACGCGAGAGTCATGGTGATGGACACGGTGATCGAGGCAATGAGAAAGGCCCTTTAAAAACTCTAACTCGCTATTGTATTTTGGTTGAATATTCCTTTTAAGTTACAAAGCTGACGGAGGCACTATTTTCACCATAAAGGCCGGTTGTTCCATGTTTGTTATGTGGTCGTTTGTCCTTTGTTTGTGTGGTTCGCTGATTTGTCCGGTTTTTCAACACTAAAACACGAAAGACTTTTTAGTCCCACGTAAGGAGCACGAACCACACTAAAGTGGATGCTTTCACGTCAAAACACTAAACAACCTCCCAAGGGCACGGACCTCACTAAATTAACTTGAAACACTAGAGAAAGCATATAAAATAAAGTATAAGGGTCATGCCGTCCTCGTGGTTCAATCCTTTAGTGTTTTCGTGCTCATTCGGGAGGTTGTTTCGTGTTTTAAGCGCCAGGCATGGAACTTAGTGATTTTCGTGCCCTTACGTGGGATAAAAAAAGAATTAGTGTTTTAGTGTTGAAAAACCAACGGGCAGTACGAAAATGGAAAAAGCGGCAAAGGACCACTAAACAAACACGGAACAACTGGCCATTGTGGTGAAAAATAGTGTCCTCCGTCTCTTTGGTAACTTAAAAAACGCGGAGTCGGGGTTAAAAATATTAGGATAATTCTATCCTATCACGAAGTCGGCGATGATCTGCTTCTCGCACGTGACCTTTGCCTCGATCTGGACGAGATCATGTATCCCGGAGCCTGCCAGCTTCGGCCTCAAAAGCTCATCCACCTGGAAGACCCCCGCGGAGCCTGACATACGGATGCTGATCAGCACCGGCTTTTCCCGGCCCGGCAGGATGTCGACCGCGTCGATGGCTCTTGCGGAGACCGCGTGGATGTTGCTGTTCGTGTGCGCATCGTCCCAGGGCCGTGTCCTGCCGTGTGCCATGTCGAGCGCATCGCTGATGCGTAATATGCCGGCTTCAATCGTGAGGGGCCTGCAATCCTTATGGTGGACCGCGATGCAATGCAGGACTTCCGAGGTGACCACCGTCAGCTTCTCCTGCGGGTAAATATCCGCCAGTAGCCTGCCCAGTAACGGCGCAGCGAAAAAGACGCTATACTGCGTATGATTGTCCCGGTGGACCGAATGCCCGATGTCGTGCAGGAAGGCGCCCAGGAATAGTATGACCTCGGCGTCTTCATAGGAGAGCCCGTAGTCCTGCACGCACGACGGCTGGATGCCGGAATCCGCGATGAGCCGGAGCATCCTGAGCGCGTTGTTCGCCACTATCTCGACGTGCTTTTTCCCGTGGTCCGAATAGCCCAGTCGGTTTATAGCGGTTACATTGGAGCATTTCCAGAGGGCGGCGAGCTCGACATTACTCTCCACCCGGTCCTTGAGAATGCCTAATATCCTGTTCGTACCCATGGGCACTTCGAACGGTGTTAGCTCATTACTCAAAGGCTCATCAAATGAATATTCATCTATGTATTCCCAGCGATTTTCCTTATCATCGCTTTTCGTCATTTCTGTTTTCATCGAATGAGCATCTGGCCCCGGATGATATGTATATAACCTATATATTTTCTATAAGTGTATATATAGCACGTATACATCGACGGATATAAAACGATGGACGAAAACTAATTATCGTACGAGAGAGTTCAGGGATACGACCATGCCGACGAAGAAGCGGGATTTTTACTATAACAAGGCCAAGCAGATGGGATATCGCTCCCGGGCCGCCTTTAAGCTTAAATTCATCAACGAGAAGTTCAGGCTCATTGAGAAGGGCGACGTGATAGTGGACCTGGGCGCCGCCCCCGGCGGCTGGCTACAGGTGGCGAAGGAGATATCGGAAGGCCCGGTCATCGGCGTGGACCTGCAGCGCATTGAGCCTATCGAGGGCGTCGTTACGATCAAGGGCGATATGGCCTCTCCGGAGACGCAGGCGAAGATCTTCGAAAAGGTGGAGAAAGTGAATGCGGTTATCTGTGACGCCGCGCCGAACCTTTCCGGTAACTGGGCGCTCGACCACGCCCGCTCCATCGACCTCTCGAAGACGGCGCTGGGCGTGGCGACTAAGATCTTAGCGCCGGGCGGCAACTTTTTAGTCAAGGTCTTCCAGGGCGACCTGTACCAGGGGTTCGTGGACGAGGTCGGCAGGCACTTTTCCCGCGTACATACGTACAAGTCCCCGGCCTCACGAGAACAGAGTGCGGAGATTTATGTCATAGGCAAGGGCTTTCTTACGGCAGGCATCCGAAAGGGCGACGTCCTGGACGTGCAGATCGACGGCGTCGGAAAGAACGGCGACGGCATAGCCCACGTCGATGGCTTCGTAGTTTTCGTGAAGGGCACGAAGCCGGGAAGTAAAGCAAAAATTAAAATTACCGACGTCAAGCCCGAGTTCGGCTTCGGTAAAATAGAGAAATGACTACTTGTCGGACTTAAGTATAGCTTGTACGGAATTTTTTAATATGAAGGCATGATATGCGACGTAGGCGATGACGACGACGATACCGATGACCGTTAGAATATCAAAGTATATCCAGTAGTGCTCGAGCAGGCTCCAGTTATTCCCGAGGACCACGCCGGCATAGGCGAGCACGTAGCACCAGGGCAGGGAGCCGGCGAATGAATAAACGGTAAACTTTTTGAAGTCCATGCCGATGATCCCGGCCGGCAGTGAGATAAAAGTCCGGATGATGGGCAATATCCGGGATACCAGGACAACCTTGGCGCCATATTTGCCGAACCATTTTTCCGCCAGCGCCATCTGGCTTTTTTTAATGAACACGACCTCGCCGTACTGGTCGAGCAGGGGGCGGACGATGTGCTGCCCGATGACGAAGGACAGGATGGATCCGGCAAGGCACCCGAGGCTCCCCACGAGCCCGACCAGGAAAAAGTCCAGGTCACCGCGCTGGACGGCGAAGCCGCTGAAGGGCATCACGATCTCGCTGGGCACGGGTATGCACGCGCTCTCCAGGGTCATGAGCAGGAAAATGCCCACGTATCCGATGCTGCTGATAAAATCCGTGATGTATCCGGTCAGGAACTCGAATAGTACCAAATCTTTTCACCATGTCCGAAAGGAAGCAGAACGCTCTTCATGTTGTTAAGCCCAGTACAACATATATCTTTTCCGCTGTCCGGCCGGCAATACCTTTATGATGGATGCGGCTTAAGCAATAGCTTACCGGATAGCGATTATATATGGTGGGGCCCCAATGATATCGGTCAACGAAAACGTCACGAAGTATGTCGATCAGCTTCTCGACCGGGAAGAGGAGCTGTGCATAAAGTCCTATTATCTCGAGAATAAGGCGACAGTAATCGACTGCGGCATCAACGCCGCCGGCAGCATCGGGGCGGGGATCCTGTTCGCGGATATCAGCCTCGCCGGGCTTGGCAAGGTGTCCGTCGTTCCTGGTATAATTGATAATTTTTACATTAATTTTGCACAGGTCTACGTCGACCGGCCCGCCATCGCCTGTCTGGGCTCGCAGAAGCCAGGATGGAAGCTCAAGGCGGACGGCTTTGCCGGTACCGGCTATGGGCCTGCCAGGGCGATCTCCCAGAGGCCGAAGAACATCTACGCCGCTATCAACTATGTGGACGATGCCGAGACGGCCGTCATCAACATCGAGACGCAGACACTGCCCGCCGCTAAGGAACTGGACTATATCGCGAAGCAGTGCTCTACGGACCCTGAATGTGTCGTCGCTCTGGTCGCACGGCCCAACTCCATCGCCGGCTCCGTCGTGAGCGGCACCCGTGTCGTCGAGTGGGCAATGAACCGGCTTTTCCAGCTAGGCTATGATATCAAGGATATCACTACTGCCTCCGGCGCCTGCCCCATCACCCCCCTGAAAAGGGAGGAAACCGATTTTATGGGAGCTTCGTTCGACAGCATCGCCTACTATGGCATGGCCTATTTATACGCCCAGGGCAGGAACGATATTTTTAAAGAGGCTTCATCGCTTTCCTCGAAGTCCTATGGTAAGAGCTTTAAGGCGTTGCTCAGGGAATCGCAGGGTGACTTCTCGAAGGTGGATCCGACGATGTATGCTCCGGCCCGCATCATGGTGAACGGCATACAGGATGGGTCATTGGAGACTTATGGGAAGCTTGACCCGGCGATGCTGCTCGAATCCTACGGCATCAAGCGGTAACAACTTTTTATTCACCACGGCGACACAGCACTTAATTCACCACGGCGACACAGCACTTAATTCACCACGGCGACACGGCGAACACGGCGCCCTATAAAATACGGCACGGCGGACACACGGCGAACACGGCTTGCTGATAATATTATTAAGCAGTGGGTCTCCGAGGGGTAAGCAAGAGCGCTCCGCGCGGCGTCAGCCCCCTTCAGGAAAATAAAAAAAGCGCCGTGTTCGCCGTGTCGCCGTGGTGAAAATTAACCGTGACCTCCGTGATACCTCCGTGTCACCGTGGTAAAATGAGAATGTAGGACCAGGCTTCAGTAGTTGCCGAAGACCTTCCACCCATCGGTTGTGTTCACGACAACCATGCGCAGCTGGCCGGTAGTGTTCCTGCCAAGGTAGGCGATGGTAGCGTTCGTGTTCACGATGCGGGCCTCGGTGAAGTTACCCTCGAACTGGCTGCTATCGACGGGCTCGCTGCCGACCACGTTGAACGAGTAGATTTTGATATAGGAGCCGTTCTCGCCCCACTTGGCCATGCGCTCGTCTATCCAGATGTTCTTCGACGTGTTCTGGCTGGCATGATAAGAGAGGTCGTAGGCGTTGCCATAATTACCCTGGCCGATATCCGTCCAGTACTGGGTCACGACTTCCTCTGGCGTGAGCTCCTTCACGGGCTTCTGGGTCGTACACCCGCTAAAAGCGATGACCAGAATGATAGCGATGAGAGGAAAGATGACCTTCAGCTTATTTACCATTTGAAAGCTCCTTATAAGACCTCTTATAATGTTTCCTTATGGTTAATATAGGTTTTTGTATATTTGCAAATGCTTGAATAATAGGCCAAATAAATGTTAACGCCCGTTGAAGTCCGTATAAAAATAAGAAAGGGGCTGAGGCCCCGGTACAAATTTACATCCCGTAGCCGCCGGGGCCACCCTGGGGGCCGGCCGGGGGCTTGACCTGCGTGGCGGCGAGCACGTCGTCGATCCGCAGTATCATCTGGACGGCTTCCACGGCGCTCTCGACGGCCTGGGTCTTGATGCGGAGAGGCTCGACGACGCCCGCCTTGACCATGTCCACGGACTTGCCGGTATAGACGTTCAGCCCGAAGTTCCTACCGCCCTTGCCGCCGTGCTTCGTCTTGAGCTCGATCATGGAGTCGATGGCGTTCAGGCCGGCGTTCATGGCGAGCGCCTTCGGTATGATCTCCAGCGCGTCGGCGAACGCCTGGATGGATAGCTGCTCCTTACCCTGCACCGTGGCCGCGTACTGCCTGAGCCGCAGGCTCAGCTCGGTCTCGACGGCCGCGCCTCCGGGGACGATTTTGCCGTCCTTTATGGAGGTCTCGACGGCGTGGAGCGCGTCGTCGATGCCCCGCTCATACTCGTCCACGATGTGGGTGGTCGGAGCCCTCAGGATAAATGAAATGACATTATTGTCCTTGCACCCTGTAAGCACGGTCATCTTGTCGTCGCCGACGTCAATCTCCTCGATCTGGCCCACGGTGCCTATATCAATCTGGGATATGTCATCGAGATTCGTGATGACCTGGCCGCCGGACGCCTTGGCGACCCGGTCGACATCCGACCTCTTGAGCCGGCGGAGGCCGATGATGCCGTATTTCGCCATGTAGTTCTGGGCGAGGTCGTTGATGGCCTGGGTCGTGAAGACGGCCGTGACACCGAGCTTCGCTACTCTCTCCACCTGCTCGCGGACCTGGCGGTCCTCCTCGTCGCGAAAGGCCTGGAAGCCCACGTTCGACTTGACCTTATATTCGGCGTCCAACTTCGTGTCCCGGGCGTCGAAGCCATATTCCATGGCCAGCACTTTCGCGTTCTTTAGCTTCCGGGGCATCTGGAAGCTCACGATGCCCTTATCGATGACGACGCCCTCGACGATCTTCGAGTCGGCCACCTCGCCGCCGGCCTTCTTTACCAGCACGAAGTTCTTCGTATCGACCTCGTAATTACCTTTCGAGTCCTTCTCCATCATGCGCGCGACCGCTTTTACGACCATGTCGGATAAGAATTCACGGGCGTTCTCGCTGTCCTTGCCCGTGAAGGATGTCCCTGCGATCTTCCTGAGCATCTCCACATCCTTTTCCGACACTTTGATCGCCATGTCATCGATCAGCTCCAGCGCCTTTTTCGCGGCCATGCCGTAGCCTTTAATGATGGCGGCGGGGTGCACGTTCCTTTCCAGCAGAATGCCGGCCTGCTTAAGCAGCTCGCCGGCAAGGACGACGGCGGTCGTCGTGCCATCGCCGACCTGGGCGTCCTGGGTCTTTGCGACCTCGACGATCATCTTCGCCGCCGGGTGCTCGATATCCATTTTTCTTAAAATGGTCACGCCGTCATTGGTAACAACGATATCGCCCGTCGAGTCGACGAGCATCTTGTCCATGCCCTTCGGGCCGAGAGTCGAGACGACTGAGCCGGCCACCGCCATTGCTGCCATGATGTTGTTGTATTGCGCATCGCGGCCGGTGGTTGACTGGCTGCCCTCTTTCATTATATAAATAGGTCCTTGTGCAGCTTCTTGTGCCATTTTTGATCCTCCTGTAAAAGTGAAATTCAGACTTTATGTGTTTGTGGTTCAATATAAAGCTTTTCGTATATTCGGTATGCGGCAAATCACATATGTGGGCTGACGATAGAACAAAAGATATATAATCAACCCTACTTTTAGGAATAAACACGAGGCATGTCGGATCGCTATGCACCTGACGAAAGAGGAAGAGGCCATCTTTAACGGCGAGCGGGGGCCGACCCTGCAAAAGATGATGGAGATACTGGTAGCGCTCGGCGATATCTACGGCGCCGACAGTCTCATACCGGTGAAGAGCGCCCAGATCGCGGGCGTCTCCTATAAGACCATCGGCGATGCCGGCCTGGAATGGATCAGCGACCTGAAGGGAAACGCCGTAGTGCCAGCAGCCTTGAATCCCATGGGCATGGACCGGGACGCCTGGCAGGGCATGGGCATCGACCGGCATTTCGCCGAGAAGCAGGAGCATATCATTAAAGCCTATGAGAGGCTCGGCATAAAGGCCGAGTGCACCTGCACTCCATATTATTTAGAGCGCCCGAAGTTCGGCGATCATCTTGCGTGGTCGGAATCGTCGGCCGTATGCTTTGCCAACTCCGTCCTCGGCGCCCGGACTAACCGGGAGGGCGGGCCTTCGGCGCTGGCCGCTGCGCTCATCGGCAAGACGGCGAATTACGGCCTGCATATCCGGGAGAACCGCTATCCTACGGTCACCATAAAAGTAAAAGAGCCCGTCCACGGTGCCGAGTACGGCGCCCTGGGCTACTTAGTAGGCCCTCAGGTGGGCGACGGCATACCGATCTTTACGCTAAAGAGCACTCCATCGGAGGATGAGCTCAAGCACCTGGGAGCCGCGCTGGCGTCGTCCGGGGCGGTGGCGCTGTTCCACGTGCTGGACGTGACGCCGGAACAATATATTTTACCGCATGACCGCATTGATGTCGACAGCCGGGAGCTCGACGAGGGCTGGCAGACCCCGACGCGGTATTTCCTGCCTCAAAACAGGATAGACGTGGACGTCAGCGCCGTTAAGGAGCTGATGAGGAAGCACGAGGAGCCCGACATAATAGCGCTCGGATGCCCTCACGCCTCGAAGGAAGAGCTTGAGGAGATACTCAGGACGCTGAAGGGCCGCCACGTTAAAAAAGAAGTATGGGTCTGTACCGGGCGCTCGCTGGGCGAGAAAAACCAGGCGCTCATCGACGAGCTGCGGAGCCACGGCATCCGGGTCCTGTACGACACGTGCATGGTCGTTTCGCCTGCCGCCAACCATTTTAAAAAGATGATGGTCAACTCCGGCAAGGCGCTGAAGTATACGCCGTCCATGTGCGGCGTGGACACGATCATCGCGAGCACAGAGGAATGCATCGAGGAGGCCTGCCGGTGATCCTCAAAGGGCGCACGGTAAGCCGGGGAAAGGCGTCCGGCCCGGCGCTCGTATCGAAAGAAGCCATCTCCTTTTTAGGCGGCGTCGACCCGAAGACAGGCAACGTAATCGAAAAGGGCCACGCGCTCTACGGTAAGAACGTTAAGGGCAGGGTGCTCGTTTTCCCGGGCGGCAGGGGATCGACCGTCGGCTCGTATGTCATCTATCAGCTTAAGAAGAACGGCGTTGCCCCGGCAGCCATCATAAACATACGCTCGGAGCCCATCGTAGCCGTCGGAGCGATCATTTCCGATATACCTATGGTCGATGCGCTGGATAAGGACCCGGTCGAAGTGATAAGGGATGGAATGACTGTCATGGTGGACGGCACAGCAGGGACGGTCGAGATATAAATGCTGGAGCCGGCAGACCTGGAAGCGATATCGAAGGTATTCCTCTACTATGAAGTCAGGGAGGAAAACGGTGCCGATATTTTATATGGCGAGCCGCTCACCGACCCTAACACCCTCTACGGCAGCTTATACCAGTATTTCTCGAAGCGGAAAAAAGAGGCCGTCCTGGAGCATCGGCCTGGCGAAACGGTCCTGGCCATCCGGGCGACGAAGGACGATAACGTCTGGATCAACGTCGCCCTCGCCCTGGCGACCGTGGCGACGACGATGTTCGCCGGGGCGATCCTGTACGGCGTGGACGTCTTTACCGACCCGCTGTCGATGTATAAGGGCCTGCCCTTCGCGCTGGCCATCATGACAGTCCTGGGCTCCCACGAGCTGGGCCACTACATCGTCTCGATGAAGAACGGCATCGACGCCACGCTGCCATATTTTATTCCATTCCCAATACCGCCGATAGGCACGATGGGCGCCATCATCCGGCAAAAAGGGCCGGTGCCGGACCGTAAGGCGCTGTTCGACGTGGGCATATCCGGGCCACTGGTGGGGCTGGCAGTCGCCGTCGTCATCACCGTCATCGGCCTGATGCTGCCCGCCCCGGAGATCACGGCTCAGCCGGGCGACGCCACGTATTTCCAGCTCCAGACACCGCTCCTGTTCAACCTGCTGGCCTGGCTGGTCCATCCCGGCGTAACGCTGAATAGCATCAACCCCATCGCCTTCGCAGGGTGGGTCGGCATGCTGGTGACCATGCTCAACATGATGCCAATCGGGCAGCTCGATGGCGGCCACGTTGCACGGGCCATGCTTGGCCGGTGGGCCGATCAGCTTTCCAGAATGCTTCCGATGGTCATTCTATTGTTCGGTGTCTATTCCACGTTCGTAATGAATCAGCAGGGCCAGATGTGGATCTTCTGGGGTCTGCTGACCGGGCTGATCGGCGGCAGCGAGCACCCGAAGCCCCTGGAGGACACGCAGAATATCGGCCTGCCGAGGATAGTCCTCGGGGCCGTCGGCTTCTTGCTCGCTATATTGTGCTTTACGCCTTTCCCCATCAGCGTTTAATCCGGCAGGACCGTATTTTCTTTATTAAACGGCTAAAAACATTTATAATTAGAGAATAATATATTTTAGATTTAATGGTTGATCCTTCTTGAAGATATTACAGGCCACTGAACACTTCCTGCCCGATCCCGGCATCGAGCGTTTCGTCTATGAGCTGTGCCGGGTGCTGGCGGGAGCGGGACAGAGCGTTACCATGCTAGCGGGCGGCCAGGGCCGGGACCTGACGCTGGGGGGCGTACGGATCAGGCACGCATCGGCCTGCCCGGGCTACACGTTCCGCTCCCGCATCACGAATATGAACTCGGACACGCTGGCGATGCACCGGCAGCGCCCGGACCTGGTGCATGCCCACCACTTCGGGAGCGGCTACGCCGCCTCGCTGTTAAAAAAATACGACGGTACGCCGTACATATTAACTATTCATAGAATGCCGCCGCCCGGAGGGCAAAATCGCCTGTATCGGGAGATGTGCCGAAAAGCTCTGGCGGGCGCGTCCGCCGTCATTGCCGTCACGGACACGATTAAAGACTGGATAGAGATGGACTTTGGCATGAGCAGCACGGTGATACATCTTTCGGCGGACGCTGAAAAGCAGGATTGGGGCGAGGCCATACAGCAATATCTTGGCATTTATGAGAGCGCACTAAAAGCGTGAAAAAGCATTATAGCCTGTCGTCGATGACGTCCTCGATATCGCCATTCGTCGCGACGGCCTTGAGCCGCTCTACGCCTTTTATTTCCTGGATGACGCCCACGACCTCCACCGGGACGAGGCTCTCCCAGTCTTCGCCGGCCAGCATTCGCCGCCGGATCTCCGTGCCGGAATACTCGTGCCGGTTGTACATGGGCGAATACTGGACATCGTAGCCCGCCTCGTGGAACAGCCTTGAGACGAGCGGATTGTTAGAGTATACGTCGGTGAACGGCGGGGTCATGGAGCGGACGTGGGCCACCCAGAGGGCGTTACGGTAAATGTCGCTGATGGGAATGACGTAATAGTAAAGATCCAGGTCCTCGAGGCTTCTCGATATCATCATGATGCGCTCGCCGGCCGTGAACGGATTCTCCGGCGTATGGCTCTGCTGGGCGCTGCCAATGCCGATGACCAGCTCGTCCACGTGCTTCGCGATCTCCTCTATCACGGTCCGGTGGCCCAGGTGGAACGGCTGGAAGCGGCCGATGTAGAAGCCCCGCTTTTTCGTGTCCATATCTCGCGGATTTATGGGCCTTAAGTATTTAAAACATGCTTCGATCGTAGGGTTTGTCCTTCAGAAATAAACGCTTCATGCATTTGTTACCTGCTATTCTATCGCTGCCTGCACGCTATTCCTCAAGACAAAAATATATGGGGGGAGCGCTATCTGTTAAAAGAGTGCCATGGTGAACATAACGAAGTACCGGGACCAGCTCATACATTACATCGACCCCGTCGCCCGGATATTTGCCCGGCTGGGGCTCACCCCGAATCAGCTCACGCTCATCTCGCTACTGTTCGGCATCGCATCGGCGATGCTCTACGGCTTCCAGCACGTGTATCTGGCCGCGGGCATGCTCCTCCTGTCGGGCCTGTTCGACTTCATCGACGGCGGCGTGGCACGCATAAATAATAAAGCGTCGTCATTCGGCGCGGCAATCGACTGGATCATCGATAAGTACGTCGATTGTTTGGTCCTTTTGGGTATCGGGCTCGGGGGACTGGCTGACATGAGGATCGTCGCCATCGCCGTGTTCGGATCGATGATCAACACGTTCATCAAGCCGGTAACATACGCCGAAATAGGCTATGATAAGAAGGAAGACGGCAAGATCAAGGACCCCCTCGAGGGCGTGGGCATCTTCGGGCGGCCCGAGACCGCCATCACCCTTATCGTGCTCTCTCTGTTTAACCAGCTCTACTGGGCCATCGTCATCGTCGCCGTCATGACCAATTTTTCGGCACTCCAGAGAATCATCTACTTGTACACGCATATGAGACAGCGCGATAGGCTATGAAAGTCGACATGCATCTCCACACTTCTAAGTCGGACGGCCGCGACAGCCTGCACAACATGGTGGAGGCCGCCGAGGCGAAGGGCCTCGACCTGATCGCCGTCACCGACCATGGCCCGGGCCACGGGAGCGGCATCACCGAGAAGCAGGCGCTGGAAACGAAAAAGGAGGCGGAAAGGCTTCAGCCGAACTATCGCGTAAAGATACTGGCCGGAATCGAGGCCGAGATTTTACCGACGGGCGAAGTGCTCCTGGAAAGCCATGAAGGCCTGGACATTGTCCTGGCCTCGTTCCACGGCGCCCCTTCCGAGGAAGTCTACTACCGCGCCGTCCTGAGGGCCGTGACCGACCCGAAGGTGGACGTGCTCGCCCACCACGCATGGATAGCAGGCCGCTTTGCACCTATCGCAAAATATGAGGGTGAGCTCGTGGAGCTGATGGCGACACATGAGGTGGCCATCGAGATCAACTCGAAGCATGCCCTGCCGTCGTGGGATTTCCTTCAGAAATGCAAGGAAAAAGGCGTTAAATATACCATCGGCAGCGACGCCCATAAAGCTGCGGACGTCGGTTCTGTGGCATGGGCAAATAACACGGCCCGCCACATCTTCAAGAACGAGGGGCTATTCATTCCCGATCTTTATTCATGAGCCCGAAGGCCGAAAATATTAAGTCAAGGAGCACATACTTAAATTCCCGCGGTCATATTTTAGTCATAGCATTTCCAATGCCGGCTTAGACCCGTTATGGAAAAGTGATCAAAATGGAATTTTGTCCTAAATGTAAAAGCATCATGATTCCCAATTCAGGTGTATTAAAATGCCGCAAGTGCGGCTTCGAGAAGAAGGCCTCGAAGGAGGCGGTCATCGTGGGGGAGCCGGAAAAGCCCCAGCGCGAGATGACCATCCTCGAGGATAAGGAAGCGGCCGGCCTGCCGACCACGGAGGATGTCAAGTGCCCCGACTGTGGCAACCAGAAGGCGTACTGGTGGATGCGGCAGCTCCGGAGCGCCGATGAGAGCGAAGTACGCTTCTTCCGCTGCACCCTGTGCGGCAAGACCTGGAGAGAATATAATTAAGGTGCAAGCGCATCTATTATATAGCTTGTAAAAGTAAAAACTAGAAGAATAATTGAGGAGACGGTATATGTTCAAGGCGGTTATCAATGCAGAGGTCTTCAAGGACGCCATCGAGGCCGTATCCACCATCGTCGACGAGGCCAAGTTCCACATCACCGCGGACGGCATCACGGCCCGGGCCGTGGACCCGGCGAACGTCGCCATGGTCTCATTCGACCTGAAGGCGGGCGCATTCGAGTCCTTCAATGCTACGGACGGCGAGATCGGCGTAGACCTGACCAGGCTGAACGACATCCTGGGCATGACCTCGAAGGACGACAAGATCGAGCTGAATCTGAACGAGGAGACCCGTAAGCTGGAGATCCGCACAGGCGGCCTGGCATATACACTGTCGTTACTGGACCCCACCTCTATTCGGAAGGAGCCCAAGGTACCGAACATAGGGCTGCCCGCGAAAGTCGTCCTGAACGGCGCCGAGCTCAAGCGTGCAGTGAAGGCCGCCGAGAAGGTATCCGACCACATGGCGCTGGGCGTCGTGGACAAGACGTTCTACGTCGAGGCCGAGGGCGACCTCGATAAGGTGCGCCTGGACATTCCGGAGTCGAGCCTCATCTCGATCCAGTCGAGCGGCAACGTGCGTTCGCTGTTCTCGCTGGACTATTTGAACGATCTTGCAAAGTCCCTGGGTAAGGCCGAGAAGGTCAATATCGACCTTGGCACCGACTACCCGGTCAAGTTCACGTTCAACATCGCCGGAGGCAACGGTACCGTTACCTACCTGCTGGCGCCGCGGATCGAATCCGAATAGTATCAACCTTTTTTTATATTTGTTATTTCAGGATAGCCAAGCCACTCTAAGCTTTATAAGAATGCTCTAAGACGCGTTCAGCCACGAAGCTACACGAAGCTGGCCTGAAGCTGCACGAAGGCATTATTAAATATTTTTGCTGCGTTGAATATTGATAGGTCATTGTTTAGCAAGTAGTCTTATTTTTATCATTTGCGTAATAGCCAAATTTATCGATAGTTTCCGATTATCTTTTTCAATTTTTATGCTTTGTTGAATATGCCTTTTTAAGTCTCAG
>Ga0335071_10001840_pt1 | contig 22814 bp, 13 predicted proteins | sample Lox_Sample_15_FD_206724 | JGI IMG/M metagenome (GOLD analysis project Ga0335071, IMG submission 206724) | Soil microbial communities from Loxahatchee National Wildlife Refuge, Florida, United States - Lox_Sample_1.5 | ecosystem: Environmental > Terrestrial > Soil > Wetlands | place: USA... | reverse complement strand
TGCATGTACCCGCTCCGGAAAGAATAAGAATGCGGGAAGACCTCATCAGTCTGCTTGGTGTGCGGCATATATTCCTGAATGCCGAAATTATTGATCGAAATATCGAAGTGCAGCGCTGCCGCCATCGCAACAGGGGACAGATCCGTCGCTCCGTGAAATCCCGTGCGCACGTGATAGATCTCGGCCAACGCCGCAGTCTTCTTCAAATGAGTAATCCCACCGCCGTGTACCACGGTCATTCGCAAATAGTCGATCAGTTGCTCGGTAATGAGAATGTGCGCATCCCACACGGTGTTGAATACTTCTCCCACGGCAATCGGCGTGGTCGTGTGCTTGCGAATCAGCCGAAATCCTTCCTGCAACTCTGCCGGGACGGGATCTTCCATCCAGAAAAGATGATACGGTTCCAGGCTCTTGCCCAGTCGAGCGCCTTCGATCGGCGTCAGCCGGTGATGAACATCATGCAGTAGGTGAAGATCGTCGCCGAATTTAAGCCTTAGCGCCTCGAACAGCTTGGGCACATGCAGCAGATATTTTTCCGTTGACCATGAATTCTCCGGCGGTAATCCCTTTTCGGCCGGCTCATAGTACATTGATCCGCCCGACATTGACCCGGACGATACGCCGTACGTCGCCGGCAATCCGGGAATTCCCGTCTGCGCCCGCACCGCCACGTAACCCATGTCTTTGTACTTTGCTACTTGATCGCCGGTCTCTTCGATGTCGCGTCCATTAGCGTGTCCGTAGACCATCACTCCAGTGCGGCTTTTTCCACCCAACAAGTTGTAGACAGGAGTGTTCAGAGCTTTACCCTTGATATCCCACAGCGCCATGTCCACAGCGGCAATCGCCGTCATCGTGACGGGACCGCGACGCCAATACGCTCCGCGGTAGAGATACTGCCACATGTCTTCCGTTTGTGAAGGATCTCTTCCCATCAGGCATGGAATCACGTGGTCGGTCAGGTAGGAAGCAACCGCCAGTTCGCGGCCGTTCAGTGTCGCATCGCCCAAACCGTAAATTCCTTCGTCGGTCGCGATTTTGAGCGTGACAAAGTTTCGCCCAGGACAGCACACGAACACTTTGGCATCCGTGATCTTCAAGAACTCTCCTGCTGATGACCGGTCTGAGTAAGAAATGAGTGTAACGAAACCTCAAATTCGTCGCACGAATCCTCGCTCAGTCGCCTCGTTGTTGCGTATTAAGAGCAGGGTCAAGATCATCCCGACGAAGGGAATGATTCCCAGCGTGATCACGATAGGATCGAACGCATGAGTACCTGTCGCTTGCCTCGCATCAGAAACATAACCGATCAGCTTGAACGCAAGAATTGTGCCCAGGCCTGTACCCGTACCGCCCAACCCACTTACCGAGGCCACGGAATGACTTTCAAATAGATCCGCGGGCAGCGTGTTCGCAACAATCGTGAATCCCGCATAAGTGAAGGTCACCACGGCAAAGAGAAACGCGATAGTGGAAAGATTCGTCGTGAACACCGTCATCACGAGAAGTGTCATTCCGATCCCCCCATAAATGATCGGAACTTTCCGCGCCCATTCCAGCGATACTCCGCGCCGGATCAGATAACCGGAGAACCAGCCCGCGAAAAAACTACCGGCATCGGCAGCAATGAAGGGAATCCATACCGCAATGAGCCCGGTCCTTAACTCGATTCCCTTGGCCACAAGGTAAATCGGAAACCACTCGGTGATAAAGAAGAAGATCGGATCAGTGAACGTCTTCGCGATGATGGTTCCCCAAGTCTGCGGCAACTTCAGCAGCGCGGCCCATGACAAGCGGGGATGACTTTCTTCGGGCCTCGAAGTTTCCGCCTTGTCCGCCGCAATCATCTCGCGTTCAGATGCCCCGAGTCGCGGATGCTCGCCAGGTGCGTAATACAGCCATCTCCACGCAATCAGCCAGAGAAATCCCAATATTCCCGGTACGGCAAATGCAGGACGCCATCCCCAGCGGAAATAAATCGCCAAGACTAGAAATGGCGCGATTGCTCCACCGATCGACGATCCACTGTCGAACAGAGCAGTGGCCAAGGCTCGCTCGCGCTTGGGGAACCACTCTGATACGGCCTTCGTCGCGGCGGGCCAGTTTGCCGATTCTCCCGCGCCCAACAGGAATCGAAATGTTGCAAAACTGTAAAACCCGCGCGCGAGCGAAGTTGCCATCGAGACGATCGAATAAAATATGACTGTTAGCGTCAGGCCTCGACGCGTGCCCACACGGTCCATGAATCGGCCGAACACGCTTTGCCCGATCGAATACGCGACACGAAAAGCAATCGCCAGATTCGCGTAGTCGGAATTCGTCCAGTGATATTGGACCTTTAGATAAGGAGCGAGCAGCGACAGCGTCTGCCGATCGATGTAGTTGATGATTGTTGATGCAAAAAGCAGTCCGCCTATCCACCAGCGCAGCGAAGAAATCGGCTTTGTGGCATTGGCCATCTATGCAAGCAATCGTAGCGCCGGCGTCTCGCCGGCTGTCGCGAGGCTATCTTGGCCTCGCACCGTCGGCCTGAGCAAAAGCGTGCGCGAATTATACAAGCCGCAATTCGAGCCGATTTTTAGCGAGTGAAACTTGTGTAGCAGAAACAGCAGCATGTTGCTGTTGTGGAAAGAAGAAATTGTTGGTCCATGTCGCCATGGATGTGTGGTGGATTCACAGTTCCGCCCGCTCCAAGCGCGGCGCAAGCACCTGTACAAATCCCAGCGCAACTAGATAGGCAGTCCCCGCCAGAACAAAGATGGGAACATACGATCCGGTTTCCTGCAAAATGTAGCCCACCATTTTCGAGATAAACATCCCGCTAATCGTTCCCAGGAGTGTTCCAAATCCCACAACAGAGGCGACGGCGCCACGTGGGAACATATCGGAAGCGAGCGTGTAGATGTTCGCCGACCATCCCTGGTGCGCTCCCGCGGCCACTGCCACCAGGCAAACTGCAAACCACGCATTCGAGGTCCGCGCCGCCAGCATGATCGGCGTAACTGCTAGCGCGCAGAAAAGCATCGCCGTTTTTCGGCTGGTATTTACTTCCCAGCCTCTCTGGATCAGCGTGGATGAAAGCCAGCCACCGCCGATACTCCCCACGCTCGCGCCACTGTAGATGACGAACAACGGCAAAGCCATGCCCTTTAAATCAAGTCTTAGATTGCGGCTCAAAAAATCAGGCATCCAGAACAGATAAACAAACCAGATCGGGTCGGTAAAAAATTTCCCCAGCCCAACTGCCCAGGCCTGACGTAGCCTCAACATCGTCCGCCATGGAACTGCGATGACTGTCACTTGTTCCAGATCGCTCTGAATCAGCGCCAATTCACCCGGCGAAACCAGACTGCTCTCTTCGGGGCGCCGATACAACGCCATCCATGCTGCGATCCAAATCAGCCCCAGCGCTCCAGTACAGACAAATGCCATGCGCCACCCGAAGCGAAGAGTCAGCCACGGCACGATGAGAGGCGTAATAATGGCGCCCACGTTCGTCCCCGAATTGAAAATTCCGGTCGCTAGCGCACGCTCTTTTTTCGGAAACCACTCGGCAACCGCTTTGATGGAAGCGGGGAAGCTGCCCGCCTCCCCCACTCCCAGACTGAATCTAGCGATAGCAAACTGAAGTACCGATGTCGCAGCAGCATGTGCCATCGCGGAAATGCTCCAGAACAAGACCGCGAGGGAGAATCCTTTGCGTGTCCCAATGCGGTCAATCAGCTTTCCAATGAAAAGCAGACTTGCCCCATACGCCAGTTGAAAGGCGACAACGATGTTGCTGTAGCCTTCGTCCGTCCATCCCAATTGCACCTGCAGCGTGGGTTTGAGTAACCCAATCACTTGTCGGTCCATGTAGTTCACCGACGCCGCAAAAAACAGCAGACCGCAGATCAACCATCGTGCATTGCTCGCAGTTGTCTCGGTTCTGGCGGAGTTTGTGAAGTTCGACATGGATTTCTGCGATCGAGTGCACCGACCAGTGACTCTATCACGGGCTCATTTGCCAGAGGCCAGGCCGTTTAGGTCTGCTAAAGATAAGCTTGGCTTTAGCCCCAATGAGTCCTAAACCCGCATCTAATCTGATGTCGATCAGTTAAAATTAAAGCTAAGCCCAATATTTGAGCTTGAGCTCACGCCGGTGAAAGGGGAGTAGTGCGTCTCACGGGATCTGCGCTTCGTGTTCTGCGTCTGTTCGACGCTCCGCAACTTGCGGCTTTAACCGCTGTTCTCCTGCTTATAGTCTGTTCGGCCCACGCCGATAACGCCGCCTTCGACCTCATCGGGCCGAAAGTTGACGTCCGCGTCCAGCGCGCCGGGACCACCCTGCCAATCGCCGAAGTCCCAAACCTTCAGGCTGGAGACCGCCTCTGGGTTCATCCCGACCTTCCCCAGAGCCAATCCGTTCGTTATCTGATGATCGTTGCATTCCTTCGCGGCGCAACCAACCCTCCTCCGGACTCATGGTTCACTCGGGTTGAGACCTGGACGCGCCCCGTTCATGATGAAGGCATTTTTGTCGTAGTGCCGGATGAGGCAGAGGAAGCGTTGATTTTCCTCGCCCCCGAAACCGGTGGAGCCTTCAGTACGCTTCGCACTGCTGTTCGTGGAAAGCCCGGCGCATTCGTTCGTGCTGCTCAGGATCTCCAGCAGGCTAGTCTCGACCGTCAGCGCTTGGAGAAATACCTGGAGGCCGTGCGAGATGCCTATACCACTGATCCTGAGCAACTGAAAGCCCACACCACTCTATTGGCCCGCAGCCTGGCCATGCGCCTTGACCAGCAGTGCTTCGACAAGCCAAGCGCCCAGCAGGTTCCATGTCTCACGCAGAACACCGAGAATCTGGTTCTTGACGATGCTCATAGCCAGAACATGGTCGCGGCTCTCACTTCATCAACATCTGCCGATCTTCTGGCGCAGATTAGTTCCACTCCCTCCGCTCGGAGTGGTTTCTATAGTCCCTACATTGGCGCGGTCGTGGACGTTGTACGAATCCTGGGAACTGCCCACACCGCGCAATATCAGTACATCCCCGCTTTGGCTTTGCCCAAGCAAGATCAATTGAATTTGCGCCTCAATAATCCGCCGTCGTTCCGAAACCCCAAGTCAGTGCTGGTGATCGGGCTTCCGCCGATCCGTACAGCTCCGCCTCCGCCTCTCCGTGCCGTCGATCCGAACCAGGTACTCTGCGCGGGCAAGCCCTCCCTGTTGCTGCCTGCCGATGGCGCGCCTTTGGTTTTCGCTACTGATCTCGCCCACAACGTCGTGCTTCACATCGAGCCAAAGTCCGGAGCCGCCATCGACCTTCCCGCCAAGCCCGACGCCGAACTTGGGGGCTTTGTCGTGGAAACTCATGCTCTCGAGTCCGCCGATCTGGATGGCGAAGTCACCGGAACCATCCGGGGTATCTGGGGGTTTCACGCTTTTGAAGGGCCTCACTATCGTCTTCGCAGTTCTCGCCCTGCGCGGTGGATTGTTGCTTCAAAGGATGCCAGTGCGTTGATTGTAGGGCGCGAAGATACTCTGCATCTTCAATCCCAGGACGCTTGCTGCGTGAGCGAAGTCACTCTAAAGGACGAGCAAGGAAAGATCGTTCCCACCGAATGGAAAAACTCCAAGCCCGACGAGCTCGAAGTGAAAGTCCCTCTGCAGAAGGCGAGTGCCGGATGGGTCACAATGGAGATCAAGAAATTTGGTCTCCGTGAAGTCGACCAGATTCCACTGCACACTTATGCAGAAGCCGCCCGGCTCGACACATTCAGCATTCACGCCGGCGATGCGGACGGACTGCTCAAAGGCACGCGCCTCGACCAGGTCGCATCCCTCGATCTCGACGGCATCCATTTCGCGCCTGATGCGTTGACCCGTGCCAATCAGCAGGATGAATTGAAACTCATTACCGCCGATGCAAGCGCTAAGACGAATGTTCACTTCGGAGACTCTGTCTCAGCTCATGTGGCCCTCAAAGACGGCCGCACACTCGATGTTAAGGCCGACGTGGAAGCTCCGCGTCCCTCAATCACAATCCTTACCAAGAGCATCCAAATGGATCAGTCGGCGCCTCCTGCCGTACGACTTGGCAGTCAGGAAGAACTCCCGCAGGACGCCCGCTTGAATTTCTTCCTCAAAACGCAATGGCCGGACACCTTTCCTCCGACGGAAAAAATTGAGGTCGCCACGTCCGACGAGTCCTTCCGCGTTCTTTTGAGCTTCAAAGATGGCAATCTCACCATGCAGGACTCGAAGACGGTCCTGGCGGTTCTCGATCCCATGAAATTACTCGGCCCGTCGGCCTTTGGTCCACTGAAAATCCGACCGGTGGCCGATGGCATCAACGGCGACTGGCAACCCCTCATAAGTCTCGTCCGCATCCCCATGCTGAAAGCCGTTCGCTGTGTACCTGCGCCCGAGAAACAGTGCACCCTCAGCGGTGACAAACTCTTCCTGCTTGATTCGGTAAGCGTCGACGCGGATTTCGCCAATTCAGTGTCCGTGCCCGAGGGGTTTGTGGAGGATGCGTTGGCGATTCCACCACCGAAGGGGAAAATGCTTTACATCAAACTTCGGGATGACCCTGCAACAATCGATACCGTCGCTCTACCGGTTCCTCAGCCAGAGCAATAACGTGATGGCCTATCAGTCCACACTATTGACCGAAAACTCTTGGAACTGTGCATTATCCACTGGAGGCCCGAACCAGGTCGTCAGTGCCTCGGCCAAACCATGCTGCGCCCCGTCTCCTACCCAGGCCACGTATCCATCAGGCCGAATCAACACGGCGTCGGGAGCAGCGACCGTCCCAATCGACGGAAGCTCCCACGTACCCTCGTATTTCGCGTCCATCAATTGAACTCGATCTGACCATGAGCTGATGTCGAACGCGCCGGCCTGGCCCAAGTTGAGCAGCACCAGCCGCGCATCATGCAACAGCCTAAAGACCCGCGTCGCGCGATCGGATATGGTCAGTTCGAGATCGGGCATGCGGCGACCGAGCAGCGGGTGTCCCTCGCCGAGGTCGTAATGAACGTCTAAGCCAGACATCATGGCGAAGTATTGCTGTCGAGGCGCATCCTTTTGCAGCAACTCGCACATCATTTCGCGTAATGCGCCAATACGGTCCTCGCTGCGATCGATTGCAGTGAGCGCCATAGTGTTGCGTAGCACGCGGGCGCCGACCGGGTGCCGTTCCGCATGGTACGTATCCAACAGACTCTCCGGGGATATCCCATGCACCACCTGAGCGAGCTTCCATCCCAGATTTACCGCATCCTGGACGCCGAGGTTGAGTCCCTGTCCACCGATCGGCGAATGAATATGCGCTGCATCTCCCGCGAGCAGAACGCGGCCGACGCGATAGCGTGCCGCCTGACGCATCATGTCTGTAAACCGTGAGATATAGGTGGCTTCGCGAAGCCCATAGTCAGTCCCATAGACGGCGATGAGCGCCTTACGGAGGTCGCTCACCGTAGGCTGGTTGCCCTGCACCACCTGCTGTTCGTTCATCACGACCCGGGCGCGCTTGCCATCTTCGAGCTTACCGATGGCATTGATGCCTTTATCAGTGCGCCGGACGCCCCATTCCGGCTCTTCGGTCATTTCGGCCTCGGCAATCAAGTAACTGGTTGATGGATCCCACCCGGGGAATTCAATGGCTGCTTTCTTGCGGATCAGGCTGCGCCCTCCATCGCAGCCAACCAGGTATTTCGCGGCCAACAACCGACCATCGGATAGTTCGACGTCAACACCCGTATCGCGCTGTACGAAACCGCTCACCTCCCTCCCGCGGTAAATCGGCACCGCAAGCTCACTGACCCACTGGGCCAGGATGCGCTCAATATGGATTTGCCATAGCGCGAGAAAGTAGCTGTGACGAGTCGGAAGATCGCTGATATCGAGAGTCATCCGCGCGAATGGTGCTCTACGAATGACCTGCCCTTCCGAAAGGAAACGATCGGCGATTCCCCGCTGATCGAGTACCTCGATGGTACGTATATACAGTCCCCCTGCGCGCAAACCAGCGAGATCTTGGCTGGACCGTCGCTCGACAATAGCGACATCGACTCCCGCCAATGCCAACTCGCCGGCCAACATCAGTCCCGTCGGCCCTCCTCCCGCGATCACCACCGCATGTTCGGACATATTCATAGTTGGTCTCCTGTCGGCATCATCGTTCCGTGCCGAGTGCCCTTATCCGTGCCGTGAACTCCTCGTCGGGCGCTTCTGCACGAATATCTCTTAAGAAGAAAGGCATTTCGTGTTTCCCAAAAAGTTTGCTGGCTTTTGGGGACTTTACGAGATGACGGGGGCCTTGCCGCAAGCCGGCCGACACTTTGTATACTGGTAGTGGGGGAGATCGAGTACAGCAGCGTTTCCTCTCTGTTCCTTGGCGAACTTTCTTCGCCTAGAAAATTCAGCTGGAACGCATTAGAACGTCGCCATCCCCGTGTCCCAAAGGGGACATTCCTCGGTAACGATCCGGGATCTGTACGAACGTAACCTCAAATTTCCCGTTACCCGCGATAGCATTCCTCATCGCTGTTACTCAGGACCGAAATCCTATGCAGAGAATCAAGTTCGCGCTGATCGCGCTTGCTCTTCTTTCTACGGTATGCCCCGCCCAGGACTCCCAATCTCTGGGAGACGTCGCACGCCAGGTCCGAGCTCAGAAACAAGCGAAAGATGGCGGCTTGAAAGTTGGCAGCGATGCAAAGAACCAGGAATCCAGCTCAAACGAAGCGTTCCATCCGAAGGCATCGCGGGTAGTCACGAACGACGACAGCCCCAATTCAACCGATCTGACCCCCGTGGTCTCGAAAAAGTCATCCGAAAGCGGGGGCGCACAGCCGCAATCTCCAGGAGATCGCGAAGAACAGGGTGAGCATTGGAAGACGCAAATCCAATCGCAAAAGGACGCAATCTCTTCTTTCGAGAGTCAGATTAAGGAACTAAGCGACTCTATCCACTACACGGGCGCAAATTGCGTGGCCAATTGCGAGAAATGGAACGAGCATCAACAGAGAAAGCAGGAACAGGTCGATGCGATGAAGTCCCAGCTTGAGGAGCAAAAGCATCGCCTCGAAGACATGCAGGAAGAAGCCCGGAAACAAGGCTTCGGCAGCTCCGTGTACGACCCGTAGACGGTAACCGAAGGCCGTAAAGTGAAAGCCCAAAGCCGGAAGCCCGAAGGCAGAAGCCGGAAGTCGAAAGCCTGAAAACCGAATTCTCTCTTTCCCAAACCGCATCTCTCATGCGAGATTAATGCATGGCTCTCGTCGTCCGCCCTTCTCCCATCCATTCTGTCGGCGTATACACTTCGGCGCCAATCCGCAAGGGCACGCGCATTGTTGAGTACGAAGGCGAACGCATCACTCCGGAAGAAGCCGACCGCCGTTATGACGGCGCAACCCGCACTTACTTGTATGGGTTGGAAGACGGCAAGACCGTAATCGATGGCCACGGCCTCGGCGCTTATCTCAATCACTCCTGCGATCCAAACTGTGAGGTCGACGAGATCAAAGGCCGGGTCTGGATATTTGCCGTGCGCGACATTGCCCCCGGAGAAGAGTTGGTTTGGGATTACAACCTCTACGACGACGAAGATCCGGCCCCATGCCATTGCGGCTCTCCGAAATGCCGGGGCACGATGTATTCCCAAGAGTGGATGGCACAAATGCGTCGTAAAGAAGCCCGCAGAAAGAAAGCTCTCGAGCAGAAACGGAATGCGCCTGTGGTTTCGCCTCAGCCGCGCAGCATCGAAAAAATGCAGCCGGCTTTGCAACTCGTAGGCCAGGAAAGAAAAACCGGCTAGTCCAGGCGCGAAAAAATCGCCCTACCGATGCTCCGGCGCCCTACCGTGTTCCCGCCAACCTTCGATGATCAGATAAAGCACGGGAATGAAGAACAGGTTCAGCACTGTCGACATGATCATTCCGCCGAACACAGTCGTGCCTACGGAATGACGTCCATTTTCACCGGCGCCCGTCGCCGCAACCAACGGCACGACGCCCAAAATGAAAGCAAGCGAGGTCATCAAAATCGGCCGCAGCCGGATCGACGCGGCTTGAATCGTAGCCTCTACCAGCGACAATCCCTGTTCGCGTAGTTGCTCAGCGAATTCGACAATTAAAATTGCGTTCTTGCTCGCTAATCCGACGAGCATCACCAGTCCCACCTGGCAGAAGACGTCGTCATTCAGTCCACGAATCCATTGCGCTCCCAGTGCGCCCAGTAGAGCCATGGGGACGGCCAGCAATACGATGAATGGAAGCACGAAGCTCTCGTACTGTGCCGACAGCGTCAGATACACAACCAGTGTTCCCAATCCAAACAACAGGAGCGATGTCCCGCCTGCCTGCAATTCTTCAAGCGACAGCCCCGTCCAGCTATAAGAGAATCCTTGCGGTAATTTCTTCGCTAGTTCATCCATTGCGGTGATGGCCTGCCCGGAACTGTATCCCGGCGCTGCCGAACCGTCGATCTCTGCGGACCGAAACAGGTTGTAGTGGCTGATTACTTGCGGCGTGGTCGTCTGTGATATCGAGAGTAGATTGTCGAGCGGCACCATCGCCCCGCTATCGGAGCGCACATAAAATTCCTTCATGTTCTTCGCCGCGGAGCGAAATTGCTTGTCGGCTTGAACGTAGACGCGATAGGAGCGGTTGTTGAAGTCGAAGTCGTTCACGTACGCCGATCCCATATAAACGCCCAGCGTATCGGTTATCTGCGAAAGCGGGACGTGCAAACTCTTCGCCTTTTCGCGATCAATCGTTACTACGAACTGCGGATCATTCGCCGTAAATGGCGTGTACAAGCTGACGAGGTCTTTCCGCTGCGATGCGCTGCGGATTAACCCCTGTGTCGCTGCTGCTAGCTCATCCAGCTTGTGCGCTGCGAGGTCTTGCACGACGAATTGGAATCCGCCAAAGGCGCCGAGTCCCTGAATCGTCGGCGGTAGTGTCGCAAACACAATGGCCCCCGGGACTCCAAACAGTTGCGGTCGCACCCGGTTCAAGATCGCACTCGCAGAGTGCTGGTCTCCCTTTCTCTGCGAATACGGCTTCAGCGACACAAACATCAATCCTTGATTGGCCGCTGCTCCCGAAAAGCTGAATCCGGCAACGGAGAAAATGTTTTCCACTTCCTCCTGCCGCCTCATGATTTGGGTTACCTGGCCTCCGATCCCAGTCGTGTACTCGAGCGATGCTCCCGCCGGAGACTGCATCACCACGATCAGAAACCCTTGGTCCTCGTCCGGCACAAACGATTTCGGCACCCGTGTGAAAACCAGGTATGTGAGTCCGAGACCGACGAAGAACAACACCACCATCACGACCTTGTGTTCCAGGAAATGATGCAGGGAGCGGCGATACCCATTGATCATCCTGGTGACGCCGTCGTCGAACTTCTGCAGGAACCACATCTTCTTGTGGTGGCCCCCTGCCAGGAAAATGGCGGCGAGAGACGGCGCCAGTGTCAGCGCGTTGAAAGCGGAGATTGCGATGGAAAAGGCAATCGTGAGCGCAAACTGGCGAAACAGGATGCCAGTTGTTCCCGGAAAGAATGCAACCGGGACGAATACCGCGACCAGCACCAGCGAAGTCGCGATAACCGCACTCGTGATTTCGGTTGTTGCGGCTACGGAAGCTTTGCGGGAATCGTGCTCTCCTCCCGCCATATGCCGCTCGATGTTCTCAATGACAACAATGGCGTCATCGACGACGAGTCCGGTGGCCAGTGTGATTCCAAACAGCGTCAGAGTATTGATTGAGAAGCCGAGTAGCTTCACGAATGCAAAAGTGCCGATCAGTGAGACTGGAGTCGCGATGAAGTGAATCATCGTGGTTCTCCAGTCGCCCAGGAAGACGAAGATCACCAGGATGACGAGAGCGATCGCCGAGCCTACCGTAAAGAGCACGTCCCTGATCGATTCGCTCACGGCATCCGTCGTATCAAACGCCAGAGTGTAGTGCATCCCTGGCGGAAAGCTCTTTGATAGCCGGTCAAGCTCTTCGATGGCGCGGCGGTCCACGTCTAAGGCATTCGCGGTTGACAGCTGTGTCACGCCGATTCCCACCGCGTCCTGCCCGTTAAACTTCAGGTCCGATGCATATTGCTCCGCGCCCAACTCGGCCCGGCCGACATCCTTCAGTCTTACCAGGGTGCCATCTGCATTCGTTTTAAGGATGATGTTCTCGAACTGCCCCGTCTCGCTGAGTCGCCCCACCACTCGCACGCTGACCTGGTACTGCTGACCTGCTATTGCTGGCTGTTGTCCAACCTGCCCGGCTGCAACTTCAACGTTCTGCTCGGCCAGCGCATTTACCACGTCAGGCGCCGTCAGTCCGCGCCCGGCCATGCGCACAGGATCCAGCCACAAACGCATCGAGTACTTGCGCTCGCCGAAAATCAGTACGTCGGCCACACCTGGAATTCTCTTGAGCGTGTCCCTCACGTAGACATCGAGGTAGTTGCTCATGAACAGAGTGGAATACCGGTTGTTCTCGGAGGTGACCGCGGCGCCGAAAACAAAGTTCTGCGAACTCTTGTGCGTCGTGATGCCCACTGACTTCACGGCGCTCGGCAATCTCCCCTGCGCCGTGTTCACCCGGTTTTGAATGTCGACAGTAGCCAGGTCCGGATCGCGCGTCAGATCAAAGGTAACTGTAATGCTGCTGGATCCATCATTGCCGCTGGTCGAGGTCATATACTTCATCCCCTCGGCTCCGTTGATCTGTTGTTCCAGCGGAATAGTGACAGCGCTCTCAACCGTCTGAGCGCTGGCGCCAATGTAGAAGCTAGAAACCGCCACCTGGGGCGGAGCCAGGTTCGGGAACTGCGCAATGGGCAGAGTCGGAATGACCGCCGCTCCGGCGAGCACGATGAGCATCGCGCAAACCGAGGCAAACACCGGACGTCTTATGAAGAAGTTCGCGAACATGACGGATGAGGCCTCAAGCTATTAACAATTTGCATCTGGCACTTGGTGGATATGGAGATAGCAAGTGCTAATTGCCAACTGCTAAGTGCTTGTCTGGCTAGCTCGTCGGAACCACCGGTACTCCATCCATCAGAAACTGTGTCCCGGAAATGATTACCTTATCGCCGGGTTTGATCCCCTCTCGTACCTCAAAGTTATTGCCAACCGTTTCGCCAATGGTCAGCGGATGTTGCTTCGCAATGAAACCACCCTTTGCCTCAGGCTCAGCGACGAACGCGAAATACTGTCCCGCTAGCCGGGACACCGCGAGTACCGGTACTTGCGGATTCTGGTGAGTTCCCCAAATCACGCGCGCACGTATGAACTGCGACTGCCGCAGCGAATCATTTCCATTTGCAATCCTCGCCTTCACCAGCACCGTTTGCGTGGTGTTATCGACTTGCGGTGAGATGAAACTGATCTTTGTTTCTGCCAGGACTTTCCCGGAGCTGTCGAGAATCTGCACCGGCAGGTTCATCTTCAACTGTGGTGAGCGTTCAACCGGCACATAGACGTACGCCTCGAGGCTGCCCGGTTGATCGACAGTGGTCAACTGCGTGGTAGTCGTAACTCGATCTCCTACCCGGACAGGGATGTCACCCACGATCCCGGTTCGAAGAGCCGTCACTTTGTAGTAGTGAAGCTGTACTTCCTGTTCGCGAACTTGGGCATTCAACGCGTCCATCTGCGCCTGCGCCGCATCCAGTGTTGCCTTTGCCTGATCCAGATCCTGCTTGCTGACGACCCCAGCGCCTGCCAGGTTCTCCGTTCGCTGGTATTGCTGCTTCGCCCAATTTAATTGCGCCTGCTGTGCCGCGCGAGCGCTCTCCTGGCTCTTGACGGTCGCTTGCTGCTTCAGCGGATCAATCTCCATCAACGCGCTGCCTTCCGAGACCCGGTCGCCAGAATGTACGAAAATTTGCGTGATCTGCCCCTCAACCTGCGGCATGATCACCGCCGAATCTCGCGATTTGAGGGTCGCCACATACTCGCTGGCGTCATTGACAGGAACCGCTTTCGCGTCCATCACCTTCACAGGCATGGCCTGAAATCCGCCACCTGCCGGCTGCTTCGCCTTCCCATTTCCCGAGCAACCAGTCATTGCTGAAAGAGAGATCACGACCACAGCGATCGTTTTGTATTTATCTTTGGATTGCATGCGCAACATACGTCCTCAGGGTTTCGCCACAAGAAAATTTCAGCTGACATCAGTCAGAATCGAAAACTGCATCGGCACCGTCGGAGTGATGCTTTTCGCGTTCGGTCCGTTGGTTACATTCCTGTCTCTTGCGATCGGTGTATCCCGAACAGCACGCCAAATCGCGCGATTCGCACAACCGCGCATTGTACTCCCGAATCCTAGTTAACTCAGTGATCATCACTTTCATTGGAGGACAAACGGGAGGATTCTGATTTCGACTAATTAGCGGATTGGCGGCGATTAGGTGCCCAAAATCATCTTTCCCAACAGCTCTTTCAATATTTTCGCTGCCACCGTCGCCGTCACTCCGGCTATGTCCTGAACAGGGTTGTATTCCACGAGATCCGCTCCCACAATCTCTCCTTGAATCGCATGCAGATGCGCAATCGCTTCGCGCACGCTCATGCCGCCCGACTCTCGATGCGAGATCCCGGGTGCGAACGCCGGATCCAGCACATCCATGTCAAACGTCACGTATACCGGCCCGTCTGACTTAAGTTTCTCGTATGCCGGCAGAGAACTCATCTCTACCACCTCCACTCCGAATCGCCGCGCCTGTTCCCTTTGGTGTCCATTGATGGTCCGAATCCCCACCTGTACCAGTCGCTTCGCCAGCCCAGCTTCCATAATCCGGGCGAAGGGACACGCATGCGACAGCCGGTTTCCTTCAAACTCGTGATACAAGTCCGGATGCGCATCAAAATGAAAAATCGTCAGATCCGGATATCGTTTCGCAAACGCCTTCACGATGGGATACGTGATGGAATGATCTCCGCCAAGCGAAACGGCGCGTTTTCCGCGATCCACCAATATACCGACGCCCTTCACAATTTCATCGAATACGGGACAACCATGAAACTCGGGATGCACTGCTTCTCGCCGATTTTGCGACAGGTGGGAGTCTCCGCTGCTGATCTCTAGGTCAGGATTGCGTGCAAGCACCAGATCGCCGGCATCTTCGAAAGCCCCATCAACTCCCAAGTCAATTCCAGATTCCGTCCAGTAATTTGAAGCATCGCAATTCATCGCCGTCCGAATCTTTGCCGGAGCCTCAGCGGCGCCACGCAAATAGGACGACTGGCCGTCAAATGGAACTCCAACCAATGTCGGGCAGCCTCTACTATCGCTGATCATTGTTCGCCTGTCTAAACATCCTACAAATTGAAGTAACGCGCAGCATTTCTACCCGACCGTAACAAGATTATCCAAAAAATTGACACAAAGTTGATGGAACGTTCACATTCGATCAGATATTCTGTGCCAAGCCCCACAACGTACTCGATCTCTATTTTGATGAAAAATCTGATATTCACTATCCTCCTGCTCGCAATTGCAGCTACCACTGCGCTCGGCCAAGGACCCTCCGTCGATGATGCCAACGCAATCCCTATCTTTGCGAAAGTGCAACTCGCCAACTCTTTGAAATTGTCGAAGCTGAAACCTGGAGATCCGGTCGAAGGTCATCTTTCGAACAACGTGTATTCATTGGATAAGGAGCTTTATACCGCTGGTAGTGCCGTTCACCTCACCGTTGATCATGTTGAGCGCAAGCGTAAGACTCCCGGCGCCCGCTGGCCCGGCATCGCCAGACTATTCATGCCGCGCCACGAGAACGTGCCGATCTTCAGGCAGGCAGTCATCTCGATGCCCGATGGCGCCGCGAGCCGCCTCGAAGCAAATCTCGTCTCATCAAGTCGTGTGAAGGAGATCTGGTCGCCGGCAGCGAAGACCGGCAATGCTTCTCCATCGTCGGTTGACCAGGTCGGAAATCCTCACTCCCCGGCTGCACCGAAATCTTCTGAAACGCCAGTTCTGTATCTCGAAGCGCACTTGGACGCCGATCAGGCTGCTCGCAATCCAGAAAACTCGATGGCGACGAGTGGCACGATTCCCGCGGGCACGCCCTGTCGAGTCTTGCTGCTGAACAGCCTCAGCGGCGCGAAGAGCCACGCAGGGGACCCGATTCAGGCCCGCCTTCTGGAACCCGTGCTCGTGGACTCGCACGTTCTTCTGCCCGCCGGAAGTCTTTTCGAAGGGCGCGTCCTCAAGTCGATCCCGCCCCGCATCCCGGCACGCTCGGGATCTCTCACCATTGCCTTCGAGTCGGTAACTTTGCCCCGCCGCGGCCGTATGGAGGTCTCAGCATCGGTCTCTCAGGTCGAAGTCAGTTCCAGTTCACCCACCAAGCTTGATCGCGAAGGCCGCCTTCGCGGTTCGCGTCCTGGAGCTATCTGGTTCGTGGTGAATGGCGGAGTCTCCGCGGGTTTAGCCAAGGTTACCGACGATACGCTTCAAGTCATCATCGAATCCGTCGTTTCCACTGCCACCGATGCCTCAACCGCCGGTACAGGCAGGATCGCCGCCGCCGCGATTTCAGGGGCTTTCATGCTTACTCGCAAAGGTCAGGACGTCGTTCTCCCCGGCCATACCGAGATGAGCATCACCCTGAACCGTCCGCTAACGCTCTCAGCCCAGATCGCCTCATCGTCCCCGGCAAAAAAGGACTGAGTTCCTGCCCTCGAATCCCCCACGAAGGCCCGCGCATCCTTTATTCTAAGAACTGCATTCTTATGCCTAAAACCAAGATCTCAGGCACTCTCGCGAGCGCTGTCTTCGATAAATCCAACCAAAACGGATCAAATCCTGAGCGCGAGCGTGTATTTGCCGCCTATCGCCAGTGGGGATATCTTGAAGGCGATCTCGATCCCCTCGGATTTCTTCGTCCTCGATCTACGCCCGAACTCGAGCGCGACGGCGAATATGCCCGTGACGCCCGCAACATTTACTCGAGCACCATCGGCGTAGAAATCAACCATATTTATTCTCCAGAGCGCCGCCGCTGGATCTACGAGCGCATGGAACAAGGGCTCCAGCCCAATGATCAGGAAATCGACAGGGAGGGCATCCTCGATCTGCTCACCCGCTCTGACGTGTTCGAGCAGGTGATGCAGCAGCGTTATCTAGGCAGCAAGCGCTTCTCACTCGAAGGCACCACCGCGCTGATCCCGCTGGTTGACGAAGTTCTCGATACGGCCTCCCGCCTCGGCGCAATTGAGCTCGTCATGGGCATGAGCCATCGCGGACGCCTCAACGTGATTGCCCATGTGGCAAAACGTCCGCCGGAAGAAATTTTTGCTGGATTCGAAGACGTCGACCCACGCAGCGTTCTCGGCTCCGGGGACGTCAAGTACCACATGGGCGCGACCGGCGAATACGCGACAAAAAGCGGCGGGAAAGTGCATATCCACCTGGTTTCGAATCCAAGCCACCTCGAAGCTGTCGATCCCGTCACCATTGGCCGCACGCGCGCCAAGCAAGACCGTACCGGCGAAGGTGGCCGTGAAAAATATCTGCCTCTCCTCGTCCACGGCGACGCCGCTTTTGCGGGGCAGGGAATCCTCGCAGAGACCATGAACTATGCTGACCTCCCGGGATATACCGTCGGAGGAACAATTCACGTTGTCGTCAACAACCTCATTGGCTTTACGACCAGCTATACGGAAGAGCACTCGACCCGTTTCGCGGCCTGCATTGCCCGCCGACAGTCGATTCCAATCTTCCACGTCAACGCCGAAGACGTTGACGCCGTGGTCCGCGTCGCGCGCCTCGCAACGGAATATCGTTATGAGTTCGGTAGTGACGTCGTCATCGACCTGATCGGTTATCGCCGTCACGGCCACAGCGAAGTCGACGACCCCACCATCACGCAGCCTCTGCTTTACAAAAAGATCAAAGAACATCCCCCGCTCTGGGAGATCTATGCCGACGACACTGGCGCTAGTGACGCTCAGGCAAAAGCCGATGCGATAAAAACCGAATTCGAGAACGCTCAGAAGAACGCACGCAGCATCAAGCACAAACCTCTCTTGCGGGAACTTCCCAAGTATTGGGGTAAGTATTTCGGGGGACTTCATCGCGACGAGTACGAGGTCGAGACCGGACTTTCGCTGGAAGAGATTTCAGAGTTGACCGCGCGACTCACCACATACCCGGAAGGCTTCCACATCCATCCGAAAGTCAAAAAGCTTTTGGAACAACGCGCTGAGATGGGACAGGGCAAACGCCCGGTCGACTACGGCATGGCCGAAGCCCTCGCCTTCGCAAGCCTCGTAAAGACCGGCACCCACGTCCGTATGTCCGGGCAGGACTCCCGGCGCGGCACATTCAACCAGCGTCACTCGGTTCTCATCGATACAGAAAATGAGAACGAATACGTCCCGCTCGAAAACATCGCAGCGGATCAAGCGCGCTGCGAGATCTACAACTCGACGCTCTCTGAGGCCGGGGTACTTGGCTTTGAATATGGATATAGCCGCGACTATCCCGAATCGCTGGTTCTCTGGGAAGCTCAGTTTGGCGACTTCGTCAACGTTGCCCAGGCCATCATCGATCAATTCATCAGCGCCGGAGAAGCCAAGTGGAATCTGCTTTCCGGCTTGGTGATGCTCCTGCCGCATGGGTACGAAGGCCAAGGTCCGGAACACTCCAGTGCCAGAATCGAGCGCTTCATCCAACTCGCGGCCAAGCACAACATCCAGATCGCGCAGCCCTCGAATGCCGCACAGTATTTCCATTTGCTACGCCGTCAGGCTCTGCGTCACTGGCGCAAACCGTTGGTAGTCTTCACGCCGAAGAGCATGCTCCGTCACCCGGACGCCAGCTCTCCGATTGAAGACTTCACGCATAAGAACTTTCTCAACGTGCTTCCCGATACCACAGTCGGCGAAGCTGAACGCATTCTCATCTGCACCGGAAAAATTGGCCACGAGCTCCAGGCCGAGAGAAAAAAGAGAAAAGACACCAGCACCGCGATCGTATTCCTGGAACAGATGTATCCCTTCCCCGAGCAGGAAGTCATCGCGGAGTTCGATCGCCACGGCAAACATGCGGACATCGTCTGGGTGCAAGAGGAGCCTGCTAATCAAGGGGCGATGTTCAACATGCTTCCGCGCCTGAAGCGCATCGCCGGAGAAAGGCCAGTCCTGACCGTGAAGAGAAGTTCAGGTCCAAGCCCCGCAACAGGCAGCGCCAAGGCGCACGAAGTAGAACAGAAGACGCTGTTGACGCTGGCCTTCACAATCAAGTAAGACTTCGGCCGATGAGCGCCTCGTCCGCTGTCATTCGAGCGATCGAAATTTTGTCATTCCGAGCCGCAAAGCGGCGAGGAACCTGCTGTCCTGTCCGCCAGCGAGGAGCCCGGCCGTACTACTCCGGCCGTTCCGTCACCGCCCGCCCACCCGACCCGGGCAAATGCGTCTTCTCCCCTCCACCCAGAATCTCTTCCATGCTCCGATACGCATAAATCGTCGGAGCACGATTCTGCATCAGCCCGCCCGTATCGGCTGTCGGACCGTAGTTGCTATGAATCTTCCGCCCCAACATCCGAAGCATGGCCATCAACTGTCCGCGATGATGCGCCGTATGCGAAATTCTCCGCACCACGATCCACGCTCGATTTCGCGGCACATCAAAAAAACGAGCATCTTCTTCCCACCATGAATCCAGCTTTTCTCCCAAAATCACCAGCCGCTTCCCGCTGTCTTCTGCATACCTCTTGATGAATTCCATTCTCGTCTCCGGCGCGGGCAACGGCGGAGCGCTCACGTCGATTCCGAGCATGTTGCGGAACCATAGATCCTCACTCACGCACTGATGCACCATCTGTTCATGCACACTGCGTCCTCGCGGATCGCCATCCCGAGGTCGTACCGGCAAGTCCTGATCAAGGAATTCACTCCAGACGCTGACCACCTTCAGTCGCTCGGTTGCGTAGGTATAGACCAAAAATGCGTATCTCATGGCCGCAGATGTTAACCTACCTTTCTTCAACATGCCTCGTTCGTCCCAACCCCTCCGCATTGCCATCGATACCGGCGGTACCTTCACCGACTGCATTTGGATCGATCCGAAAACCCGGCGCCTCGCGATGCTGAAGGTATTCTCGACTCCCGCCGATCCGTCCCAGGCGATCGTTGCGGCAGTAAGAAAGATTGCGCCACATGGTGAATTCATCCTGCTCCACGGCACCACGGTCGGTACAAACACGCTGCTCGAGAGAAAGGGCGCGCGCACTGCTTTGGTGACGACGCAAGGCTTCGAAGATGCCATCGAAATTGGACGCCAGGCCCGCCCGAAGCTTTACGACTTCTTCTTTGATCGCACCGAACCCCTGGTCCCCAAAGATCTTCGTTTCGGAATCAAGGAGCGCACAGCCGCGACTGGCGAAATCCTCGCCGCGCCAAAACCAGAAGAATTGAACGATCTACTCGAAGAAATCAAAATCTCAAGTCCGCAATCCATCGCGATCTCGTTGCTGTTTTCGTTCGCGAACCCAAGAAACGAACAAGCGACAGCCGATGCCCTGAGATCACTGTTTGTTCCACTCTCCATCTCTCACCAGATTCTCCCCGAGTTCCGCGAATACGAACGCACCTCGACCGTCGTAATTAACGCGTATCTCCAGCCGGTAATGCAAACGTACCTTGAAAATCTCGAGCGACGCGCTACGATCCAAGCCCTACCAGAAGGCGCAAGCCGAAAGCCGGGAACCGGAAGCCGAAACCCGAGAACCGCCCCCCACATTTTCGTAATGCAATCGACTGGCGGCATTACCGCCCTGACCACCGCAGCCCGCGAACCCGTCCGCACCGTCCTCTCTGGGCCCGCCGGAGGCGTCGTCGGCGCACTCACCACCGCCCGCGCCAGCGGTTTCGAAAACATAATCGCCTTCGATATGGGAGGCACTTCCACCGATGTCTCTCTGGTTGAAGGCGAAATCAAAACTGCCACTGACGCACAAATTGCCGGACTCCCGATCGGTGTTCCTATGTTCGACATCCACACCGTGGGCGCTGGCGGAGGCTCGCTTGCGCGCTTCGACGCCGCCGGCGTTCTCCGCGTCGGCCCCGAATCCGCAGGTGCCAATCCCGGGCCCATCTGCTATGGACACGGTTTGCAACCGACAGTTACTGACGCCAATCTGATCCTCGGACGCCTGCGTCCAACAAAATTCCTTGGGGGCGAGTTCACCCTCGACGAACAACGAACCCGAGCCATCACAAAAGAATGGCTGAAGAAGCAAGGCTCCAATCTGACGCTTGAGAAATTTGCGGTAGGTGTGATCCGCGTCGTGAACGCCACGATGGAAAAAGCAATCCGTGTCGTCTCCATCGAGCGGGGGCGGGACCCGCGCAACTTTGCCCTCGTCGCCTTCGGCGGCGCAGGAGGCCTTCACGCCTGCGCCCTCGCGGAATCGCTAAGCATTCCGCATGTGATAGTGCCGGCATTTCCGGGTGCGCTTTCAGCCCTGGGAATCTTGGCTAGCGATGTCGTAAAAGATTACTCGCGCACGGTCCTCTGGCGCATTAAAACAGAAATACCCTACGAGAAGATCAGCCAGGAATTCGCGAAACTTGAAGAAGCTGCGAAGACAGACTTCGCGGCCGAATCCTGGCAGGGCCGACCAACCTGCATCCATAGCGTCGATGTCCGCTATCGCGGCCAGGGATACGAACTGAATCTTCCTCTGACGAAAACCCTTCTCCGCGAATTCGAACAAGAACACCATCGGCGCTACGGCTACACTCATCCCGGTCGCGAAATCGAACTAGTAACTCTTCGCCTTCGTGCAGTCCTGAAGACTCGTGTGGGAACGCTTGCCTCCGGCCGTTCCGGCCGAGCGAAGCCCGGCAGGCTGTCCTCGCCCGACGCCCAGGTCGTGTTTGATGGCAAGAAACAAAAAACGAAAATTTACGAGAGGGAAGAACTAACTTCAAATCGAACCTACAAAGGCCCAGTGATAGTTACTGAGTACAGCGCGACGACAGTGATCCCAGCGGGCCGCCGCTTCCAGATAGACAAAGCCGCAAATCTGATCATCTCGTCGCAGTGATCCCCTGTGCTCCCTGTGGTGAAGGGTTTTGCCTGTAATTGTTAAAATCCGATGAAAATCAGTCCTGCTGCCGCCCAACTCGCCACTCGGGACTAGGTACTCGCAACTCTCTTAGCTAAAATGAAGTCGTGAAACCCAGCATCTTCGTGGTTGAAGACGATCCGGACATTTCCCGCCTCGTCCGGCATCATCTGGAAAACGAGGGCTTCGTCGTCCGCGTTTATCCGACCGGTTCCACTGTCCTGGGCGACGCCGAACGCCAACGCCCGTCACTCTTCATTCTCGATATCATGGTCCCGGGCAAAGACGGACTTGAGATCTGCCGTACGATCCGCCAAACGGCTGGCTTGGCGGCGGTTCCGGTGATCTTTTTAACCGCTAAGAGTAGCGAGGCCGACCGCGTCCTCGGACTCGAACTCGGGGCCGACGACTACATCGCCAAGCCCTTCAGTCCACGCGAACTCGTCGCGCGCGTGAAAGCAGTTCTGCGCCGCTTCGAACGTCCGCTTCCGCCCAGTCCGATGAAAGTCGGCGACATTGAAATTGACCCGTCTGCCATGACACTCACCGTCCGGGGCGCCACAGTCCCCACTACGGCCACAGAATTTCGCCTGCTCGACTATTTCGCTCGTCACAAAGGACGCGTCTTCAGCCGCGACCATCTGCTTGATTCCGTCTGGCGCGACACCGCCTACGTCACACCCCGCTCCGTGGATGTTTATGTCCGCCGCATCCGCGAAAAA
>Ga0335071_10001839_pt1 | contig 22818 bp, 20 predicted proteins | sample Lox_Sample_15_FD_206724 | JGI IMG/M metagenome (GOLD analysis project Ga0335071, IMG submission 206724) | Soil microbial communities from Loxahatchee National Wildlife Refuge, Florida, United States - Lox_Sample_1.5 | ecosystem: Environmental > Terrestrial > Soil > Wetlands | place: USA... | reverse complement strand
TCGCCTGGCGCGCATCGCACAACCGCTGGCCCAGATTGCGGCTTCCGTACCCGCTACGGCTCTGTTTCCCATCGTGCTGCTGTTGCTGATCAAGATTGGCGGAGGGCTCGGAATCGGGTCCATCGTGCTGCTTCTGTTGGGCACGCAGTGGTACATCCTGTTCAATGTCATCGCTGGCGCCATGGCGATTCCGACTGATCTGAAGGAAGCCTCCGCCCTCTTCCGCTTCAACTCGGCACAACGCTGGCGCACGGTCATTCTTCCCGGCATTTTTCCTTACTTGATTACCGGGCTCGTCACCGCCTCCGGCGGGGCGTGGAACGCGAGCATCATTGCCGAGTACTTCCGCCTGAAGGAACGTACGTACACCACCGTCGGTCTTGGCGCTACGATTTCCGGAGCCACCGACGCCGGCAACTTCGACCTGCTGCTGGCGTCAACCATCGCGATGGCCATTGTTGTAGTGACCATCAACCGCCTCGTATGGAGACGCCTGTACCGCTTGGCTGCGGAGCGATATACGCTGGAAACTTAGCACGGTTTACGATTTATTCGGCTCCTTTGAGCAGCAGTTGGTCGGCGGGCGAAAACGCATACGCCTGAATCAGAGTCGTGCTCAACAGGGAAGTCAGTCCCGACGACGCCAGGATCATCGCGATCACCACAAACTGATAGATCGCCGCATACATCGGTCGGGCGCCTGAGAGCAGCATGCCTGTCATCAGTCCGGGAATCCACACAATGCCGAGCGAGCGCAGGTTATCGATCGCGGGAATGAGCGACGACTGAATGCTCGTCTGGGCATAACCGCGAATGGTTGCTGACGGCGTTGCGCCTAGCGCCAGCGCGGTCTCGATCTCTCCCGTGTGGGCTAACACCTCTGAACGGTATCGATTCAGCGCCAGCCCATTGGTGTTCATCGCATTCGCGATGATCATGCTGCCTACGGGAATCAGCGACGTAATTGCCGTGTCAATCACCCCGACCCACGTCATGATTGCCGTCACCAGCCCGGCTCCGGCTGCAATCGAGTATGTCGAGACTTTGGTCGCTCCGGGAATGTTCTTGGCCCTCCGCGCCGAGATGCGACCGGCAGCCAGTACCATGCCGGCCAGCAGGAAGGCGCTGGTCCAACGCGGTGCCTTCAGCAACACCGCAAGGATCGAACCAACGGCTACCACCTGAATTAACCCCCGGACCAGGGCAACACTCGTCTCCTTTTCGAGGTGGATCTCGCGGCGCCGCGCCAGCAACACGACTGCTAGCGCGAGTAACGAAGCTATGGCGGCCTGCGCCAGACCCAGTCCAATTTCCGAACTAAAAAACGCCTTAAGCACCGAACACCTCCGTCGTTGTCCCGCTTTTCGTGACGCGCCCGGCTTCCATCAGCAAGATATGGCTGAAAAGGCGTCGCGCCTGCTCGCGGTCGTGCGTGACCATTACGCACGTGAGCCCGTGCCTTTGCACTTGGTCACGGATAAGTTCCTCAATTCCGAGTTTCGATTCTTCATCCAGCGCTGACGTTGGCTCGTCCAGCAGCAACACTTCCGGTTGGTTCGCCAAAGTGCGCGCCAACGAAACCCGTTGTTGCTCCCCGCCCGACAGGGTGCTTACATTGTTCGCCGCGAATCCGCACAAGCCTACGCGCTCGAGTAAGCGACCAATTTCCTCGTTGGAGATAGTCACTCCCCGTTGCGCCGGACCGAAGCGCAGGTTCGATCCCACATCGCCAGGGAAGAAAAACGGGCGCTGGGTAACCATTCCCACGCGTCGGCGCAAGTCGCGGGGGGAAATCAGCTTGTAGTCGGTTCCGTCGAGGTAGACCGTGCCGTTGGTTGGCTCATCCAACCGATTGAGCAGCCGCAACAGCGAACTCTTGCCCGCGCCGCTGGCCCCCACGACGCCCAGCAGAGAGCCCGTCAGCACGTCAAAGCTCACATCGAGAACGACGTTCTTGCCGCCGCTGGTCCGGCTCAGCTTGACCGCTCTAAGAATGCTGCCATTCGAGGCGTTCTCAGGCATGGGAGTGTCGATGACATTCGTGATTCAAGTTGGAGCCTTCGTTTACGGCGTGAGATGACCAATATAGATTTTGGTTCTGTATTCCATCGATACCAGCCCGTCTTTTGCATATTGATGGAACAACTCAAGTAGCGCCGCCAGCATCGCATCCGCCGCTGGGCCGTGGCGAGGGGCGTAGGAAGATGATAGGAGCCTGCCGCGGAGTCCTTCGTAGTTGAATGTCTGAAGCGTCGCTTGTTCGACAAACCCCATGCGGTCTGGTGCGTAGAACTGCTCCAGCGCCCCGTAGTTGGCAACCTTGTTGTGCGCCACAGTGCCGTAGTCGGTCGCGTATCGCTGCAACAACGCTTCGTAGTCACGCAGGAAGGGCGTGGCTTCCATTTCCCGTTCGTGCCAGATCAACACTACCCAACCGTTTGACTTCACAATTCGCGCGAACTCCCGACGCGTCGCGGCAGGTTGAAACCAGTGGAACGCCTGTCCGGCTACCACAAAATCGGCTGACTCTGGAAGGAGACCTGTCTTCTCCGCGGTTCCATCTACCATGCGGAAGCGCTCGTGCCCCAGCAGGTAGGCCTCTCCAGCCTTGCGCATGTTCTCATTTGGTTCGACTCCGATGACCCGGTTCCCATTCTCTACAAAGATTTTGGCCAGTAAGCCGGTTCCGCATCCGACGTCCACCACGAGGTGCCGAGGCGACAGCTCGCAATGCTCCTGTAAGGCTTTGATTACGTTTGGAGAATAGTGGGGCCGGTATTTGACGTAGTCGTCAACACGATCGGCAAACCGCTCTGTGGGGGAAGTATTTTGCAGCGCCATAGGTGTTATCTTAGCGTGAGTCATGCAAGCCATTTTTGCCAAGCAGGCTCCCATGTCACTGGCCATCGCGGCGGCGATTCGCCGAATCCCGCGGGGAATGGTCAGCACGTATGGCGCGGTTGCCACGGCGGCCGGGTATCCTCGCTGTTCACGGCACGTAGCCAAGGTACTGAATACAGTTACCGGTCTGCCGTGGCAGAGGGTTTTGGGTTCGGGCGGTAAAATCTCCCTGGCCGGAGAACGTGGCTTAGAGCAACGCTTTTTGTTGCAGGCCGAAGGCGTCATGCTGAACGGGAAGCGGGTGGATCTCGCGAGGTTCGAGTATGTTTTTCCAAAAATGAAGCCAAACTAGCCTGGAAACTCGACGCGAACAACATTCTCCCAGAATTTGTAATTGCAGCAGCGTCCTCTGCATTGCCCGGCGATCGCAGTTGCCTTAGAATGAACTGTTCGGTGTGGTGAGCAAGCCGTGATGGTATGAACTGGCGTTTCGTTTCCTCGTGCAAGTTGTTCTCGTGCATATTGGCCCTGACGGTAGGTCTCTCCGCCCAGCGGTACACCGGACACGACCACGCTGTTTTTCATCGACCGGCTCCTTCTGCTTCGACTGCCAAACGTCAACCTTCTGCAAGCTCAGGCAGTGCAAAACCGGCGTCTAAGTCCCCCGCTAATTCGTCACCTGCGGGTGCCACGCCTCCGATTCCCAAAGCCACCTCGCAGGACCGCGGCAACCTCGCTTCGAAGCCGCAATCGGATCCAGCCAAAGAAGTCGTATCCAATCCGCCACCGCCGCAGACGTAGGGCTTTCGCCGTTCCTCGCATGCTGTCCAAACCGAGCGCGCAAAAATTTACATGCTTGTAGCAAGCCACGCTAGTAAGATACAAGCCTATGCAGGAAAAGCCCTTGGAGATCGAGCGTCACGATGAAGCGGACGGAAATTCGGTGGTATTCCGTCTGCACGGCCCGTTGTTGTTGGGAAACTTCTTTTCCTTTCAGTCCATGGTCCGCAGCGATCAGTCCAAGCTGCTGATTGTGGACCTGGCCGACGTTCCGTATATCGATTCGGCCGGCATCGGCTGCTTGGTTGGCGCGCATGTGTCGCGCGAGCACTCCGGACGGAAGTTGGTGCTTATCGGCGCTACCGAGCGACTTCTCAACATGCTGAAGGCCACCAAGGTCGATCAGCTGTTTGCCTTTGCTCCGTCGGCGGAAGAGGCCCGGGCAAAGGGATAGCAGCCAACCATCGTAGGTCAGGCTGATCACGCCTGTACGCCCGGGTCGGCTCCGAGGATCTCGATCACGCTGCGAATGTCCTGTACTTCGGCGGCCCGCATCGCCGCCAGTGCATCTCCCTTGAACGGCGGATAGAGGATGGCGCGACCTTCCACCGACACTGCCAGGTCCAGTCCATCGATGGTCAAATCGTGCAAAGCGGCGGGTTCGCTCGCCAGCCGCTCGGCGGTAAACCATGCCACCTTCCGCGCGGTATCAATGTTGAAGTTAATGATGGAGGTCTCGGTTTCAAGGCCGATCGCGGAGAGGTTCTTGATGAGAGGTGAGAGCGCGGACATCTCATTCTCCACCCCGCTGACCAGGCTGGCCAGCACCTGATTGATCTGGTCAAAGTCGGCCTGGAGATGCGGAAGCTGGTCTCCGGGGCTGACCTGCGCGGCCGCCACGCCGAGGTCGAGGTTGATGTGCGCGTTCATGCCCGCCAGCAGATGCTGCAGAATCAGCCGGCTGCTGTCTTTGCAGGCATCAAAGGCAATGCGCCAGCAGCGGCTGCAGTGCTCACCACTCTGGGAGGCTTCGAGCGCATCGAGGTAACGACTGGCAAATACAACATCGAGTTTTTCCATCAACGGGCCGTCGGCGAACTGATTCGCCGCGATGCCTTGTTTCACGGCGCGCGTGACGCGGCGGTAAAGGGCTGCAAAATAGCCGACGCGGCTCTGCTCGTCCCACGCTCGCTGAATGATCGCGTCCAGCGCCGCCAGTACATCATCAATGGTGGCGACACTCATCTGCTAAGGTTCTCCCCCGCGCAAATTCAGCAACTTCTTACGGCTTCACCGACAGGCTGTGTCCGTCATAGGTAACGGTCTTATCGGCCTTGGCCGACAGCTCGATCCCCGCGCCTTTGCCGTCGCTCACAAACACAATGTAGAACGTGCGGCTCGCCGCCATCCCCGGATACTTCCCCTTGCGCTCGCCAATCGTCAGTGTCTGCGACGCCTCGTTCCACGTAATCGGGATCGTCGCATACACACCCTTCTCGTAGTCGTACGTATCGTTCTCGTCTTCGTACAGAGTGAACGCCCCGTCGGCGCCACGATACACGCGAAGCTCAATCGGATCCGCAGGTTTCTCCGCCGCGTACTGCACATCCGGTCCCATCGGAACAATCGAGCCCGCGCGCACAAACAGCGGCAGCCGGTCTAGCGGAGCGGCAGTCTCAATCATCATTCCGCCCGCCTGCGAGCTTCCCGTCCAGAAGTCATACCATTTCGTCTTCGGCAAATACATCCGTTTCGTCGTTGCTCCCGGCTCGGTCACCGGCGCTACCAAGACCGCCGGGCCAAACATAAACTCGTCGCCGACATTCAACGCCCTCGGGTCGCCCCGGAAATCCATCGCCAGCGCGCGCATCGGCGTGTAGTTTTCGTTCGTCACCATCCACGCCATCGAGTAGATGTACGGCATCAGCCGATAGCGCAGCCGGTCGTAGCTAACAAGGACCTTCTGTGCGTCCGCGCCGTAAGCCCAAAGCTCGTTCTGATCATTCGTGCGCGTGCCGTGTACGCGAAAGATCGGGCTGAACGTGCCGAACTGAAACCAGCGCACAAACAGCTCGCGATACGCCGGATCCTCAGGATTGCCCGTAACGAATCCGCCAATGTCCGTCGTCCAGTAGGGAAGTCCCGACAGCTCGAAGTTCAGCCCCGCCGGAATCTGCCGCTTGAACGTAATCCAGTCCGAGTTGATGTCGCCCGACCACGCCGTCGCCGCGTTGCGCTGACTCCCGGCAAACGCCGAGCGCGTCAGGATGAACACGCGCTTCTTGTCGGTCTCGGCGCGCTGGCCCTGATAAACCGCCGTGGTCGTCATCAGCGGAAACAGGTTGACATAGCGATTGCCGCTGCCAATCGCCAGCTTGTGCCCAAGCTGAATGTTCTCCTCACGGCCTTCGGTTTCCGGCTCCGTCGTGTCGAGCCACCACGCATCGATGCCCAGCTTGAACAGCCCGTCATCCATCAGCTTCCAGTAATACTTCCGCGCCTCCGGATTGCTCGCGTCATACACCGCCATGTGGTTCTGGTGATACGGAGGCTTGGCGACCACCGTCTTGTCGATGAACCAGCCGTTCTTGTCCATCGTGTCGTACGCCACCGAGCCCGGCTCGAAGAACGGCCACACCGAAATCATCAGGTGAAAGTTCTCGCCGTGAAGCTCGTCGATCATGCCCTTGGGATCGGGATAGTTCGAGTTGAAGACGTGCTCGCCCTTGCGGTTCCACCAGAACCAGTCCTGCACCACGTTGTCGATGGGAATCCCCAGCTCGCGATACTTCTGCGCCACCCCGAGCAGCTCGGCCTGCGACTTGTAGCGGTTCTTGCACTGCCAGAAGCCGTAAGCCCAGCGGCCGAACATCGGCGCCTGGCCGGTCAGCTCGCGATACCCGGCAATCACCTGGTCGAACTCCGGGCCATAAAGAAAGTAGTAGTCGATGGTGTCGGCCACTTCCGAGCTCACGTACAGCGCGTGCACGAAGCGATTGTTGAAGCGGCTGCGCGACGCGTTGTTCCAAAACAGCCCGTAGCCGTTCGTCGAGAGCATCAGCGGCACCGCGATGGCGGTGTTGTCCTGCGAGAGGTCGATCGACTCGCCGCGATAGTTCCACACCCCCGCCTGATGCTGCCCGAGCCCGTAAATCGCTTCGGTCGAGCCGTAGCCGCCCAGCGTCATGAAGTCCTCGGAGCGGTAAGTCTTCTCGCCGTTCACCGTGATGGGAGTCATCGTCTTGGTGTCGTCGTGCAACAGAACTTTGCCCGCGGCGTCGGAGTAGGTGATGGCTCCGGTCTTGCGATCGACCGCGACTTTGAAGGCGGAGGTGCTGAGCCCGACCGAGTCGGAGGAGTCCTCCAGCTTCCACTCCGAGGGCGACCACGAGGTCTTGACGATGACCGGGTTCGGCTGCTCGGGAAAGGCGTCCGTCGGAGAGTAGATCAGGTGAAGGATCGCCGGCGAGCAGACCTGCAGCTTTAGCGTTCCAACCTTCTGGTGGACGAGGATGCCGTCGGCCAGCTTTTCGACCGAATTGACCGGATTCGGAGGTGTCCACTGAGCGAAGGAGGTTGCCGAAAGAAACGCGAGCGACAGCAGCAGGAGAGCGGAGTGGGAATAGCGGAGAAGCTTCATCGACGGACCTCGGGTCAACTTAGATGAAGCGATAGGGTAACAGGCGAGCTACGGTAGCTGGAGCCGTCCGCAGTTGGCGGCGCGGCGGCGGCGCGAATTGTGGCCGGTACCCCTCCCCCCTGTTTTTCGCCGAATTTTCTCCAGCAAAGGCTCATAGCCTTGTATCTGATTGTATGGTAATGAGTTAGATCAAGTTACGATCAATACAATCAATACAAGGCGATCAATACAATCAATACTTTCTCGCGGCCAAGAGATGGGTGGAACGGCGGGGTGTGTCAAAGAGCAAAGTGGCCGCGCGCTGGGCGCGACGGTGGGGAGGGACAGCAATCCCTCGCCTCACTGGAAGGTTGTAGCGCGGGCGGGGGAAGGAGTGCGAGAAAAATCGTAGGGGCGGGAAAACTTTAGTAACCAATTGTTCCTCAAATGGGAAAAGATTAGGCGGGCAGGATGAGATCGTCCGCCGGGCAGAGAGCGCCGCTCCGCGGCTAACGTATATTTGGCGACGCTGTGCGCGGCCTAACGGCCGCGCCTAAAAGCACGCAGCGGCTCCGCCGCTAAAGCTTTGCGCGACTCGATGCGACAAATCCCTCATTTTTCCAAATGAAGCGGAAGGTGGATAAGCTGCGTCACTGTACTAACTCAAAACAGCCGCCCAATCCCGAAGGTGACCAATTGAAGGAGCGAGGATCGTCTTGTCCCACTCGTCTGCAGCTGCGTTGCAGTTGCTGGCGATAGTTGGGAGTGGATTATTTCTTACATAGTCACGCTCCTTAGAGCGATTCAGCAGAAAATGAAACCTACATCTCTTCGCAGCGGCGGGAGTCTGTGAGGCACGTTTCGCCGAGGGTCTGGAATAGTGAATCTCACCGAACTGCGAGAAGGCGTTAAGGTCTTTGCCGATGATGTTCTTACAGATGACGCAATCGCAAATTATCCTGAAAAAATCATCTGGCGTGGTAATGCCGAGTGTTGTGAAACATCGGATGATCTGCGCGACTGAGAATTTTGCATGGAGCGCTCGGACGTAGTACTGTACGGTCGGCGTGGACTGGCCGATCACGGGGACGACGTCTTTTTGCTCTCCGTATCCGACACCGTGAGCGATGCCCGCCATGCCCACCTTACTGAGTGCCAGACTGAAGTAACTCCCATGCATGTTATAGACAGGCATCTCTGGCGACAATTCTTCGACCCAAGTTCGCAACGCTCGTAACTCCTGCAATGACGCGCCGTGTTCGTCGAATCGGCTGAACCACAACCAAACGCCTGCGGGATTACATTCCTTCAGAGCGTCGATGATTGCGCGAGTGTGAGCGGCGCTAGAGAGAAGGTCACGATGACCACAAACGACCACATGAATCGGAATGTCCTTACGAATGGTCGTCGATGCAATGGCAAGTCGTCGATTGAGGGCGATCCAATCCGCCATCCGTGATTGTTCTATGTAGAAGTATGGGGCGAGAAGTGCCGTTGGTGTGGGAAACTCGTTGGCGAATCCTGCCGTCACGGGGTCTTCGGTGAAGACATTGCGGAGAAGGTCGGCCTGAAAAGCCAGCACACTGCGGCACGATTCCGCGACAAACTCGTCGGAGATAAAATCGGCAGGCTCGACTGCTCTGCTCGAGTTGACGGCAGTCGAATAAGGCGGTCCGAAGCTGCCGGCAAGTTTGGCGTACGAACTCTTGAAGTTCCTGACGAACTTTCCCTTCTGGCCCTTCACCTTCTTATCGGACTTTATCCAGTCGAGGTCTGACCGAACCTGTCCGATCTTCGGGTCAACATATGAGCCGAAGGCGTAAGTCATCGGATCTACGTAATAGGGCCGCCCCGCCTGCTTGTTAAGTTTGAATAGAAGGGTGGCAGTAGCTCCCGGTGTGGCCTGCAATAGATTTGCACCGACCATGACACCATCAAACTGCTTGATGGTCTTTTCAACGTACTCCTTTTCGGAGTGGCTACCTAAGCGTAAGATGACGGCTGCAGGGGTTTCAGGCACTTGCACTTTCCTTTAGGAACTCTATCTGTGTAGAGCGATAGAATTGTCTGACTTCAGAATGTTCGGTCGCAGGCAGCAGACAGCAACAATCGCCCGACTCAAGTACGGAGATAAGTCCTATACCCTGACTCTGTAGTTTTGCCACGTCCACTCTTTCGGCGGAACGCTCTGGCATAGCGATATATACGTAGTCAGAGCAAAGTTGATAAAGCAACGCTTGCTCTAAGGCCCGCCGCCAATCGGTGAGTTTAAGTTCAAATGCAACCGTGGAATTGCGACGCGTCGAGAAGCCGTACAGGTCGATTCGGTATTCGTAGAATGGCAGCTCATGCTCTTGGAGACAATAACCCTGCTGCTGCGCAAACTTAGCAACGGGTTTCAAAAGCTGCTTTTCCTTAGAGAATCTTGTCCCGATACGCCGAGATTTTGTCATGACAGCGAAGCATCACTCCCGCACACAAAATGCAAAACGAGAACACAATCCCTGAAATGATGAAAGAAAATTCGGCGACTCGCACGGATACTGGACTGCTGAGAACTTTGTTGGCGAGTCCAAACCACACCAAGAAGATAAACTCTACCACCGTCAGAGTGTAGACGCCCCAGCTAATTCGTTGTGCCCAAAGGGACCAGTGCTTTCGTTCGGTCACCAGTGTTCTGTAGGAAATCATTTCGTCGAGGTCTCTGGTGACAAAGGCCGATATATCATTCTGAAAATTGTCGCCACGCAGTTCCTCAAGGACGGCGTCAGGATCGCCCTGTTCAGCCAGTATTCGCTGGACAGTCGGCGTGACGGATTCTGCGAGTGCTCGTCCAAGATAGGAACGCAGTCCATCCAGCGCTTCGTTTGTGCCATCGAGCGATTTCTTGGCGAATTCGGTGCGATCCCAGTACTTGTACCAAGCTGCCAATGCGCCGGCAAACAGAGCACCGTGCACGGTAAGCAGCAGCCCGCTAAAATCAGGGACTACGCTGGTCGTCTGCGTAGCACTTTCTCCTTTATTTCGGACTCGGTCGTCATCTCTGGGTGCCGAGTATATACGTAATAGAGGAGGTCGTTGAGAGAGTACTTGGCGAAGCGAGACTTGACCCTCCTGATTCCTTCCACGAAAGGCGTGTACTCTCGACTGCCAAGGAGCTTCGCCATCTTCCTCTTGCCTTCATCCGTCAGCCCGTATCTCACTTCCTCGTAGCTGTCGGCGGTTGGCGCGATTTCGTCGAGCTCTGGGGCCATAACATCTTCTGGCCCCATTAGGTCTTCAAACGTCAGATCGACCTCCGCCTGTTCTGGCGCACTCGTGACAGCCGACGTAGATAGAGTACCAATCTCCAGGTCATCGGATGGCTTCGAGCGTTTGATAAGATCCAGATTCTCCAAGAACTCCAAATCGTCGTAGATGCGAGAGGAGTATGGGCCTGCTTTGTAAGCCTCGAAGTTAAACCCTTCCCCGGTCGGGTGAATGTGCTCCTCGGTATCCAGCAGATAGAGCAGCTTCTGTATGCGTGTAATCCCGCCAAGGCCGTGCTCCGAACCGTCAAGTCCAATGAGGAGCAGCAGCATCTCCCGTCTACCGATGGTCGCCATGACAGTTCTCCCTTCGTCGGATGGTATCGTCTTGTCGTGCCGATCGGCTAGTGCCTTCATTTGGTCACCTCCTGCCGTCGCGAGTTTGGTTGGTGGAAATTTTGCAATGCATCGCTAGTATAGCGAAGAAATAGCGAAAGTAAAAGGACACTCCGCTACTTTGAGGGCTTCAGCCTTGGCCGTCAGCCGCGGCACGCACCTGTGAGTGGCTCGGCCGGCGCTCTTTGATCAACAGAAACTTCATAAGCGGGTGCTCCACTCCGCCATCGGTTGGTGGGGTGGAGGCTTTGGTTGATTTACCGCTGTTGACCTAGCCGTGTCTTTATCTCTGTGTCCTCAGTGCCTCCGTGGTGAATCTTCCTCTTGCCCCCGAGCCCATAGCTCGCGCATGAGGATCACGGCGCGCGATAAGGACGGGGGTACCTGCTCTCTTGAGCTTTACTTCTTGGGCCGCGACTCCGGCGGCACCAGACCTGCCAGGCGGTAGTACACAACGAGCTGGCCGTAGTGTTCACCGCTATGTTCGATGAGGCCGTATGCGATGTCGAGAACGCGCGCTTTCTGTTGAGGGAAGTAAACAACCTCCGTCGTCAGGCCTTTTTCGCCTTTCGACTGGAGGGCGTCTGCGCCATCGGCGACGGATTTCCTGACGAACGCAACGACGTCGGCCTTGGACTTGTATTGGTCGCGCTTGGGATCTTCTGCTGCCGTTTGCTCCTTCCCCAGGACAGCATTGGTGAGGAAATAGTTTGCTCCTGCCGCATGCAGCAACTGCTCGGCGAAGCTGCGTTGCGCCGGCGTGGGCTTGAAGTCGTATTTGTCCTCAGGAAAATCCTCGGCCATGGCGATGAGTTTGCCGCCAATCTCGTTCCAGGAATCCAGCACCACCTTCAGTTCGGGCTCGGCAGGTTTGACGGCTGCATCTTTCTTCATCGCGTCCTGGGCATGGCCGGGAAATGCGAGTGCCAGCAGGACGACGGCGAGAAACGATATTCTTTTCATTTCTTTCTCCACGATTGAGTTTCGCGAATCAAAGCTTCAGCATCTTATCTCGCCTGCGCCGGGTGACCAACTCCGCCATCCGTTGGCGGGGTGGGGTTTTTGGTTGGTTTGCCGGGTGCCCCATTCAAGCGAGCGTATGCGAGCTTGAGTGGGGTCTTTAGCGCGGTTTGCAGTCTTAAGTGGAAGCACCACGCTTTAGCGTGGTGACTGATGCTCCGAATCGTCTTAGGGCTTCAGCCCTGGTTTTCTTCAGCGGCGGAGCCCGCGGAGGGCTTTTAGGCGTGGCCGTCAGGCCGCGCTACGCGTCGCATTCAATCCCCAGCCGCGGAGCGGCGTTCCGGCGAAAGGCGAATAGCGAATAGCGGTCTCCATCACACGCCTCTGTGCCCTACGTCCTAGTATTCTTCGGCTTCCCTCGACTAGAACCTCTACCGTGAGGCAAGGAGTGGTGTCGCTTGCCCACGCCGCACCCACCTTGCGGCAGATTTGAGTTCTTTGACAAGCAGCGGGCAGCAAGAAACCGATGGCCTAAACGTGCCTATGTACTCTATGTACTGTATGACATTCGAGTGGTATGTACTTTATGTACAGTATGACGCCGCAAGCCGATTTTTAGCCCCTAAACCCTTGGGGCAGAAATGGATACGTATAACTTCCATAAGAATCAACTGCTTAGAAACAATTTTCCCCTAAACCATTGATTCTAATAGGGTGCGAAAAACCTTTCTCGTAACTCTGTCGTTAATGGGCGTGAGGAAGGGCCGAATTCCTCATTTCAGCGTGATCGCGTCCTCGCCTAACTGCTCGTTGATGAGCCGGCTGACGAGTGGCTTGAGGGCTTCTCCCGTTTTGGGAAGGACGAAGTCGTTGGCCTCGGGCGACCAGTCGAGCTTGAAGCTGGTGGAAAGCGCCGAGATCCAGATCTGATGGACCGGAGCGTTGGGCGAAATGACGAACTTGCCCGGAGGGTCGTCGAAGCTGATGTGCAGGGCGCCGGAGTTGTCCTCGACTTCGAAATCGGCTTCGCCCTCGGCGTCGTAGAGGCTGCGCTTCAGGGCATCGAGGGAGGCGTCGGCGTGGCGGCGGAATTCCTGGTCGTCCATGCTCGGATTATAGAAGTTGTCAGTGGCCGGTTGTCAGTTGTTGGAACCCGCATTTCCCAAAGGAAGGGAAATGTGGGGCACGCTAGAAGCAGTCGCGGAGTTGGGAGAAGCGGTCGAGCTGCAGCAGGCGGCTGTCGCCGAGGTGTTCGAGCAGGTCGGCGCGCGTTCTTGTTGACACTATTTTTTGGGCTCTTGCCGCTCTCCGGCGTCGAACTTACGCACCTCATCGAATGGGGGCTTCAGTCCACTACCAAGTTGGTTTCGTGATGAGCATCATGCAAAACCGGCGGCTTTTACTTAAGAACTTCAACGCTTCCCCAGCCGGTTGGGTATGTACACCCTGGACTGTAGACTCCGTAATGGGACGTGCTCAGGATTTGCTGCCCGCGCGGAGTTTCTCGTCAATCGGTACCACGGAAAAGCCTGAGTCGATCCAGGCCTGCAAACCCCCGGCAAGGGGACGAACTAGCTTAACGCCCTTCTGCATCAGCAGGCGCGCGACACGGGCACTGGTAATTTCAGCCGGGCAAGAGCAATACAACACAACATCATGCGTGCGCCACTCTGCCGGGACGTCGACGTCTCGATACTGTTCCAGCCTGCGGCCATCAATCCGGACTGCGCCGGGGATGCTGGCGGTCGCAGTAGGGTGATGCAGCACGCAGCCCTCTACGTCGACGATGAAGACCTTGTCTCCGCGATTGAGTTTCTGCTTCAGCTCCTGGGGGGTGATTCTTGCCAGGCGAAGCTCTTGGATCAGCCCATACCAGTGGACCAGCCTGCGACCAATCAATACCGCGAAGAAGACAGCAACCGCAGCGGCAAGCACCGCTCCCAACCGCTCGGCGAAATCAACTCCCTTATCCAGTTGCGAGTGGAAGGCGTAACCGAGCCCCGCATAGGTCGCTGCCCAGACTGCTGCCCCACCCATATCAAAGGGCAGGAAACGTAGCGGGCTAGTGCCCGACATACCGGCGAGAGGGGGTGCCACGGCGTCGAGCCCGATAAAAAGCTTTGAGATGAGCAATACCTTCTCGCCGTATCGCGCAAACTGGCGCTCGATCCTTATGAAGGCGGCATCCGGCATCGAGGAGAAGCGTTGAATGAAATGTAAGATGTCGTTTCCTCGCAGCCGTCCTGCTTCGTACCAAATTGAGTCTGCGAGCACTGAAGCAACAGCACTTACAAAAATAATCAGAGAAACTCTGAGGTGGCCATTGCCCGCGAGCGCGCCTGCGGCGATGAGAAACAAAATAGCGGGCACGGGCAGGCAAACCTGGCGCGCGAAAACACACGCGAACAGCAAAGAGTAGCTGTGTCTCTCAAGATGGTGGACAATTTCGTTCATTCGAGCTGCCGCTGAATTGCTAAGCGAGTATGAACGCGCGTCCGTTGCGCAGATATTTGACTGTGTTGCTTGCCCCCAAGCCCGCGCGTCACTGCCGAGCAGACGCGTAACAACTGCAAACCACTCCCGCGCATTGCACGCAAAGCGTGAGCAGCACAAGAATTACCGATCTACCTGTCTCATGAAGCATCGGCATTTCTTAGCCGCCACTTGCTGCGAACGGCGCCATCCGCTGTCCTGTTACTCAGGCGTGCGGCCCATTGCATGCGTGATTTCGTCGTGCGCCTGGGTGTAGTCGAGTTGCGATTGCAGCACCAGAGTTTTCGCGTCGTACTCCTGCGCCATTGCCAGGTCGGCCTGCGAACTGAGGGCTGCGCCGTGTTCGAGTTCCTGGTGCAGCACCCGGCTCGATTCCGTGCGCAGCGCCAGCAACTCCTGTGATACGTTCAGCATCTGCTGGGTCCGTTCCAGCTTGTTATACGCGGTCTGCACCGCAAGTTCGACTTCATCGCTGACTCGCGCGAGGTTCTCTTTGGCCTGTGACAACTGGGCTTCACGTTCGCGCAGCAGCGCGCGCTTGCGTCCGGAGTCAAACAGATCGTAGCTAAAATGAACCCCGAAAGTGCCGAAATTGCGGGCAAGGAAGGGGACGTTATTCTGGTAGCTATAGCGCGCGAAAGCATAAGTGTCCGGCACCCCGATATCGACCTTCGCAAGGTGAACGGCTGCTGCCGCTTTTTCTACCTCGTGGCGCGCCGCGGTGATTTCCGGATGCGCCGCCAACGCCAGCTTCACGCAGCTCTCTCGTTCACACTCCAGCGGGAACTCTGCGGCATTGGCATCGAGATCCAGCGGAGTGGTGAGCGGCAAGCCCATGGCATCGTTGAGCTGAAGCTTGAGATCGGATAACTGTAAATCCGTAGTCAGCAATTCCTGTTTCGCCTGGAGCAATTGCGCTCGGCTCTCGATGAGCTCCTGTTCCAGTGTGCTGCCGAATTTCACCTGCTCGACGCGTTCCGTTTGCAGGTCCTGCGAGGCCTTAATCCTCGCTTCCATCGCATTGCGATGAACTTGCGCGATCAGAATCTTGTAATAGAGCTGGTGGACTTTCAGCGCAACGTCATTCTCCGTTAGCTTGGCGCTCTGCTGGGAAGCCTTCAGTTCGGCTTGCGCCATGTCATTGGCCGGTTTGATCTTCAGCAGCGTGGTCAACGGCTGCGTAAGTTGCGTTCCGCTGGTGGTCAGGTTCCGGCCGCCCTGGTTGATGAGGGTATTCACGGGAGGCACCCCCACGCCCAGGCTTCCGGAATAAATCTCGATCAGTTGGGTGTCGGTCAGGTGCAGGAAGCTGCTGTCATTCCTTATGGAAGGGAAGTAGGCGCTTTTGGCGACTTCTTTCGCGTGCTGTTTCTCCTCCACCTTGTATTCGTTGATGCGCACCATGTGGTTGTGCTGCAGCGCAAGCTGAACGGCCTCATGCAACGTGATATGTCGCAGCGCCGCCCCCCCGGGTGGCTCGTCGGCGTAAGCCAGGCTGCTGCCCACCCACAATGCCAGCAGCAGAAACTGAAATCGTTTTGTCATGGTTTCGCCTCCTTCGACGTTGCGTCCCGCGTAACATGCTCCTTTTGTATCCACATTTCGTGCTTTTCCATTCCGCCCAGCTTGCTGTAGCGATCGCAGGGATCGCCTTGAAATCCAGCTAAATCCCCGAAAAACATCGGTGATTTGCGCAGCAGAGCAACGAAGAGAAGGGCGCACGCACACTCCCAGGCGAGCAGGTAATTTCCGTCGACAATAGCCAGCGCATAGGCTTGAAGCCGCGCGCGCATGCCGATCAGGTCAACTGCGCGCGAAGCTGCGGCGCCCAGGCCGGACGACTTGGCAAACGCTCCCGCCGTCATCGCATGAATATTCCAGTCCGTGATCCAATTTCCGCGGCTGGCATGCATTCCCAGGAGAAGGTTCGAGTGCAGCTTCTCGCGTTCTGCAACGAAATGGCCAACGAATACCGCCGATGCCGTACCACCGAACAGCCGGATGGTGTGAAAGTATGCGGAGAACGTAAGGATTCGCTGCGGTTTCGACAGGCCGCCGGTGAATACACCGTGCAGGATTATGCAGCCCACCAACCCTATCAGGGCGAAGCTCTGTCCGACGCCGTTGAGCAGTTCCACGCGGTAGTAGTTCGCTGCCGCCCAGGCACTGTCGTACTGTGCATTCAAAAGGGCCGCCGCAGCGGTGCAGGTCAAGCCCGCCGCGAAGATCAGGCGGGGATCAACGTTGCGAAACAGCAGAAAACCGGCGATAAGCGCAATCGGCAACAGGGGAACGGCGCTCCAGATGATGGCTGGGCCGATTTGATCGGCCTCGAAGCCGCGGATCGCCAGCGATGTCGGGATCAGAATTATCGTTCCCACCAGAGAGAAGCGAAACCAGAAGAGCAGTGCACCCAAAAGAGCAGTATTGCGATCCCACAGATAGGGCAGAGCGACCAGCGGATTGGGATTCCTGAACCGTTGGATGATCGCGCACGCAACCAAGAACGCTCCGGACCAGAACAACGCGTTGTAAACGCCGGAACGCCACCAGTCGAGCCGTTGGCCCTGTTCGAAGGCGGCGAGCATCAGAGCGAGTCCAGCGCCGGCATATAGCACCCCGGCGAAGCTCGGTGCCGGCCCCGATCTCCTGGGCGGTGGCAACTTGGGTATTCCATAGAAGATGCAGAGCATCATCACAGGCGTGATCACCGCCGAATTCCAGAACATCCAGTGCCAGGAAAGATGGCTCCGATACCAGCCATACAGGGAGGGCGCAATGTTGACCGCTCCATCAATAAAGGTCGCGTACAGTGCCATGGTGAAAGGGAGAAATCGAAGCGGAATATTGCGCAGCGCGAAGGTGAGCGTGAGCGGATAAAACGTCCCGGAGGTCAGCCCGGCTAGAAGTGCCAGGGCAATCACCAGGCTATAACTATGCACAAGGGGGAGAAAAATACTGAGCGTTGTGAACACCGCAGCGGCGATGAGCAAGACGCGGCGAGGTCCCAGCAGAGCCCCGACATACACGATGAATGGACCGATAAACATAAGGCCCATGTCAAAGGCTGTGCTGATCCACGCGCTGTCGTCGAACCCAAACCCTTGGTGGCCGCGGTAATCGGCCATACCGAGACTGATCATGCGACTGGTCAGGGTTACGGTTCCGGCGCCGATCAAAACGCCGACGATCCCGAGGAGAGGGCTCTGCGACAGCTCGGACGGGATCATCGAAGCGGCAAACTCTGCCTCCTTGAGCGGCGCAGATACTGCGAGTGCGGCAGTGGGGCTCGACATCGTGTACCTGCTTAGTGTCTGGTCCGGACGGTTGCGGTTACCGAGAGCCCCGGCTGCAAACTGCGCGCCAGTTCGGTATCGTCGAGCGCGATCTTGACCGGGATTCTCTGCACTACCTTGGTGAAGTTACCGGTCGCATTGTCCGGGGGTAACAGAGCGAATTGCGATCCGCTGGCGGGAGCGATCTCGATTACGCGCCCATGGATCACCTTGCCGGGATATTTATCAATCCTGATCTCCGCCGCATCACCAACCTTTACATTCGTGAGCTGTGTTTCTTTGTAGTTCGCCTGCACCCAGCGCGTACGGTCGACAAATGGAATCACTTGCGTGCCCGGCGAGACCAATTGCCCGGGGCGCACCTGGCGCTCTCCTACGCTGCCATCGCCGGGTGCCGAGATCTTCGTATAGCCAAGGTTCACCTGAGCCACAACCAGATTCGCTGCCCTGGCGCGTTCATCGGCGAGGAGTTGCATTTCCTGCGATTGCAACACGATCTTCTGTCGCCGTTCCGCTTCTGCTGCCAGTTCGTTGCTGCGCAACAAGGTACGCGCCTGCTCCAGATCGGCTTCCCGGCTAGCAAGCTGGGCTGTGAGGCGCTCTTCGTCGGCTACCGCTTGTTCGAGCCTCTGTTGCGTCGTGGAATGGGTCTGATAGAGGCCTTCCTGCCGCATGCGTTCTGAGCGGGCACGCACCAGTTCGGCTTGCACCGCCTCTTTGCCGGCTTGCGCAGCCGCGATCTGCGCTTTGGCCTGATCGATTCCGGCCAGTGCCCTCTGAATACGAGCGTCTTGTAATTCGCGCTGGCGCAGATTGTTGTCGATGGCAGCTTTGGCAGCCTCTACCGCAGCACTTGCCTGCTCGACTTGTGCCTGGTAGTCGCTGTCCTCCAGTTGCACCAGAAGTTCTCCCTTGTGTACTTGCTGATAGTCGGAGACGAGTACGCTTTGCACGATTCCAGCAACCTTCGTGCTGAGCGGCGTAAGATCACCGCGGACATAAGCGTCGTCGGTAACTTGCTCGACATGGCCGCCTTCCCATGCGTTCCAGTTTCGCGTGATGGTAACAAGGATGGCGACTGCCAACAGGAGCACCAAGATTGGAGTCATGTACTTCATCCATCCGGACGAAGGCATTTGAGCGCCATGTCCTTCATCAGCCGGAAGCTTCGTCGGTTGCACCGGCTCAGGCGCGGGAGGCGGCGTCGCGGAGGATGCGGGAACAGTCGACATTGTCAAGCTCCTATAGGGTAGTGCTTCAACATGTTAACTCCCGGTTGATGGTTGCGGAAGTAACAGCGCCCCGGAAAGTGTGGTCGTTCTTTCGCAGTCAGCGCGGGCTGCCGTTTACGGCAAGATGAAAGGAGAGCAGAAGAGTGCACCGGCGTCGCGCCACGCTGTACACCGAATCACGCGGGGACGACGAGGTCTGATAGAGGTCAGCGGCCAACGATGCGCGTTCAAATCGCCATTGTCATTCACGACTTCACGCCCGCCGCTTTGGATTGGTCCTCTTCCCCGGCAGAGCCGAACGTCGGCCACGAGCGACGCGGCGATTTCATGTAGGCGAGTTTGCCAGGGATGGTCAGTTCCAATTCTGTGCCGGCATCGAGCCTGCTCCGGATTTCCAGTTTCCCGCCGATCAGGTTGGCGCGCTCGCGCATCCCAGGAATGCCGAAGTGACCTTCGCGGCCACCGGCCGCGAGCGCTGTCGGGTCAATGCCCCTGCCGTCGTCCCGAATGAGCAGTCGGAACCTCTCCTTCTCATAGTGGATTTCAACTTCGACATTTTTCGCCTGCGAGTGGCGAAACGCATTCCGCAGCGCTTCAGCAGCGAGCTTGTAGATATCGTCGCGAAGAATCGGGTGCAGGTCCCGCGGCTCGCCCTCGACCGCGACTCGGAACTCAGGATGCTTGTCGCTGGATCCGGCCACAAGATCTTGTTTGAGAGTACGCAGGGCGAGAGCAAGAGCGTTGCTTTGCACCGTGGAATCACGCAAGCCCTTCACCGTGTCCCGGCCTTCGGTGATCGCCTCTGCAGCTTGTTGAATCGTGCTGTCCAATTTCCTTTTGGGTTCTCCTTCCGGCAGCAAGTAGGAAACGGTTTGCAGCCGCAGCAGCACGGCGTGGAAGCTCTGCAGCAGCGTATCGTGCAACTCCCGCGCGATGCGTGTGCGCTCGCTGACTCGTGCGTCCAGGGTCATCTCAAACTGATGGCGCAATTGCCGAGTACGCCACATGTGCGCTGCCCACAACAGCGCGACGAGAAATATCGCGCACAGTGCACGGAACCAATTTGTCTGGTAGTACGCGGGAGCGACGGAGAAATCCAGTTTCGCGGCGCTTTCGTTCCATACGCTGTCACTGTTGCATGCCATCACGCGAAAGGAATACTTCCCGGGTGGCAAATCCGTGTAGAACGCCTGCCTGCGCGTACCGGCCTCCCGCCAGTCCCTATCGTAGGGGTCCAACCGATAGCGGAATCTCACTTTCAGCGGAATGGTAAAGGTGGGCGAAGTGTAATCAATCTGCAAGTCGCGTGGATGAGGAGGTAGCTCGAGGTTATCAGTTGCCGCAAATTCCTTGCGGTCGACGATTACAGAGTCGATGTATGTCTCCGCCGGCAGCGCCTTTTGCAACAAGCCGGCGGGATCCACCATTTGCACCACGCCTGAGTTCACAAACCACACGCGTCCATCGGGCGAGGTGGCCGCTGAATTGAACGGTGGTCGACCCGAGGGACGGGCTCCATCCAGTACATCATAGTGACGGGTTTGGACTACCGCCTCCGGATTTGCCCACCATCGCTCGAGTTCGGAATCTGAAAACTCGACGATCCCACACTGCGTATTGAGCCACCAGCGTTTCTCGCCGTCCTCAATGAATGAAAAAACTCCCGCACAGGGCAATCCATTTTTCTTTGTCATTCGCTGCACTTTTCCTTGCCGCAGTCCGATCAGCCCGTCGTCGAAAGCAGCGAGTACGAAGCCATCCGGTTGGGCGATGATCTGATTGGCAAGCGGACTGTTAGGATCCGGATTCACAGCGAAATTCTGAAGCGCACCGTTGCGATACAATCCGAGTTCCCCTTTGCGAGTGCCAATCCAAATTCCTCCCTGCGGATTTGGCGCGATACGGGACGCCGGCACTTGCTCTGGAGAAAAAACCTCTTGTACTTGGAAATCACGAATACGCACAAGCCGAGCCGACCCGGCGCACACCGCCCAGATATTTCCGTCGCTGTCTTCGGCCAATCCATACACCAGCCCAAGAGGCTGGTGATTCCGTTCAGGAAGACGGCGGAAGATGCCATTCTTAAACAGATACAGCCCGTCATCCACTCCGACCCACAGGTTTCCGCTGGGATCTTCTAACAAAGACGAGACTTGCTGACCCGGTAGACCATGCCCGGATCGGATTGACGAGACGTTACCATCGACAATGTGATCGAGCGATTCACCATTGGCAACCCAGATTGTGTTGTCTCTGCTTGCCAGAATGCCTACAGCCTGATCACGGCCCAAGCCCTCCAGGACTGAAAACGTGGTCACATGCGGCGCATGGAAGTTGTCGATTCCATTGTTGGTGGCTGCCCAAACAATCCCTTCCCGGTCTTCCGCGAAAGCCCGGACGAAGTCCCCTGACAAGCCTTCGTTCCGTCCGTAATGGTCCACTTTGTTGGCGTGAACCCGGAATACGCCATCTTTGGCGGTGCCAACCCAGATGTTGCCATCGCGATCGCAGTACAGCGAAAAGACCGTGATCTTGCTTCCATCGAAAGCCGGCGTCATGAACGATTTGACGGTGCCGCCTTCGAGTCGTGCCAGTCCAAGTCCTGCTCCGCTGGAGAATATGCCGACCCAGAGAGAGCCATCGCCACCACGCGCCAGACTCATGACTCCGGGTGCTCCCATATTCGGTTTCAGACCCGGGATGGGGTATAGCTCTGATACGCCGCCGTGCCAATGGGCAAGTGCAGCCTGACCTCCCAGCCAAAAGCCTCCATGTCCGTCGGCAAGGATCGCATCAATCGGGCTAATCGGAATTCCATCGGCTTTGCCATAGCACTTCAGGTCACGGTCAGTGACATGGCACACCGGTTCCGCGATGCCGTTGTCGCCACGCACCACCCAGATCGATCCGTCGCTGTCATTACTTACGTTGCGCGGATTCGGTTCGAGCCCATCCAACTGCACATGAGAAGTTACTATTCCATTTTTGAGGTGAGCGATCCCATCCGCTCCTAGTGCCCATAGGCCGCCGGCCTGATCGGCCACGATGTTCCTGACCCTGCCTATGGACTCGGCCCCGCGCGGCAGACCCCAAAGGCTAAATTCGACTCCATCAAATCGGTAGATCTCGCCACGGCTCGACAAGAACCAGAGGAAACCGTCCGAGGTCTGCGTAATCGAATACATGCCCCCCGGTGCGGAGCCATCCTGGATGCGCCAAGACGTATGCATGTACTGGGTGAGGCGCTTGTTCGGATCGAGGGCGTGAACCGCGCCTGCCATCGCTAAGACGCAGGAGACGCAGCTGAGACATAAACCCAGCGTGGTCGCAATCGCGCCACTGGGCCATTTACAAGGAACGGGAAGCCATGGGCGAGAAGTCATCTTCGCATCTGGTGAAAAGCTATCGGTGCATCTAAATTCTACTTCTTCGGCGGAGATGCTTGCGTCGCAACCGGATTCACATTCACTGCAGGCACATAACCCGCTGGACGCGCGCCAAGATCCAAACGACGTTGGATCTTAATACGCAGGAAGACAGTGATCAAGCACGGGCGGCACAGGGGGGCGTTCCTGGCGGCCATGGGCATGACAACAGACGCAATCCAGTGAGCAGTGGGTTGAAATGTGGGCTGACTTTTCAAAGCCATCATTCCGTGAGTTATTTGGAATGATGGCGGGGTCGACGGGACTCGAACCCGCGGCCTCTGCCGTGACAGGACAACCATTTCTTGTAAACCATTGAACTTGAACGGTGTTGGCGGACACGGTTTGATGCTATAAGGTGTGCCTTGGACCGGCTTATCGTCCCCTTATTGTCCCCAGAATTGCGCCGGCATATTCGATTCTGCAGAAGCTCGCCTCGCGAACAATACAAAGGTTTGCGGAGCTGATGCTATTGGCGCCGGCGGGCCATTGTCTGTGACAAGTGAATACCGGCGCCGAGGTTCGGCG
>Ga0335071_10001838_pt1 | contig 22825 bp, 17 predicted proteins | sample Lox_Sample_15_FD_206724 | JGI IMG/M metagenome (GOLD analysis project Ga0335071, IMG submission 206724) | Soil microbial communities from Loxahatchee National Wildlife Refuge, Florida, United States - Lox_Sample_1.5 | ecosystem: Environmental > Terrestrial > Soil > Wetlands | place: USA... | reverse complement strand
CAAGGAGGCTATCCCCTCGCCCATGCGGTGATGATGATGATCCCGGAGGCGTGGGCCGCCAACTCCCAGATGGACGACAAGCGGCGCGCCTTCTACGAGTACAACGCTGCCCTGATGGAGCCATGGGACGGACCGGCCGCCATCGCCTTCACCGACGGCCGCCAGATCGGCGCCACTCTCGACCGCAACGGCCTGCGGCCCGCGCGCTACGTGATCACCGACGACGACATGGTCGTGCTGTCGTCCGAGATGGGCGTCCTCAGCTTCCCCGAGGAGCGCATCGTCAAGAAGTGGCGTCTCCAGCCCGGACGCATGTTCCTGATCGACCTCGAAGCCGGGCGTATCGTCGACGACACGGAAATCAAGGCGCAACTCGCCGCCTCGCATCCCTACCGGGAATGGCTGGCCAAGACGCAGTTCGTGCTCGAGGATCTGCCGCTGCGCGGCCTCACCCCCGCCCCTAACGAGGCGACCCTACTCGATCGCCAGCAGACCTTCGGCTACACCGAAGAGGATCTCAACATGATCCTCGAGCCGATGGCGACCAGCGGCGAGGAGCCGATCGGCTCCATGGGCACCGACACGCCGATTGCGGTGCTCTCCCGCCGGCCCACCCTTCTCTTCAAGTACTTCAAGCAGAACTTCGCGCAGGTGACCAACCCGCCGATCGATTCGATCCGCGAAGAGCTGGTGATGTCGCTGGTTTCCTTGATCGGCCCCAGGCCCAACCTGCTCGGCCTGCACGAGGCCGGCACGCATATGCGCCTCGAGGTCCGGCAGCCGATCCTCACCAACGAGGATTTGGAGAAGATCCGCCACATCCACGACCTCGTAGGTGATGCGTTCCGCACCATCACCATCGACACGACCTATCCGGCGTCGGAGGGTGCCAAGGGCATGGAGCGCGCGCTCGACCGCATCTGCTACATGGCGGCGGAGGCGGTGCGCGGCGACTACAACATCATCATCCTGTCGGACCGCGCCGTGTCGGCCGACCGCATCGCCATCCCGGCCCTGCTCGCCACCTCGGCCGTGCACCATCACCTGATCCGAGAAGGCAAGCGCACCGAGACCGGCCTCGTGATCGAGACCGGCGAGGCGCGCGAGGTGCATCATTTCTGCGTGCTGGCGGGGTACGGCGCCGAAGCCGTCAATCCCTATCTCGCCTTCGAGACGCTCGAGGCGCTGCGTCAGAAGCGCGGCTGGAAATACGACGCCGAGAAGGTGCGCCAGAACTTCATCAAGTCGGTCGGCAAGGGACTGCTCAAGGTGATGGCCAAGATGGGCATCTCCACCTACCAGTCCTATTGCGGGGCGCAGATCTTCGACGCCGTCGGGCTGTCGGGCGCGTTCGTCGACAAGTATTTCACCCGCACCGCCACGACCGTGGAAGGTGCCGGCCTGGCCGAGATCGCGAATGAGACGGTCGAGCGCCACCGCCTTGCCTACGGCGACGCGCCGGTCTACCGGCAGATGCTCGACGTCGGCGGCGAGTACGGGCTGCGCCTGCGCGGCGAAGACCATATGTGGACGCCCGATGTCATCGCCAAGCTGCAGCATGCCGTGCGTGGCAATGCCCGCGACGACTACAAGGCGTTCGCGAGCCTGGTGAACGAACAGAGCGAGCGGCTCATGCTGCTGCGCGGCCTGTTCAAGCTGAAGACCTTGCCGCAGCCGATTCCGCTGGACGAGGTCGAACCGGCGAAGGACATCGTCAAGCGGTTCGCGACGGGCGCCATGTCGTTCGGGTCGATCAGCCGCGAGGCGCACACCACGCTGGCGATCGCGATGAACCGCATCGGCGGCAAGTCGAACACCGGCGAGGGCGGCGAGGAAGCCGACCGCTTCAAGCCGCTGCCCAACGGCGATTCGATGCGCTCGGCGATCAAGCAGGTGGCGTCCGGACGGTTCGGCGTCACGGCCGAGTACCTGGTGAACGCCGACGACCTGCAGATCAAGATGGCGCAGGGTGCGAAGCCCGGCGAAGGCGGCCAGCTCCCCGGCCACAAGGTCGACGCGAACATCGCCAAGGTCCGCCACTCGACGCCGGGCGTGGGCCTCATCTCGCCGCCGCCGCACCACGACATCTATTCGATCGAGGACCTGAAGCAGCTCATCCACGACCTCAAGAACGCCAATCCTGCGGCGCGCGTCAGCGTGAAGCTGGTCTCCGAGGTCGGCGTGGGCACGGTCGCCGCAGGCGTATCGAAGTGCAAGGCCGACCACGTGACCATCTCCGGCTACGAAGGCGGCACGGGTGCGTCCCCCCTCACCTCCCTCACCCACGCCGGCAGCCCGTGGGAAATCGGCCTCGCCGAGACCCAGCAGACTCTCGTGCTCAACCACCTGCGCGGCCGCATCGCGGTGCAGGTGGACGGCGGCCTGCGCACCGGCCGCGACGTGGTGATCGGCGCCCTGCTCGGGGCCGACGAGTTCGGCTTCGCGACGGCACCGTTGATCGCCGCGGGCTGCATCATGATGCGCAAGTGCCACCTCAACACCTGTCCGGTCGGCATCGCCACGCAGGACCCGGTTCTGCGCAAGCGCTTCACCGGTCTGCCCGAGCACGTCATCAACTACTTCTTCTTCGTCGCCGAGGACGTGCGCGAGATCATGGCCTCGCTCGGGGTGCGGAAGTTCACCGACCTGATCGGCCACTCCGAGCTGATCGACATGACGCGCGCGGTCGAGCACTGGAAGGCGCACAACGTCGACCTTTCCCGCCTGCTCTACCGCCCGAAGGTCGACCCGCACGTCGCGATCCGCAATTCGGAGCGGCAGGACCACGGGCTCGAGAAGGCGCTCGACCACCAGTTGATCGAAGCGGCCAAGCCCGCCCTCGAACAGGGCAAGCCGGTGCGGATCGAGATGAACATCCGCAACGTCAATCGCACGCTGGGCGCCATGCTGTCGGGCGAGATCGCGCGGCGCTACGGCCATCAGGGTCTGGCGCCGGACACGATCGGCATCAAGCTCGCCGGCGTGGCCGGCCAGAGCTTCGGTGCATTCCTGGCGCGCGGCGTGTCGCTCGAGCTGATCGGCGAAGCCAACGACTATGTCGGCAAAGGCCTCTCCGGCGGGCGGATCGCCATCTACCCGTCTCCGAAGAGCAAGCTCGACGCAACCGAGAACATCGTCGTCGGCAACACCGTCCTCTACGGCGCCATCGAAGGCGAGTGCTACTTTGCCGGCGTGGCCGGCGAGCGTTTCGCCGTGCGTAATTCAGGGGCTGTCGCCGTCGTCGAGGGCGTGGGCGACCACGGATGCGAGTACATGACCGGCGGCGTGGTCGCGGTGATCGGCCGCACCGGACGCAACTTCGCGGCGGGCATGAGCGGCGGCATCGCTTACGTGCTCGACCAGGACGGCCTTTTCCACCGCCTGTGCAACCGGGCGATGGTCGAGATCGAGCCGGTGCGCGCCGAGCGGATTCCTTCAGGGATGGACGAGGACAACCTCATGGCCGACATGCTGGGCCATGACGCGTTCCGGCTGCGCCGGCTGATCGAGCGGCACCTGCACTACACCAACAGCAAGCGCGCGCGCGAGCTGCTTCAGAGCTGGGACGAGGTCCTGCCGAAGTTCGTGAAGGTGATGCCGCTCGATTACCGCCGCGCGCTGACGGCCGCAGCCACGCCGTCCAAGCCGCTCGCCAAGGCGCGGACGGCCGACAAGCGCACGCGCGCCAAAATCCGCGCCTAACACGTCGAGACGGGATACGAACGATGGGCAAGCCGACCGGCTTCCTCGAATTCCAGCGCCATGATCGCCCTTACCTGAAGGTCAAGGAGCGCGTCCGCTCGTGGAAGGAATTCGTGCAGCCGCTTCCCGACGGCGAGGTGGCGCAGCAGGGTGCCCGCTGCATGGATTGTGGCGTGCCGTTCTGCCACCAGGGCTGTCCGGTCAACAATATGATCCCGGACTGGAACAATCTCGTGTATCGCGACGACTGGCGGCGCGCGATCGAGGTCCTCCAGTCGACCAACAACTTCCCGGAGTTCACGGGGCGCATCTGCCCCGCACCCTGCGAAGAGGCGTGCACGCTCAACATCAACGACAACCCGGTGACCATCAAGACGATCGAATGCTCGATCGTCGACAAGGCCTGGGCCGAAGGCTGGATCGCCCCGCAGCCGCCGGCGAGCCGCACCGGCAAGCGCGTCGCGGTCATCGGCTCGGGACCGGCCGGACTCGCCTGCTCGCAGCAGCTCGCGCGCGCAGGTCACGCCGTGGCGCTGTTCGAGAAGGCCGACCGTATCGGCGGGCTGCTGCGCTACGGCATCCCCGACTTCAAGATGGAGAAGCACCACATCGACCGCCGCATGGCGCAGATGGCCGCCGAGGGCGTCGAGTTCCGCACCGGCGTCAATGTCGGCGTCGATGTGAAGGCTGCCGACCTCCTGGCCGAGTACGATGCGGTCGTGCTGACCGGCGGGGCCGAGCAGCCGCGCGACCTCGAGGTACCGGGCCGCGAACTCGCGGGCGTCCACTTCGCGATGGATTTCCTGACGCCGAACAACAAGAAGGTCGCCGGCGATACCCTCGACCGGCTCGGCTGGATCGACGCCAAGGGCAAGCATGTGATCGTGATCGGCGGCGGCGACACCGGCTCCGACTGCATCGGCACGTCGAACCGCATGGGGGCTGCCTCGGTCACCCAGCTCGAGATCCTCCCGCAACCCCCCGAGCACGAGAACAAAGGCCTCACCTGGCCGGACTGGCCGCTCAAGCTGCGCACCTCGTCCTCTCAGGAGGAAGGCTGCGAGCGCGACTGGGCGGTGCTGACCAAGCGCCTCACGGGGCGCAATGGCAAGGTCGAGAAGCTGCACGCCGTACAGGTCGAGTGGGTCAAAGGACCCGACGGGCGGTTCCAGATGCGCGACAAGCCGGGCAGCGAGTTCGAGCTCAAGGCCACGCTGGTGCTGCTGGCCATGGGTTTTCTCGGCCCGGTCCGCGGTGGCCTCTTGGAGCAACTCGGCGTGAAGCTCGACGGGCGCGGCAACGTGGCCGCGAACACGCTCGACTATCAGACGTCGGTGCCGAAGGTGTTTTCCGCGGGCGACATGCGGCGCGGCCAGTCGCTCGTCGTGTGGGCGATCCGCGAAGGCCGGCAGGCGGCGCGCGCCGTCGACCAGTTCCTCATGGGCCGCACCGAGCTGCCGCGCTAATCGATTCCGCGGCAAGAAGCGGAGTTCGCCTCTCCCGAAGGGTCGCTAGCGTTCGTTCAGATCATCGACCTCCGGTGATCGTGACGAACGAAGGTGACTCCCATGAGCAAGACAGACGACAACAAGGCCGTAGTCGGGCGGTGGTTTACGGACTTCTGGGGCGAACGATGCAACCTGTCGGTTGTCGATGCGATCGCGGCACCGGACATGCTGCTCAAGTACTCGCTCTATGAACCGCGCCGCGGCCATGCGGACATCAAGGCCTTCATGACCGACTTCCGCGCCGCGTTCCCGGACCTCAAGTTCTGGGGGACGGCGGACCTGATCGCCGAGGGCGATTACGTCGTCGGGCAGTGGGAAGGTGGGGGTACCCACACGGGGCCGGCCTTCCGCGACTTCCTCGTCGGCTCCCTGCCCGCCAAGACCGGCCGGAAAATGCACTTCACCGGCACCACGGTGCTCCGCCTCAAGGACGGCAAGATCGTCGAGGAAATCGGGCTCGACGACGGTGTGACCGCCCTCACCCAGCTTGGCCTGATCAAGGCCGCTTGACCCGGGTCGGCCATCGGGCTCGCACCTGAACGGTGCGGGCCCGATGGCATATCTATGCCAGCCGGCTGCCCAGCTCGGCGATCGGCTTGCTCGCCGTGATGAGGACCCAGCCCGGCCCAGCGGCGTTTCGGAAGCCCAAGGTCAGGACCTCGGAGGTGAACGGTCCGATTTTCTTGGATGGGAAGTTCACCACGCAGCACACGAGCATTCCGATCAGCTCGTCCTTGGTATGCGCGCCCACGGCCTGAACGCTCGAGCTCTTGATCCCGATCTCCGCGCCGAAGTCGATCTTCAGCTTGAACGCCGGCTTGCGGGCTTCCGGAAAATCCTGGGCTTCGACGATTTTGCCGAGCCGGATGTCGACCTTCATGAAGTCGTCGTAGGTAAGGCTGGGCTGAGGCATGCGCCGACTATAGCGCGATTCGGGAATATCCAGACTTGACGGCCGGTAACTCAGTCGAAGAAATAGTCGTCGGCACAACGCGCTGCCGCTGATCGCCGTTTCCTGCGCAAAAAGGATCGAAACGGCCGGCAAGAAAAAGCGAGGGGAGACGCAGCATGGGTATAGGAACGTACGGCCGCTGGCGCGCGATCGCCGCCATTGGGCTCGTGTTCACGATCGCCATCGGTGTAACGGCAGCATTCGCCCAGGAGGCCGGGGGCAAAGCCCCATCGCCGCAAGTGGCCCCGCCGCCGCCGCCCGCCTGCGAGAGCCTCCAGCAGTTCCTGGCCTCGAACTGTCCCCTCACCTGGTACGGCATCACGGCCTACGGCACCGTCGACATGGGTGGCACGTGGCAGAGCCACGGCACGGGCCCCGACACGAAATCGCCGGCCGGCGTCGAGTATCTCCTGTCGAAGAACCAGACGGGCCCGCGTTGGAACTTGTCGTCCAACGGGCTCAGCCAGTCGGCGATCGGACTGCGCGGCAACGAGCCCATAAACCCCGATGTGGCGTTCGTCTTCACGCTCGAAGCCGGGTTCAACCCGCTCTCCATGAAATTTGCCGACGGGCCGGGCTCGGTTGCCCAGAACGCGGGCGTGCCGCTCGACCAGCAAAGCGCAAACTCCGATTCAAGCCGCGCCGGGCAATGGTACAACTCGCAAGGCTTCATGGGGCTCAGCTCGCCCGCCTACGGCACGCTGACGATCTTCCGGCAGAATTCGCTGACCCTCGACGGAGTCATCGCCTACGACCCGTTGGGGGCGTCGTACGCGTTCTCCCCGATCGGCTACCAGGGAACGACCTGCGGCGTTGGCGACACGGAGGACTGCCGATACAGCACCGCGCTCAAATATCGGGTCAATCTCGGGCCGGTCCGCGCCTCGGCCCTGTGGCAATTCGGCGGCTACGACATGAACAACGCCTCGGACGGCGCCTACGAGCTCGGGCTCGGCGGCGACGTCCAGAACGTCGCCGGCGGCACGGTGTCGCTGGATGGCATCTACAGCTACGTCAAGGACGCCGTCGCGATCGGCTTGGGCGGCAACACCCTGCCGGCCACGCTGCCGCAGGTCCTGACGGCGACGATCTCCGACAACAAGAGCTGGATGGCGCTCGCGCGTTACACCAATGGACCGGCAAAGTTCTTCGCCGGGTATGAGCGGATCGACTACGCCCCACCCAGCAACCCGCAGACCTCGTTCACGGACATCTCGGGCAACTCTCTCTGCCTCGGCTGTGCCGTGTTCAACAACACGAACATCAACAACACGGCGTTCAACGCCCATGACCAGATCCTGCAGGTGTTCTGGTTCGGCACGAAATACGCGGTGACGAACGAGTGGAACCTGATGGGCGGATATTACGAGTACATCCAGAACAGCTACGGCACCGGAGCGTCGTGCAGCAACTCCTCGAAGTCGACCTGCAGCGGGAACTACAGAGCGATTTCGTTCGCCGCCGACTGGCAATTCGCGTCGAAGTTCGACGCCTATGCCGGGGCGATGTGGCAGATGGCCGAGGGCGGACGGGCCAACGGCTTCCTGCACCGGACCACGATCGATCCGACGGTCGGCTTCCGGTTCCGCTTCTAGGGCCGAAGCCTACGCAGCTAGGCCGCGGCGCCGATCGCGGGAAAGCGCGCGATCGCCGTGGTGCCCCGCCCGACCTCGCTCCTGATCTCGAGATGGCCGCCGTGGAGCTCGATGAGCGACTTGGACAGCGGCAGGCCGAGGCCCGTACCTTCCTGCGCCCGGCTGAGGCTCGCGTTGCGCGCGAGGGCCCCGAACGGCACGACGATCTTCGAGAGATCCTGCGGCGCGATACCGACGCCCGTGTCGCTCACCGAGATCGTGAGCTCGCCCGCGGCAGCGGCGCGCGCCTCGACGACCACGCGGCCGCCGGCCTGGGTGAACTTGACGGCATTCGAGAGCAGGTTCAGCAGCACCTGCCGCAGGGCGCGCCGATCGACCGGATGCGGCGGGAGCTGCGCCGGGATATCGACGGCGAGCGACACGCGGCCCGCGTCCGCCTTGGCCTGCACGAGCCGCACGCAGGCTGCGATCTCGTCGACGATGTTCACCGGCTCGCGATGGAGCTCGAATTTCCCGGCCTCGATCTTGGCCACGTCGAGGAGATCGCTGATCAGCAGCAGCAGGTGGTTGCCCGATTCCGTGATGTCGCCCAGGTATTCGAGTTGCTTCTGGTTCATCCGTCCGAAATGGCCTCCGGACAGGGCCTCGGCAAAGCCGATAATCGCATTCAAGGGCGTGCGCAGTTCGTGGCTCATGTTTGCCAGGAACGTTGTCTTGGCAGCACTTGCCGCTTCCGCCGCGGCCTTCGCCTCGCGCAGCTTCGCTTCAGCCTGGATGTCCGCCGTCACGTCGCGCGCCGTCCCGCGGTAGCCCAAGAATTGCCCGGTTGAGCTGAAGAACGGCTTGCCGCTCACCGAGATGATCGCTTCCTTTTCGTCGGGCAGCTTCATCGTGTAGACGAAGTTGCGGAACGGCTCGTGGCGCTCGAGTTGCGCCATGTGGGCGCGCCATTTCTCGGATTCCGTGTCGCGGTCCGCGGCGAGCTCGTGGCGCTGTTTGCCGATGCGCACCTGGGCGTTCTGGCCGAACGCCAGGATGCGGCTCGACATGTAGGTGAAGCGGTGATCGGGTCCCGTTTCCCAGTACCAGTCCGACGCCGTCTCGGCATAATCGCGCAGCCGTGTCTGGCTGAGGCGCAGCGCCTCCTCCGCCGCGATCGCGGCGGTGACATCCCGGCCGGTGCCGCGATAGCCGAGAAACGCGCCGTCGGCGCCGAAGAGCGGCTTGCCGCTCACCGAGATGTACAGCTGGCGGCCGGTGCGCGGCTGGGTCTGGTACACGAAATCCCGGAAGGCTTCGTGCCGCTCGAGCATCGCGATGTGCTCGCGCCATTTCTCGGCCTGGTCGCCGTAATCGGCCGCATAGTCGAACCGCCGCACGCCGATCCAGTCGGCCGCGTTCAGCCCGAACGCGCGGATGCGGTCGGACATGTAGGTGAAGCGGTGGTCAGGCCCCGTCTCCCAGTACCAGTCCGACGCCGTCTCGGCGAAATCGCTGAATCGGGCCTCGCTGAGGCGCAGGGCTTCCTCGGACAGCTTGCGGTCGGTGATGTCCTGGACGGTGCCGAACACCTCGGGTGAACCGGCAGTTCCGGGGCGAATGCATTCGGCCTCCGTGTGCACCCAGCGCTCCGCGCCGTCGGGGCGACGGATGCGATAGTCCATGCTGTAGGACCCGCCGGTGGCAACCGCCTCGTCGCGCGCCCGTTGCAGCCTGCCGACATCGTCCGGATGCACGATTCCGCTCAGATCGTCGAAGGTGGCTCCCCAGGTTGCGGGGTCGACGCCGAAGATGCGGTAGACTTCGGACGACCAGCTGAGACGGATCGGATTGCCGATGGTCGCCGACCAGCTGCCGATCTGCCCCACCCGCTGCGCGCGCTCAAGCGAACGCCGGCTCTCCTGGAGGGCCGCCTGCGTCCGCCTCGACTGGCGGAGCTGGACGAGCAGGCCGCAGAGGACCGCGGCAAGTGCTACGGCTGATGTGGCCGTGGCCGCGCCCAGCAAATAGACCAATTGGATATGCGTGCCGGCCCAGCGCAGCAGACTTTCCGGCCCCGGCCACTCGGCGTACGCGAACGCGCCGACCGCGACGACTACGCCCGTCGCTGCGATCGCGGCTCGCCACACCCGGCTCGCGGACGTCACGCGGGCGCGCGCCACCTCGCGAGCCTGGCCGATATTCCGGCCTGGCTCGGCGAATGCTCCGCCATCTGCGCCAGCTTTCATCCGCGTTGCGGGTCCCCGTCCGCGGGGGTCTGACGGACCTGATACCCCGCTGCTGCCCGTCATTTAGCCGTTTTTCGGCTAAGAATTTGCTAACGAATTCCGCCCACGACAAGAAAACACGCGCCTTTTCAGCAGGATGCGGGGCCGGCGCCTACCGCATCGTCTCGATTTCCCGCGGCAATGAGGCAGCCAGGGCAACTGTACCGAGGTTTCCGGCCACAGCGGTTTCGATGGCCCCACAGCTCCGATCGCCGATCTGTCCCGCCTCAACCTGGCCCACCCAACAGGCCGTCGCCGCGGCCGCGCGCCAGTCCAGCGGGACTGTGGTCACGACGGCACCGAGCGCCAGCCCGAGCGACAGGCCGTAGCATTGTGCAAACAGGCGTCCGAGCTCGTCCTCGCGCATCGTCCACTCCTGCGAGTTTTTCTCGCAGCAGCGTGCCATTGCCGGACACCTGCAGCTGTGACCGGATTCACAAGCGGCATGACATTTTGGCGCAGAATTGCGGCTGCGCCGGAGCCGGACAGATGGACGGGCTCCCTTACCCCTTGATGCACCACGGCCAAGCGGGTTCTTGGAGACCGAATTAAAAGCGATGTGAGCCTGTCGACCCGCTTCAGGAGCTGCGGATCATCGCCAGGACGCGCCGGATGTCTTTGTCGTTGTCGCGTAGGCGTGACGCCCAGGCGTTGCAGATCTGACGCATCCACACGATGGCCGCCGGGTCCATGGGATTGACCACGAGCTTGCGCTCGATCTCGTCGACGGCGCGCGTGTCGATGTCGACATATTGCCGCAGCGTCTTGTCGCGCTTGTAGTATTCAAGCAGCGCCTTCAGCTCGTGCACCGCCTTGACGTTCGGCATGTCACCGAGCACGGCCGCAACCTCCGGACGCGGGGCGGTCTGTGCGGCCGGCGCCGGTGCAGGAACCGCTGGCGCCTCGGCGTGCAGATCGGCCGGCGGTTCGGCGTCGGCGACCAATGCCGGCCGCTTCGAGAAATCCGGCAGGCTGGTGGCATGCTCGGCGAGCTTCGAGATGGTCGCCTCGAGCTTCTTGAGCTCGTCGAGCACCGCCTGGTCGGCAACCCCGGTGAACCGCGGGGCCGTCAGGATCGAGCGCATGCCCTGGAGCTGGCGCAGCTCGGCCTCCAGCAGGTCGCGGCCGCCGAGCGGCAGGACCTGCTCTTCGATCAGACGGTCGAAGAACCTGGTCAACGCGCGCAGGGTGGGCCGGAAGATCATCGACCACAGGCTGTAGAAGCGGTCTTCGAGCTCCTGGCGCCGGTCTGTCACCACGTCTTTCAAATGGCTTTCGATGACGCTGCAGAACGCCTCGAACTCGCTAATCTTGCCGCGGAATGCCAGGTAGTCGCTGAACTTGCGCAGATCCTCGTCGCCTTCGACGGTCAGGGCAAAGCGCAGGATCCCCTGCGCCTGCGTACCCAGACGGCCCAGCATCTCCAATTCGGGATTGGCACCGCCCCGACGTCGGCGATCGCCGATGGTCGGCGGCCGTGTATATGCGCGCTTGCCGGCGTCAGGCTTTTTCTCGCCCGCACCGGCCTCTGGTCCGGCTGTCGCTTCCTCAGCCACGGGCTGTTTCCTCCGCGGGGTCGCGATATACGGCTCGTTCTTGCCCGCACGTCGACCCGCTACCTAGGAAAAATCGCCTCTAGAGCCTCCGCTGTCAATGAATGTTAAGCGGCGCCGGTTGTAAGGCCCCGGGGCCCTACAACCGTACGGCCCTAACGCTCGACGACCTTGCGGTAGAGGTGCCAGGTTGCGTGACCGAGCACCGGCATCACGACGGCGAGGCCCATCAGGCACAGTGCCGCGCCGGCCGCGAGCGCAACAGCGACGATGAGGCCCCACAGCGCCATCACCAGCGGGTTCGCCAGCACGGCGCGGATCGACGTCGCCATGGCGGCGGCGGCGCCGATATTGCGGTCGACGAGCAGCGGAAACGAGATCACGCTGACCAGAAGTGCGGCCACCGCGAACAGGAAGCCGACCCCGTTGCCGATGACGATCAGCTGCCATCCCGCTTCGGTCCTGAACACATCATGGACGAAGCCCGAGATCGAGAGCGGCAGCGCATCGCCGAACGTCATGAGATAGATCGTCTCGGCTGCATACATCCAGCAGACGAAGATCCCCATCAGCAATGCGCCGAGCGCCAGGATCGAGCGGAACGACGGCGAGTGCAGGATCCGGAAAGCATCCTTCCATCGCGGCTCCGCCCCTTGCTCGCGCTGGCGGCTCAGCTCGTACATGCCGGTCGCGGCGAACGGGCCGATCAACGCAAATCCGGCGATCAGCGGGAAAAGGAGCGGCAGCACCTCGTAACCCAGCACGAGCCGGGTGAGGAAGAGGCCAAGGATGGGATAGATCAGGGTCACGAAGACCGCGTGGCTGGGCATCGCCCAGAAATCATCGAGGCCCTGCGCCAATGCGTCTTTCAGATCAACAACGCCGATATGGCGGATCCGCGGCAGGGCTGCGGGGCCTGCCTCCAGATCGATAAACGCTCTCTGGTTCTGCATGGTCGTCCCTCCGGAAGAGCGGTCGCCGTGGCACCCGAGAGTCTGCGGGTCACGTCTGTCTCGACCGCAGTTGGGACGAGTTTAATCCCGCCGTGAGGCCATGCGTTATGACATTTCGCAGCGGTAGCGGGGTGCGTCCCGCACCGCAGCGAAAGCTTGCTCGTTCGCGGCAGGGGACTGCGTCGCGGAGTTCGCGACGCAGTCCCGAAGCGGCTTAGAGCTCTTTTCCGATCATCCGGTCGACCGAGTACGGTCCACCGCCGCGCAGCGCGATCGCGAACATGACGATCCCGAGGAACAACACGTATTCGTAGCCCCCCTTCCCGACCGGGAATCCGTTCGGGAAATGGACGAACAGGAACGCAATGCCGAGCTCGATGGCGATGGCCGCGGCGAAGAACCGGGTGAACAGGCCGATCGCGACGCAGATCGCGCCGATGGTCTCGAGGAACATGGCCGCGATCGCGAATGCGACAGCCGGCTCCATGCCCTGCTTGGCGAAATAGCCGGAGACTCCGGTCAGTCCTCCCCCGGTCACCTTGATCCAGCCATGCATGAACAAAATGGCGCCAATGGCGATGCGGATCATCGGATACCAAAGGTCCGAGACCGATTCATAAAATCCGGCGAGCCCCGGAAACAGGAGCCTCGGCGTTCCAGTTGTGTCTGCCATCGTATCCCCCTCTGTTGAATGTCCCAGTGTCTGATGTTTTTGACGGATCGTAACCACCCGTAGAATAAAATGTTTGTGACCCCGGGCAAGCGTTTCGGGTGCCGGGCTACATCTTCCGTGTGAACCCGGCGGCCTGGCGGATCGCGATCTGCACGAGCTTCTGCTGCGCCTGCCGGCGGTGGCGCTGCATGTAGAACTGCGAGGCGACGTGCAGCCCCATGCGGTGGAAGGTGGACTTGTCCTCGTCGCGCACCTGGGTGCGTGAGCCGTCGTAGATCTTGAGCTTGGCGTCGAAGCGCTCGAGCAGCTTCTCGATCATGTCGAGTGCAGCCTCTTCCTCCATCGTCCGCAGAAGCGGATACATGCGCTGCAGCACCTCGGTCTTGCGCCGGTGCATCTCGCGCGCATGCTTGTTGGCGACGCGCCAGGCGGTGAGCTTGACGAATTTGTGCCGCTTGTCCCACACGTCGTACATGTGGACCATCGCGATGTGGATGAACATCGGCTTGATCGAGTAGAGCATCGCGTTCATCTCCTCCGCGCGCGGCAGGATGCCGAGCGTCGGCGGAAACTCCTGGAAGACCTTGCGCACGACCTCGAGTGCTGCCTGATGAGAGCGGCGCATGATGCCCTCGGCGCGGTCCTCAGGGTCCGTCCAGTCGAGCGCCGCGTCGGGCTTCCGCGACGCGTCGTGCAGCTGGAAGTTCCGGTACTTGAAGAGGTCGTCGGCGCGGCCGAACAGGCGCTTGAGGGTGCCGAGCATGGATGCGCAGTTTACACCGCGGCGGTCCCGCCCGCCGCAGCTGCGTCCTCGATCTGGAGCTGGATGCGCGTCTCGCCGCGCCAATCGTCGGCCCGGAGCCGCCCGCCGAGGTGGAGGCTGACCCCTGCCCGGTCGAGCAAGGCGTTGCCCAAGGGCGAGCCGACGGCGCGGAACGCGATGGCGGCCAGGCGCCCGCCGCGCGCGTCCGCCAGGAAGCAGCGCACGTGCTTCTCGCCGACGATATCCGCCTTGGCGACGCGCACGCCAGGGAACGCGAAGCGGGGCTCGGGATTTCCGACCCCGAACGGTCCCACCTTGCCCAACGCTTCGATCAGGTCGGGGGTGGCGGCTCCGAGCGACAGGGCGCCATCGAAGGCGAGACCAGACTGCGTGCGCGTGATCTGGGCCGCGACACGCTCGCCCAGGAACTCGCGCAGCTCGCCCAGGCGCTCGACCGCGGCGGTGAACCCGGCCGCGTTCTTGTGCCCCCCGCCGTTGATCAGCAGGCCCGCCTCGCGCGCGGCGATGACGGCGGCGCCGAGATCGACGCCGAGGGCCGCGCGACCGGATCCTTTGGCGGTGCCGTCGGCCACGGCCGCGACGAAGGTTGGCCGGTCGTAACGCTCGCGCAGGCGTCCCGCGACGATGCCAATGACACCGGGATGCCATCCCTCGCCAGCCGCGAAGACCAGGCTGCCGGAGGTGCCCGCGCTCTCGACCTGGCCGGTCGCCGCCTCGAGGACGGCCGCCTCGATCGCCTGGCGCTCGCGGTTGTGGCGGTCGAGGCGCTCGGCAATTGCCCGGGCCTCGTCGGGATCGTTCGTGGTGAGCAGCCGGGCGCCCAGATCGGCCTCGCCGACCCGGCCCCCGGCATTCACCCGCGGCCCCAGCACGAAGCCAAGATGATAGACATCGCAAGCCCGGTCGATGCGGGCCACGTCGGCGAGCGCCACGAGGCCAGCATTGCCGCGCTGTGCCAGGACTTTCAGCCCCTGCGCGACAAACGCCCGGTTGAGGCCGGTGAGCGGCACCACATCGCAGACGGTGCCGAGCGCCACGAGGTCGAGCAGGTCGAGGAGCGACGGCTCGGGCCGCGCCGCGAACCAGCCCTCTTCGCGCAAGAGGCGGTTCACCGCCACCGCGAAAAGGAAGGAAACCCCCACTGCCGCGAGCTGACGGTGCGGCGTGGTCTCGTCGAGACGGTTTGGATTGACCACACCGACGGCCAGGGGCAGGCGCGGCTCGGCCACGTGATGGTCGATGACGATGACGTCGAGCCCGGCGTCGGCCGCCGCGGCGAGCGGCACATGCGCGGTGACGCCGCAATCGACCGTGACCACCACACCCGCACCTTCGGCCTTGAGACGCAACAGCGCCGGCGCGTTGGGGCCATAGCCTTCGCGCTGACGGTCCGGGATATAGATGCGAACCTTGGCGCCGGCGGCCGTAAAGAACCGGTGCAGCAGCGCCGACGATGTCGCCCCGTCGACGTCATAGTCGCCGAAGATCGCGATCTCCTCGCCCGTACGAATGGCGCGCGAGAGCCGCGCCGCCGCGCGATCCATGTCCTTGAGATGCGTGGGATCGGGCAGTTGCTCGCGCAGCCGCGGAGAGAAGAACGCGGGCGCCGCCGCCTCGTCGACGCCCCGCCCGGCGATCACGCGCGCCACGATCTCGGACAGGCCGAGGCGCTGGGCCAGGCCCAGGGCCATACGGTCGTCATCCAGACGCGCGTACCAGCGCCGGCCGAGGGCCGAACGCTCGACGCCGAGAAAGCCTGCGGAGTCGCTCACCCGGGTATTTTACCCGGGTTTCGCCGGCACGATCGTTATTCCAGTCCCGGCTTGCGGGTGAAGTTGTGCGTGGCCTCGATGACGCGGACGGTCCCGGTCTTCGAGCGCATGATGATCGAGTGCGTCGACCCGGTGGTGGCCGAACGGCGAACGCCGCGCAGCATCGAACCGTCGGTGACCCCGGTGGCGGCGAACATCACGTCGCCCTTGGCGAGATCGAGCATCGAGTATTTGCGGTTGAGGTCCTTGATGCCCCATTTCCCGGCACGCTGCTTCTCGTCATCGTTGCGGAACAGGAGCCGGGCCTGCATCTGGCCGCCGATGCAGCGGAGCGCCGCCGCCGCGAGCACGCCCTCGGGGGCGCCGCCGCTGCCCATGTAGATGTCGACGCCGCTTTCCGGGCGCGACGTCGCGATGACGCCGCTCACGTCGCCGTCCGAGATCAGCATGATGCGCGCACCCGCCTCGCGGACCTTGGCGATCAGGTCCGAATGGCGGGGCCGGTCGAGAATGCAGACGACGAGGTCCGAGATCTCCGCCTTCTTCGCCTTGGCGAGGTTCTTGAGATTGGCCTTGGGCGATTCATCCAGATCGACGACCCCGTCCGGCAGCCCGCCGCCGACCGCGATCTTGTCCATGTAGACATCGGGAGCGTTGAGGAAGCCGCCCTCCTCGGCCATGGCGATCACCGACAGCGCGTTCGGGCCGCCCTTGGCGGTGATCGTGGTGCCTTCGAGCGGGTCGAGCGCGATGTCGACGCGCGGGCCGACGCCGCGGCCGACCTTCTCGCCGATATAGAGCATCGGCGCCTCGTCGCGCTCGCCCTCGCCGATCACGACCACGCCCTGGATCGCGAGGCCGTTGAGAGCGCTGCGCATCGCGTCCACGGCCGCCTGGTCCGCGGCCTTCTCATCCCCGCGCCCCATCAGCCGGGACGCCGCGAGCGCCGCCCATTCGGTCACCCGGACCACTTCGAGCGCCAGATTGCGGTCCATTTGCTCGGCCATCGTTGCCTCCCTCACAAGTTCTCGATGCGGATCGCGCGCGGCGGCTCGAGAACGGCATTGAGCGCCTGAATGCGGCGCAGGGCACGGTTCATCCCGGCTTCCTCGGTGTCATGGGTGGTCAGTACGACCGGCACCATCTCATCAGGGCTGCGGCCCCGCTGCAGCATCGATTCCAGCGACACGTTTTCATCACGCAAAGCGGCCGTGACGTCGGCAATGACGCCCGGCCGGTCGACCACCATCAGGCGAATGTAGTAGGCCCCGACGCGGCGTTCCATCGGGGAGACCGGTGGCAAAGCGAGGGCAGACACGGGCACGCCGAAGGTCGGGGTACGCCGGCCGCGCGCGAGGTCGACCAGATCGGCCGCCACCGCTGAGGCGGTCGGCCCGGCGCCCGCTCCCCGGCCCTCGAAGACGGTGCGCCCGGCGAAGTTGCCCTCGGCCACGACGGCGTTGAAGACGTCCTCGACCGCGGCGATCGGGGTCTCGATCGGGACCAGGCACGGATGCACGCGTTGCTCGATGCCGTGCTCGGTCATGCGGGCGATCCCGAGCAGCTTGAGCCGGTAGCCCAGCTCCTTGGCGAACTCGAGGTCGAGTGGCGCGATGTGGCGGATGCCCTCGATATGCACGCCCGCGAAATTGACCGCCGCACCGAACGCGAGTCCGGCCAGGATCGCGAGCTTGTGCGCCGCATCGATCCCATCGACGTCGAAGCTCGGATCGGCTTCCGCATACCCGAGCTTCTGGGCTTCCGCGAGGACCTCAGCAAAGGGCCGGCCGGTTCGCCGCATCTGCGTCAGGATGTAATTGCAGGTGCCATTGAGGATGCCGTAGATGCGCAGGATGCGGTTGGCCGCAAGCCCCTCGCGCAGCGCCTTGATCACCGGAATGCCGCCGGCGACCGCCGCCTCGTAGCAGAGTGCGACGCCCTTTTCTTCCGCGGCCCGCGCGAGTGCGGTCCCATGCACTGCAAGAAGCGCCTTATTGGCCGTGACCACGGAGCGGCCGCGCGCAATCGCAGTCTCGCAGACGCGCTTGGCCACGCCGTCCGAGCCGCCGATCAGCTCCAGCACGATCTCCGCATCGGCCTCTGCCGCCAACGCCGCCGCGTCATCGAACCATCTGGCCTGCCCGAGATCGACGCCGCGCTTGCGGCTTTTGTCGCGCGCGCTGACGGCCGTGACCACCAACGGCCGGCCGCAACGCTGGGCCAGGAGCTCGCCGTTCTCGGCCAGCAGCTTGACCACGCCGGCCCCGACGGTGCCGAGCCCCGCGATCGCGATCTTGAGCGGCGATGCCATCTGCCTTCGGTCGACTGGCGGTGGGCGTCAGGAGACCGCCGCCCGTTTGCGGGGCGAGCGGGTCGACATGTTCTTCTGCGTGGGCGGCTCCGGCAACGCATCGCCGGTGCCGAAGAAGGCCTTGATGTTGCGGCAGGCCTGCCGGATGCGCTGGACGTTCTCGACCAACGCAAGGCGCACGTGCCCGTCGCCGTACTCGCCGAAGCCGATGCCGGGCGAGACGGCGACGTTCGCCTCTTTCAGCAGGAGCTTCGAGAACTCGAGCGAGCCGAGCTGGGCAAAGCGCGGCGGGATCGGCGCCCAGGCGAACATCGACGCGGGCGGGCTCGGGACGGTCCAGCCGGCCGCGGCCAGGCCGCCGATCAGCGCGTCGCGGCGCTGGCGGTAGGTCTCGCGGATCTCGGCCACGCAGTCCTGCGGCCCGTTGAGGGCAGCGGCCGCCGCGACCTGCACCGGCGTGAACGCGCCGTAGTCGAGATACGACTTGATGCGCGCGAGGGCGCCGATCAGACGGCGGTTGCCGGCCGCGAAGCCGACCCGCCATCCGGCCATCGCATAGGTCTTGCTCATCGAGGTGAATTCGACCGCGATGTCCTTGGCGCCCGGAACCTGAAGGATCGACGGCGGCGGATTGCCGTCGAAATAGATCTCGGCATAGGCGAGATCCGACAGGATGTAGATGCCGTGCGCCCGGCAGAATTCGACGCATTCGCCGTAGAAATCGAGCCCGACGACCTGCGCGGTCGGATTTGAAGGGAAGCTCAGGACGAGCGCGATCGGCGGCGGGACGGAATGCTTGACCGCGCGCTTGAGGCTGCCGAAGAAATCATGCCCCTCGCCGATCGGCAGATGGCGCAAGCTGGCTCCGGCCATGATGAAGCCGTAGGGGTGGATCGGATAGCTCGGATTGGGCACCAGGATCGTGTCGCCCGGGCTGGTGATCGCCTGCGCGAGATTGGCCAGGCCCTCTTTCGAGCCGAGGGTCACGATCGTCTCGGTCTCGGGGTCGATGTCGACGTTGAACCGCCGCTTGTAATAGGCGGCGTGCGCCCGGCGCAGGCCAGGAATGCCGCGCGACACCGAGTAGCGGTGGGTGCGCGGATCGCGCACCGTCTCGACCAGCTTCTCGACGATGTGCTTGGGGGTCGGCATGTCGGGATTGCCCATGCCGAGGTCGATGACGTCGAGACCAGCCGCGCGCGCCTTGGCGCGCATGGTGTTAACCTCGGCGAACACGTAAGGCGGGAGACGTCTGATCCGGTAAAAATCTTCGCTCATCGCATCACTTTAGCCCCGGATTGGGGCACCATTCTGACACCGGGACAGCCGATCTCCCCGCCGACTCGGCTGCCCGCGGCGCCAGCAATGTAAGGCGCATCAGCCCTGTAAGCACCTGTTTTTTCGAGGGATGATGGCTGGCTGGCGCTTCCCTGGGCGGCCCGGTGCGGCTACGGTGGCACGCCTCCATGCACGAGCCCTCTCCGCCCGACGACCTCGCCCGGCCGACCAGCCTTCGCCGTCGCCTGACCGAGCCTTCCTTCCTGTTTCTCCTGGTGTTTGCGAGCTCAACCGGCCTCGCCTGCTATGTCTTGAAGGGACCGGCGGTGTTCTGGACGGCGTTTCGCGAGCATCTGTGGCTCCTCGTCGCGATTACGCCGGTGCTGGCCGGGGCGGTCCTCCTGGGCGCCTTCCTTCAGGCGCTGGTCCCGCCCGGCTATGTGCGCACGCGCCTGGGCGAAGGATCGGGACTGCGCGGCATCGCGATCGGCTCGTTCATCGGCCTGTTCGTACCCGGCGGACCGATGATCTCGATGCCGCTCCTGCTGGCGGTGATCGAGGCCGGGGCCGACCTCGCCGCGTGCGTCGCCTTCTACATGTCGTGGTCGATGCTGGCGTTGGTGCGCATCATCCAATGGGAGGTGCCGCTCATGGGCGGCAAGTTCGCGGCCATCCGTTTCCTGTCCGCGATCCCGCTGCCCTTCGTGGCCGGTCTCATGGCCATTCCGCTGTTCCGCCGGTTTCGCGGGCGCGCACCCGGCAGCGGGATGTCCTCCTGATGCTGCTCGCCGCCTCGATCATCTGGCCGATCGTCGTGCTGTGCACGGTCGCCCTGTGGACCGGGCCGCGCTCGCGCCGCCGCCAGGCGCTGGCCCTGGCACAGACCAACGGCGTGTTCATGGCTCTGCGCATGCCGTTCGCCATGCTGGGCGCCGGCTTCGCCGGCAGCCTGCTGCCGGCCGATCTGGTTGCCGAGTGGCTGGGCGGTGCGTCGGGCTGGAAAGGCATCCTCATCGCCTCGGCCGTCGGCTGCTTCGTGCCCAGCGGGCCGATCGTGTCGTTCCCGTTCGCGCTGGCGCTCTACAACACCGGCGTGGGCGTCCCCCAGCTGGTGGCCTTCCTCACCTCGTGGTCGCTCCTGTCGGTGCACACGTTCATGGCCTGGGAGATGCCGGTCCTGGGCCTGCGCTTTCCGCTCGTGCGCTACGCGTGCTCCCTCATCCTTCCGCCGATCGCCGGGTTCCTCGCCATGGCGATGGTGGATATCTGACGCGCCGCCCTAATAGTCGACGAACACGTCGTAGGCGTCAGCGCGGCGGGTGCCGCTGTCGAGGATGGTCACGCGGTCGCTGGGCAGCCCCGTGCCGGCGAGCGCCTCGCGCAAGGCCTTGGTGCGCCGGTCGGCAAGTCCCGCGGCCGGCGGCGGACCATTGGCCGGTGCCGGCACAAGCCGGACCCGGCCATCGTTCTCCAGCGCCGCTGCTGCCGCGGCATCGAGGGTGTTCCGCCCGGCGGCGCCGATGGAGGCGGTATCGCTGGCAAACGAGACGGTGCCGTGCCGCTCGGACGTCGTGAGCACGCCCCCGGCCGCCGACGCTCCTTGCTCCGGAACTGCGGGGACCTCGATGAGCGGTGCCGGTCCCGCCCCCTCCGGGGTGGAGTTCAGCAACTCAGGCGGCAGGGAGTTCGGGCTCGGCGGCGCTGCGTTCGCGGTCGTGCTCGGCGGCTCCGCTGCGGGCGCGGGCGCTGGCGTCGGCGCCGCAGGAGCACCGGCCGAGGGTGGCACCTGCGCTCCGGTTTGGGCGCGCAAGGTCTCGTCGGCCTTGGCCGCGGCCGCACGGTCGGCTTGAAGGGCCGTGACCTCCTTTTGACGTTGCTGACGCTGCCCCACGGTCACGAAGGGTGGCGGCGGCACTGTGCCCAGGTTGGGGATCGGCCGGCCCTGCGCGGGCGGCGGCTCGACGTTCGGCGGGGCCGGCTCGTCGTATCCGAACAAGCCCATGACCGACCGCTTGGCGTTTCCGACCTGGGTAATGGGGTCGTATTCCGGCGGCAGCTGCGAGCAAGCGGCAACCGCCAGGGCCGCCGCGGCCACCAAAAAAATATTCCGCAATGGCCGCGCGGCACGCCCGGTTGCAGTGCGGTGAGTGCGGCGCAACAAGTTTGTCACATCCATGAGATACGTGCGCCGCAGCGCAACCGGTCTCCGAAGGGGCTGAAATCCACGCTGGTTTCGTATAGAGATTGTTAAAGTCTGCCGGCCTTTACTGGCGGAATCGCACACCCCATCTAAGGCACTCCGGCACCCTAACGAAAAGACGAGCAGCCGCAAAGCTTCGCTCACACGAAATCATGGCCGATCAGTCCAGCCCTCTGCCAAGATCTGTCTCCGCTCCGCCCGGCAAAGCGGCGCCGGCGGGGGAGTCGTCGCCGTCCGACGTCAAGCTGCCCGATCCGGTGGAGTTGTCGCGAATCATGACCCGCATCGCCGAGCACAGCCAGCGGCTGGTCAGTGAGTTCCTCACCCGCCAGGCTACGTCCCCGGTCGAGCAGCCGGACCCGCTCAATCTCGGCCACGCCTTCTTCGACATGACCGCACGCCTGATGGCGAACCCGGCCAAGCTCGTGCAGGCGCAGCTCTCGCTGTGGAACGACTACCTGGCGCTGTGGCAGTCGACCGCGCGCAAGATGCTGGGCGAGCCCTCGCAGGCGGTCGTGACGCCGGCCGAAGACGACCGCCGGTTCAAGGACGCGCTGTGGGACGAGAATTACGTCTTCGACTACATCAAGCAGTCGTACCTGTTGTCGGCGCGCTGGATGCAGTCGCTCGTGCGCGACGTCGAGGGGCTCGACGAGAAGACGGCACGCAAAGTCGATTTCTACACGCGCCAATTCGTCGACGCGATGGCGCCCTCGAATTTCGCCGTGACCAATCCCGAGGTGCTGCGCGCCACGATCGACAGCGGCGGCGAGAACCTGCTCAAGGGCCTGTCCAATCTCCTGGACGATCTCGAGCGCGGCAAGGGCCGTCTGTCGATCAAGATGACCGACCTCGAGGCGTTCAAGGTCGGCGAGAACATCGCCGTGACGCCCGGCAAGGTCGTCTACCAAAACGACCTGATGCAGCTCATCCAGTACGAGCCGACCACCGAGACCGTGGCCAAGCGCCCGCTGCTCATCATCCCGCCGTGGATCAACAAGTTCTACATCCTCGATCTGCGCGAGAAGAACTCGTTCATCAAATGGGCCGTGGGCCAAGGCCACACGGTATTCGTCATCTCGTGGGTCAACCCCGACGAGAAGCTCGCCGCCAAGACGTTCGACGACTACATGGTCGAAGGACCTCTTGCCGCACTCGATGCCATGGAGAAGGCGACCGGGGAACGCGACGCCAACGTGATTGGCTACTGCCTCGGCGGCACCCTCCTCGCCTCCACGCTTGCCTGGATGGCGGCACGGAAGGACGACCGCATCCAG
>Ga0335071_10001837_pt1 | contig 22826 bp, 22 predicted proteins | sample Lox_Sample_15_FD_206724 | JGI IMG/M metagenome (GOLD analysis project Ga0335071, IMG submission 206724) | Soil microbial communities from Loxahatchee National Wildlife Refuge, Florida, United States - Lox_Sample_1.5 | ecosystem: Environmental > Terrestrial > Soil > Wetlands | place: USA... | reverse complement strand
TGATCGTGTCGCCCGATGTGCCGGAATCCTGCAACACGCCGACGCACGCTTCGATCATCGTGTTGCCAGTCACCGTGTTGTTGTTGCCGGTGCCCGAACAACTGGCATCGAGGTGAATGGCCGATTCAGAGCTGTTCATGATGGTGTTGGTCTGCACAGTACTGCTGTTGACACAAACATCAATGCCATCAAAAATCCGCGTGCCGAAGACTTTGTTGGCGGTAATGCTGGCGCCGTCGCCGTCCCCGGTTGTGTCGGTGACCGCCGCGATGCCGTATTGCGTGTTGCCCACCGTGTTGCTCTTGACGATCGTTTTGTTCGCCGCAGCGTCGTAGAGCAGAATGCCCGCCGCAGCGTCGCCGGGATCGGTGATCGTGTCCGGGGCCCAAACATCGTCAATAACGAGATTCCCGGTCACGGTTCCAGCAGCGCCGAAGCCAATCTGGATGCCGTTTTCGGCGGCGCCGGTAGTGGCACCCTGGCCGACTACGTCGGAGTTGGTGACGGTCAGCATGGTTCCGACCTCATTCCCAGTGATGCCGTTCTTCTGATAATCGTGCACGGAACTATTGGTGACCGTGACGGTTGAGGTGCCGCTATTGCCGCTTTGCACGAAGATGCCGAGGCCGCTCTGGCAGCCGTTGGAACCGCCATCGCTTTCTGAAGATCCGACCCACTGGTTCCGGGTGGCGACGTGGTTCAAGGTACCGTTCGCGTTTTGATAGAGGATGCCGACCACATTGGGCGAGCATCCGGAGACGCCGTTGCCGATGGAGTCGACGATGATGTTGTTCATGTTCACGGTGACGGGTCCGGCAACCCATACGTGCGCGGCGATGGGATTGCCCGAGGAAAGGCTGGTTGCGTTTGACGCCAGACCCGCGGAGGGCGGGAGAATCACGATCGCATCCGACGAACCGTTTACCACGCCGGTCAGCGTAACCGATTTATTGATGTTGAGCTGTTCATTGTAAGTGTTGGGGCAGATGTCGATAGTGGACCCTGTGGGGACTGCGTTGATGGCATCTTGAATATGCTGAAACTGAACCAGGTTCTTGCAGTTGCCCACGACTACGGTGGAAGCGGATAGGTTTTGCGTAAACAGGCAGGCGAGAACTGCCAGGGCAAGAGACAGCAATGCCCCGCGCTGCCTGCGCACAAGTGTACTCATGAAATCCTCCTACAGATTTTTGATGGACGTGCTGGGCCCGAGTTCAAGCCCCAAGAATTGAACCCTCGCGAACGTTATTCCTGGTGAGCGGAGCAGTCAATCGCACGGAACGGCCATGCATACCACCGATTGGCCATGCCCTGTGCGAAAAAATTCATGCGCAATGGCAGTTGGATTGAAGAGAAATAGTCGGCTCAGTTGGTTCGAAACCGGTTTGAATTACTCGGTTTGAATTAGTCAGTCCGGCTCGATGAATTGCTCTGTACTTCGGTCATGCTCTTCGTCGGCTCCGCCTGCATGGAATTGCCCGGCTGTCCGTTTTGCTGCGGAGCATATTTCGAAGCGCACTTCGCCTGCAGCGCCTTGGCGTGAAACACGCCATCGTGACCGAAGCTGCCATCAGCCAGCGCTTGCGAATCGTCTTTGAAGGTGTCGGGCGGAGCTTCCGAGCCGACATAGTCGACGCTAAGACTCTGGTCCTGTTCCACCAGGACGAACTGCACGTGCGTTCCAACCCTCTTGATCGATCCCGGCTGCACGTTGCCCGCAACCCGCAGGCGCTTGGTATAAGCCCCGTCTCCCATCGTGTGCAATTCTTTGATGGTGACGTAGTAGCTCTTGCTATCCTGCACGCCGGTGTAGGCGAGGTAGGAGAGCAGCACCAGAATGACGACCACTGCGCCGCCAAATTTCAGATACGTCTTGCTTTGGTTGGACATAGGAACAGTTGACATGAGACGGCCCCGACGGGAGAACCCCTTCCCAGACTTTACGCGCACAAGGGAGCGGAATCAAGATTTGGCAGTACTCCACGCTTCCGTTTAAATCACTTGACTATGGACTAACACTACAGTATTTTCTGTTTTAACAGAAATTACTGTAATTTAAAACGATAAACTCCGGGGTGGAGAGGGACCAATGAGGATCCAGTGGAAGACTCTGTGGCAATCGGGAGGCACGATTGATCGAGGGACGTACGCGCTGGTTGGCGTGTTGGGATTTGCGATCAAGCACAATCTCGACCGTCTGATCGCGGCCTATGGGTTTCATCGACCGTGGGACTTGTTCAACTACTGGATCCCAGTGCGCGACGTGGGACGAATCACGCAACTGCGCAGCGATACATCGATCTTCCTGGGGACGATGGTAGCTTTGGCGCTTCCCTTCATCTGGATCGGCGTCACCCTGACCATCAAGCGCCTGCGCAGCGCAGGACTCCCGATCTCTCTGGCCGCAATTTTCTTCGTTCCGTTCGTGAATCTGCTTTTTTTCGTGGTGCTTTCCCTGTGGCCGGACCAACTGAGAGAGGCGCAGGCACATCGGGGCGCCGGACAACCGTGGTTGCGGAAGATCGTCCCGGAAAGCGGGCTGGGCAGCGCTGCGATGGCGATACTGCTCACCGTTCCGATCGGATTTGGTTTGGCCGTCCTTGGTGTCTATGCGCTAGCAAACTATGGCTGGGGACTTTTCGTGGCCCTTCCCTTTGCCATGGGTTTTGCTGCTGCGCTGCTTTACGGGATCCGGCAACCACGTACCGTAAAAGGAAGTGTGGGCGTGGCCTGCCTTTCGGTTGTGTTATTGGGGGGAGCACTGCTGGCCCTGGCGTTCGAGGGAATCATTTGCCTGCTGATGGCTTTGCCAATCGCATTGCCACTGGCCGCGTTTGGCGGGTTGTGTGCGAACCGAATTCAGCGCGTTCGAAGATTTCAGCCGGGTGCCCCTGCATTTCTGGGAGCCCTTTTGCTCCTCGTGCCGGGGACGCAAATACTGGAACATTGGGCGTCAAGACCCTCCCAAGTGTTTGTCGTTCGTTCGTCCGTAGAAATCCACGCCTCCCCAGAACAAGTGTGGAAACAGGTTGTCGCCTTTACCGAGATTCCGCAACCGACCGAGTGGTTGTTCCGAGCAGGCATCGCGTATCCGATTCGCGCGGAAATCGCCGGCAGCGGAGTTGGAGCGGAACGTCACTGCGTGTTCTCGACTGGTGCATTCGTGGAACCAATCAAAGTTTGGGACGAACCACATCTGCTCAAGTTTTCGGTCACGTCGAATCCTGCGCCGATGGAGGAATGGACTCCCTATGCGCACATTGAACCTCCGCACCTCCACGGATTCCTGGTCTCCGAAGGCGGGCAGTTCTTACTTACACCTTCGCCGAATGGCGGAACGCGGCTTGAGGGAACAACCTGGTATCACCATGGCCTTTGGCCTTCCGCGTACTGGCGAGTTTGGTCGGACGCAATCATTCACAGGATTCACATGCGTGTCTTGCGGCACATCAAGGAGGAGGCCGAGAGCCGCGTTGCTTTTCGTCGCTGAGATGGGCGTCCGGTAGAATGGACGTTTCCAGAAAGCAGGCAAGACCAACTCATGATTCATCCCTGGCACGATGTGACTCCCGGCGACAAACTGCCTCAGGAATTTGACTGCGTGGTCGAGATCCCCTTCGGATCGAGCGTGAAGTATGAACTGGACAAGCAGAGCGGACTGATCCGGCTCGATCGCGTGCTGTATTCCGCTGTGTACTATCCCGCTAACTATGGATTCATTCCGCAGACGTTGGCGGAAGACGACGACCCTCTGGATGTTCTCGTGTTATGCCAGGAGACGGTGGTGCCACTGACGATCATTCACGCACGCGCCATCGGGTTGATGACCATGATTGACGCGGGCAAGCAGGATCACAAGGTAATAGCGGTCGCGACGCAAGATCCGGAGTTCAACTCGTATCACGAGGCAAAAGAAATGCCGTCGCACCGCTTGCTGATGCTGCGGAGATTCTTTCAGGACTACAAGCAGCTCGAAGGCAAGGCGGTCGAGGTCGACGAGATACGCCCCCCGGCTGAAGCCTACCCCATCATCCTCGATGCGCTGCACCGCTACAGTGAACAACGCCGCAAAGGGTTCAAACTGACGAAACCGTAGCACCGCCGGCTTCAAGCCGCGCCTCAAGCCGTGCGAATTCAACCACGGCTTTACCCGCTGAGCCCTCCAACGACCACAAATTCTCCAAAAAGATTTCACTTGACATATTGTACTAATACTGTAGTACACTGACACGCATGGAAAGGAACGGCCAGAGCGCGACCAAGTTTGACTTCGCCCTCGATCTACATAGCGGCGTGCCGGTCTATCGCCAAATCATCGATCAGGTGCGGTCAGGAGTTGCCTCCGGCTCGCTCAGCGCCGGCGACCAACTGCCCACCGTCCGGCAGCTCGCGGTCGATCTCGCCATTAATCCGAACACCGTGATGCGCGCCTATCGCGAACTCGAACTGGGTGGATTGATCGAGACTCATCAGGGCACGGGAACGTTTGTCGCCAACAAGAAAATCGAGAAGAGCACGGCGGAGCGCGAGCGGCGACTGGGACAGATTGTCGGGGAATTCGCGGCGCGCGCTGGCGCCGCGGGATACACAGTTGAGGAATTGATTGATCGTCTGCGCGACTTGCTGCCCAGTGGCGCGCAAAGGAGATAAGGTCATGGCAAGAATTCGAGTCCAGGAACTCAACGGCGTTGCGGTTCTTTTGTTTGTAGTTTGCCTGCTGTCGGGAGTGGCCGCCGCGCAGGTCATGCATCAGCCGGCAGCCGTCATTGTGGGGGCGCTGATGGGCCTCTATTTTCTTTTTGCCATCAAGGTCGTCCGCCAATGGGAGAAAGTAGCGGTCCTGCGTCTCGGCCGCTACGTCGGCCTGCGCGGCCCTGGGTTGTGCCACATCGTCCCGATCCTCGAAACGCTCAGCCCCTACGTGGACCAACGGGTGCGCGTCGCCAGCGTATCGGCCGAGTCCACGCTGACGCGCGACACGGTGCCCGTCAATGTCGATGCCATTGTTTTCTGGATGGTATGGAACGCCGAGAAATGCATTCTCGAAGTGGAGAATTTCATCGAAGCCATCAACATGAGCGCACAAACTGCCCTGCGAGAATCCATCGGCCGCCACGAACTTGCGCAAATGATCACTGAGCGCGAACTCATGGGACGCGAATTGCAGCGCATCCTCGATGAAAAGACCAATCCTTGGGGCATCACCGTGCAGTCGGTGGAAATTCGAGACGTGAAGATTCCGGCAGGTCTTGAAGATGCCATGTCGCGGCAGGCGCAGGCCGAGCGGGAACGTCAGGCGCGAATTATTTTGGGCCAGGCCGAAAAAGAAATCGCCGATAGCTTTGTGCAAGCGGCTTCGACTTATTCCGAAAATTCAACCGCGCTGCATCTGCGCGCCATGAACATGCTCTACGAAGCCATCAAAGAACGCGGATCGATGGTGATCGTGCCCTCGTCTGCCGTCGAAACCATGGGCCTGGGCGGCAGCCTAGCCACCGCCGCTCTGGGCGGAGTCAAACCCTAACCGAATCGACTGAATCCGTCAGAAGGAGTGAACTTATGAAGAACACGCTATTCGTGTGTCTGTTCGCATTAACTCTCGGCGCGATCGCCCTGCCACCGACGGCAGCGCAGACGCCGGCCCTGCAGAAAGGTGTCAGCGTCCAGATGGCAATGACGCAGAACGCACTACCCATGCCGGAAGCGGATAACGCCGACGCGTGGATTGTGACCGTAACCAATGACGGCCGTCTATTTTTCGGTGCCGAACCGGTGACGCCCGACAGCCTGACGCGGCAAATGACCCGCACGCCGCGGAATCGCACGGCCAAGCTCTACATCAAAGCGGACGCGCGCGCGCCATTTTCAAACGTGCAACGCGTGCTGGACATTGGCAGGAGCATGCTTTTCGAAACCCAAGTCCTGCTCACCTCGCAGTCGGACACGCCGACACCAGGAACCATCGTTCCGCCAAAAGGCCTGGAAGTACTGATCGGACGAGCCCCGCGAGCGAACAACGTGGCCACGCTGGTGGAACTGCTCGCGCCGGAACGCGAACTTCCAGTGCTCAAGATCAATGGGGATCCGGTCGCCTGGGCTGACCTGCAACCTACCTTGACGCAGCACTTCGAGAAAGGCGACGAAAAACTCGTCCTGATCAAAGCGGATGGACGCCTACCCTTCGCATCGGTCGCCAAGGCGATTGATCTCTGCCGCCCGACTGGAGCCAAAGTAGCTTTAGCCGCGCCCACACTGTGAACGTGTGCCTCGCTCTTTGGAAGGGGCGGGGCACGTCTCCAGTCGACAGTAACGCGGTGCTAATTACGCTCGCCGATCTTCCGAACTGGAATTCATACAGTTCAGCGGGCATTTCTCCGATGCATGCAGCATGGATGCCATCTCCAGCGCACTCCAAGGATTAGATCGCGCTAACACGCAGCTCAACAGCGCCGCTGCCCAGATTGCCGACCTCGCTTCGCGCTCTGCCGCCGGAAACGGCCCGGTTGACACGGTCGATCTCAGTTCTGAAATGGTCGCGCTGATGTCGGCGCAGAACGCGTTCGCCGCCAACCTCGCCACGTTGAAAACCGCGGATCAGATGCAGCAGGCGCTCATCAACGTCAAAGGCTAATCCGCCGCTACACCCAATCCTCCGAATCGCCGCCTGATGATCTGCCACTCCACGCAATCGCGTTTATAATTGGGGATCAACGACTCCTACTGAGGTTGGCCTGGTTATGACTTCCACGAATGGATCGAATGGCGGATATGCCGTCCCTAAACCGCGCGCTGAGTGGCTTGCACGCCGCAAGCAGGAAAACACAACCGGCAACTTCTCCCAGATGCATTACGCGCGGCAGGGCGTAATCACTGAGGAAATGGCGTTCATCGCCCACAAGGAAAAGATCACGCCCGAGTTGGTGCGCGACGAAGTCGCTCGTGGACGCATGATCATCCCGGCCAATATCAACCACCCCGAACTCGAGCCGATGGCGATCGGCGTGGCGTCGCTCTGCAAGATCAACGCCAACATCGGCAACTCGGCCGTCACGTCCGAGATTCACGAAGAGCTGAAAAAGCTGCACACCGCCGTGCACTACGGCGCCGACACCGTGATGGATCTCTCCACCGGCGGCAACATTCACGAAATTCGCGAGGCCATCCTGCGGCATTCGCCCGTGCCCATCGGCACCGTGCCGATTTACGAAGCGATTGCCCGCGTCAAGCGCGTGGAAGATCTGAATGCCGAAGTCATGCTCGAAGTCATCGAAGAGCAGGCCGCTCAAGGTGTGGACTACATGACGATCCACGCCGGCGTGCTGATTCAATATTTACCGCTGGTTTCAAAGCGCATCACCGGCATCGTCAGCCGGGGCGGCGCGATCCTCGCCCAATGGATGGCCTACAACCACAAGCAGAATTTCCTCTACGAGCGCTTCGACGACATCGTCAAGATTTTCAAGAAATACGACGTCAGCTTCTCCCTCGGCGACGGCCTCCGCCCCGGCTGTGTGGCCGATGCCAGCGATGAAGCCCAATTCGCCGAACTCAAAACTCTCGGCGAACTCACCAAGAAAGCCTGGCAGGAAGACGTGCAGGTCATGATCGAAGGTCCCGGCCACGTCTCCATGGACAAGATCAAGGAACAGGTCGAAAAAGAAGTCGAGCTCTGCTACGAGGCCCCGTTCTACACGCTCGGCCCGCTCGTCACCGACATCGCCCCCGGCTACGACCACATCACCAGCGCCATCGGCGCGGCCATGATCGGATGGTACGGCGCAGCCATGCTCTGCTACGTCACGCCCAAGGAGCATTTAGGGTTACCCAACGAAAAAGACGTAAAGGACGGCATCATCGCCTACAAGATTTCCGCGCACGCCGCCGACATCGCCCGCGGACGTCCCGGCGCTCGCGACCGCGACGACGCCCTCAGCTACGCCCGCTACAAATTCGATTGGGAAAAACAGTTCGCTCTTTCGCTCGATCCGGAAACGGCGCGAGCGATGCACGACGAAACCCTCCCCGACGACTACTACAAGGAAGCCGCTTTCTGCTCCATGTGCGGCCCCAAATTCTGCTCGATGAATTACTCGTCGAAAGTGGACGAGTACAACAAGCAAGTCCACGGCATCGAGAAAAAAGATTATTCGGAGTTGGTGGACCGGCTGGTCACGCTGAAGTAGTCCAGCGGGTGTAGCCGAAAACCGGCGGTCCGGCCCTTGAAGCGAGGCTCCCCTTGCTTCAACTTGGCAATCCGATTCGGCGCACCAGGCTCTGAAAGCGAGGATCATTCCGCAACCGAGCGAGCCGGCCGTCCTGCTTCAGGAATGGTAATTGGCTCTCTCGATCGCGGTAGGCTTTCTCCAGCCATCGAAAAGCGCTGTTGGGGTCGCTCATCCCCGCGTAGAGCACCGCCATGTCCCAGGCGGACACATAATGATGTTTCGATATCGTCTTCAGTTGGTCTGCAGTTTTGTGGGCCTCGCTCAGGTTTCCGGCAAGGGCGTAGACATGGCCCAAGGCGGCGAGGACTGACGGATTGTTCGGCGAAAGTTCAGCGGCTTTTTGCCATTCTGCAACCGACGACGGAAGGTTACCTTCCCGCTCGTAGACCGAGCCGAGGAGTTCATGGGCGAGACCGAAGTCAGGATTCAGTTCGAGCGTCCGCTGAATTACGGCCATCGCCTGGTCGTATTGGCCGAGGTCACGGTACCTTCCAGCTAACGTGACGTTAATGGGCAACGAGAGCGGGTCCAACTGCTGTGCGTGCCTTGCTTCGTCGAGCGCCTCCGGAAGACGCCCCATCGCTCTGAGGTAGTAGCTGTACCATTGGTGCGCCGGAGCGTAACTGGGGTTTAGTTCAATAGCGCGCTGAAACTCTTGCTCGGCCTCCTTCCAGTTCCAGTCGTAATAGAACGCGACTAGGGCAAGCTGGGCGTGACCTTCGGCAATGGCCGGATCGAGTCGCAGAGCTTCGCTGGCTGCCGCTTTCGCTTTCGCCCGAGCCACCTCTGGAGGCAAGGCATCGGATCCCATGATCGAGTAACTTCCCGCCATTCCGGCGTAGGCGGCGGCAAAAGTGGGATCTTTCGCAATCGCCTCCTGAAAGTATTCAATGCTTTTCTTAAGTCCTTCTTCCGAACGCTGGTTCCAGAAATAGCGCCCCTTCAAATAGTCTTCGTACGCCTCGGGATGCAGGGTTCGTTCGTGGCCGGAGTGCGAGCTGGCAGTCGGCACTGCCAGTTGACCTTGAATTTCTGCGGCGATGTCACGGGCTGCCGTACTCTCGAGCACTAACAAGTCCTTGAGCTCGTGGTCATAGCTGCGGGCCCAAAGGTGTCGATCGCTGGCCGCGTCAATCAATTGCACTCGAATCCTGACCCGGTCTCCCGCACGTTCAACCGACCCCTCAACCAGCGCGTCCACTCCCAGCTCTCGCCCGATTTGCGGCATCGTCTGTGTCGTGCCTTTATAGTGCATCACGGACGTACGGGATATCACGCGCAGACTCCCCAGTTGCGCGAGGTCCGTGATCAGTTCATCTGTCATTCCATCGGTGAAGTACTCATGGGAGGGATCGTTTGAAAGATTCTGCAGCGGCAAGACAGCGATGGAGGTATACCGTTTCAGGGTCGGCGAAGCATTCACCTTCCCGACCGATGAGCCGAAAAACCACTGCATCCGTCCCGCAGCCTTCAGAACCACAACCATGAAAGCCACACCCAGAAGTGCGACTGCGGCAACCCCGAGTCCCAAGATCCTCCTGCGTGAGTTTCTAGACTGATTCCGTTGCACCTCGATTTGAGTGGGTGGTACGGCAACCGGAGCGCGCTCGACTGCAGGCGCGTTTACTGGTGGTCGCGTCCCGTTACTGTCGACCTGGACCGGAGCGACAAAGCGGTAGCCCAGACGGGGCACTGTCTCGATGTAATGCGGTTCCTCGGCCGAATCGCAAAGCACCTGCCGCAGCTTCTTGACCGACGTGTTAAGTCCATGTTCGAAGTCAACAAAAGTATTGCCCGGCCAAAGCCTTTCCTGGATTTCCTCCCGGGTCACTACCTGTCCAGCGCGATCGAGCAGTAGCTCAAGAATCACGTAAGGCTGACCACGAAGCTTGACCCTCGTCCCGCCTTTGAATAGCTCTCGCGCACCCGTTTGTACTTCGAACGGACCGAAACGATACTTTTCTACTAGCCCCATCAACGCCCCCCGCACTTAGGGCTCTCAATTGGGCGGAATTGTACAACGATATCTCCTAGTTGAGTACCAACAAAACAAACGGCTGCAATCGCGATTTCCCGTATTCCAGGCCCAACGTCCCGCCCAAACCGCCATTAACTCTCAATATTTCATGATCTTAATAACTCACCTCGAACTCATCGACGTTTCACCTCCAATCCATTGCATTCGTTCGCTCGTTTGCCCAACAGTGGCCGGAATTGAATGGCTAGCCAGGACAGGTGCTGGTCGGACCGCACGGGCGAAGCGGGAGGCCGGGTTCGGAGTGAAACGTTGTCTCATGATTTCGCACGATTGGAAAGAACGCCGAAGCCTGTCAGTCAAGCTCGGGGATTCCAAAAATTTCTCTTGCCGATAAGCCGATTATTCGGGGTTTTACGCATTTCCAGATAGAGGATCACGCACCCCGTCGGGATCGAGGGCGAGGGGAAGCAAGCAAAAGCCGCACTGGGGAGGAGATGTTGTGAAGAGAAAAAGCCTTATCGCTTTGGTCGTTCTGTGGACATTGCCACTGCTCACGAGCATTGGATATGCCCAAACTGCGAAGCACCCAACCCTGACTGTCCAAATTCCTTTCGAGTTTCTGGTCGGGAGCCGAACCTTTCCGGCAGGAACCTACACCTTCCGATCCTTGCTAAACTCTGCCTCCGTTAAAACGGGCATCGAAATACTCGAAATGCGAAGCGCTGCAGATCGGCTGTACAGCGTCGTCGTGACTGACCTGGTTGCCGACTCCGAGCCCAGCCGTCCGCGGCTGGAGTTTGTCCGCAGTGGGAGTCGGGCCTGGCTGTCTGAGGTCTGGGAGCCGGGCAAATCAGCTGGATGTCGGCTTCAGATCCACAGTGACCCCGCGCAAACCGCCGAACGCGAAAGTGGCAGGTTAACCTTGGTCGCATCCGCCGACGTGCGCTGAACAGCAACCAAATTGCCCAGATCAGACGTGACGTCACGACGGCATCTAGCGCTGCAACCACCCCGGGGAGAGCCGTGGCTTGGGGCCGCTCTCCCCACATCGCCGAAGGAGTAAGAAAATTGACCGAGCCTCGGGAACGCTGCAAAAAAGCACCGATCGAGCAAATAAATCTGAGAGAGAAGCTCGCACAGGTCCGGCTCAGTTTTGATGCCAAACTCGCTGAAATACTCGCCGGCCGGCCCGACGTGAGCCACGCCGAAATCCAGAAGGAATTCGGAATCAGCCATAAGATCATTAGCCGAGTTTCCAAGCGGTTCAATGTCAGTGCCCGTAAGCGCGGACCGAAGCCCAAGAATCGGCAGCCACTCGCAATCGCCCCGGATGCGATCCGTCCAACCCCTGAAATCTAATGGATCGCGCAATGTCGGCATCGAGCCGGCTGCCCCTTCCTTTCGCGTTCTCTGCGAAAGGATGGGAAATGATGCTGCAACGGGACTGAACGACAATCCCTCAAATCTGACATCTAAGCTGCATGACTGCAGTTCGCTCGTCGCAGAGAGTTCACATCGGCACCTCGGGCTGGCACTACAAGCACTGGCGCGGTACGTTCTTCCCTGCCGATCTGCCTGCGAAGAATATGGTTGGCGTGGTACGCCGAGCGCTTCGATACCGTCGAGATCAAGCGCTGCTTTGTGCTCGCCATAAAATTCTCCGCCACGGTGGGATGCCATTCTTAAAACAGGTTTGCCCCATCCTTTGTCGCGTTTCTTGGCGGCAGAGCCGGGTGCCCCATCCTTTCGCGTTCTTTGCGAAAGGGTGGGAGCGATGCTGCATGCGGCTAAGACTCAGCGGTAGGCCTCGCCGCGATGACGGACGCGGCGAATCTCGATCGTGTCTGCATCTGGGCAGACGAAGAAGAGACGGTAATCGCCGACGCGCAGCCGAACCTCTTCTCTTCCCTGGAGCGATTTCACGTCTCCCGCACCAGATTTCGCGAAGCGATGCAACGCGGAGAGAACTTGCATGGCGATGGGTTTGCTCAGGCTGCGGACATCGATCCTCGCTGGACCGGTCCACACAATTCGTTTCACTTGGGTTCCGGAAACCGATCGACGTCTTTCCGCGTGAGCCCCAGGTCGGCTAGAACTTGCTCGTGCGGAATACCCTCGTTATGCTTCAACCAATCCTGCGCCTCCGCCAGAGCTTGCTGGTCCGCCACTGTCAGGGGTTCGTCGTCGACAGGAGCATTAGCGATCGCGCGAGAGATGGGGTCGAGAAGGGCCTCAAGCATCCCGATCACCGCCGGAACCTGGCTGGGGGCCAATCGGTCGATCAATTCGTGGGCGTGATCCTTGTTAGCAGCCATGCGAGCTCCTCTTGATATTTTACACGCTCGGCGCGCCAGCTTTCACGACCAGTTCACGCCCCGAACCCAAATGGATTAAACGCCGCCACCTGTAGCTCCCGAAAGTCACGCTCGTTCCCTGTAGCCACTTGCAGACCGTGCACGCGCGCAGTCGCCGCAACCATTGCATCTTCGATCAACTCCGAAGACTTCCCTGCCTTGAGGCGCGCCCACTCGCGAAAGCAGGCCGAGTCCATTGGAATCACTGAAAACATCCCCTCCGTGACCATCAGCCAGTTCTCGATTTCCGCAGCTTTGGCTGGATCATTCTTTCGCGTTAGTTCGGCACCGGCCTGTAATTCCCCAATGGTCACTGCCGACAGGAATATCTGTTCGGGGCGAAGGCTATTCATCCACGCAATCACCGCACCGTGCGGCTTGCGCTTGCGCAGTTCAGAAACGACGTTGGTGTCGAGCAGGTATCGAGTCACGGAGATTGAGGCCTACTTAAACTCCGAACCGCTGAAATCGATCTCTGGGCGACTCTTCCATCCGCCGCGCTTCGGCACAATGTCTTCAAACCGCGGCCCTTCGCCCAGCAGCCACTCCTTGATATTGGGCCGCCTCTCCCGCTGCAGTCGCCGCCATTCTTCAATTGGCACCAGCACCGCCGCTTCAACCCCTCGCCTCGTCACCACCTGCGGCCCCTTTTTCAAAGCAGCGTCCAGAAACTCGCTGAAGCGTGCCTTCGCATCCTGCAATTGCCATGAACTCATGATTGACCCACCTTCATATTATGACTAGTCATATGACTAGTCACTTATAGAAAACACTCGAAGATCGAGCCGCAAGAATTCCCAATTGAAACTGCCAAAACTGATCGCTAAGTCCTTTGTCCGGAATATTTTGCGTATAACTTATTTGTTTTGAATATTTTACGAAGGGACGACGGCATCGAGATTATGTAAATCGCATGGAATCAATATTTTAGAGGAAGCACCCCCAAAATCATGTTGCGCGCAAATTCCCCGTTCCCGCCCTCACTCCAGGTGGATATCCCCGACTCCGACATGGGCACGGAGTTCGTACTTGCCGTCGCCGTGGTACTTGAGCGTCTTGCCCAGCCAGCCGCTGGATTCGCCATAGCCGTCGCTGTTCACATCGCCGATGCCGGTGCTCGCCTTCACCAGGCGATACCCCGCCTTCGCCGCGGACACGCGAATATCGCCGACGCCGAGTTCGAGATCTTTGTCGCCCTCGATCTTGTCAATGGTCATGTCGCCAACTTTTTCGTGCACATCGAGGTGGGTGTTCGCCGGGATGGTGAGTTCGACGTCGAAGTTGGTGTTGCCGCCCATCGGGGCGTGGAACTCGAGGCTGGCGTCATTGCCGTGGACATCGAAGTCGACGCGCGCTTCCTTGACGTTGCGCTCGTGGCGAGACTTGACGGTGTAGCTGAGGGTGATCTTGTTGGTATCGCCGCGCTTGATCTCGAGGTCGCCGACGCTCATGCGCACATGCAGCGTTCCGCCGGAGACGAAGTCGCGGGCATCAGTGCGGGTTTCTTCGTAGCGCCAGTCGTCGTGCGCGTAAAGCGGGAGCGCGGATGCCAGCGCCAGGACAGCACAAATCAGCAATGTTTTGTGCGACAGCTTGAGGCTTTGTACAGAGTTTCCGGACATGGAACACCTCTGGGCGCGGGTGCGCCTGATTGAGATACGCGGACGGCCAGCTTTTCGTTCCCAAAGTTTTGGGCCCGCTGCAGAGGTGCGGGCGAGACGCCCGCCACCGCACAATTCACTAGATCGTTAACTGTGGAAGTCGGCTACACCGTCCCACACAAGTTGGACGGCGATGGCGAGAATCAGGAAGCCGAAAATGCGGTTGATGGCGCCGACCGCGCTGGGCCCGAGACGGCGGACCAGCGGACCTCCCATGCAAAAGAAGAGGGCGACGCTCAACGCGATCCCGGCTACACCGATCACCATCCCCAGATACCCGGCCAGGTTGTCGACGTGCGCGGCCAGCGCCATGACGACTCCAATGGCACCGGGGCCGGACATGAGCGGCATGGCGAGGGGCGTTAGCGAGATATCTTCCTTCGCCTCCGCTTCGTGGCTCTCGGCGGCAGTCATGCGCGCGGTCGAGGTAACCATGCCCCAAGCCGTGTTGGCGACGATCAGTCCACCGGCGATTTTGAGCACGGGCAAGGAAATTCCGAAGAAGTAGAGGACAAAGCGTCCGAAGAAAAGAAAGGCGACGAGGATCAGAAACACCCACATGCCGGTCTTCCAAGCGGTGCGGCTGCGATCGCGGGCACTCCACGCCGAAGTCATGGAGAAGAAAATGGGGATGCCGCCGAAAGGATCGACGATAGGGAAGAGCGCAAGAAACGTTGCCGCCGCCGAGGACGGGAGCGTGCGGAGAAATTGTCCGAGCGCGTGGGCGGCGGTCATAGCTATTTGTAGCTCTCCAAAGTCTTGGCGGCACGATCAAGAGCCGCGGCTAGCGATGATAGCTGCTGACGGGTGCGATCGCTATCGCCTTTGTCGAGCGCCTCGTTCACACCGGGAATTACGACAGCGGCATAGCCTGTGTATTCACCCGGAGCATAGATGACGTGGCGAAAGAACGGACGATGCGGCAGACCCTGCGGATCTAGCAGAGAGCGTTCGGCGTTGCGCAGCGCCAGATTCAGGCGAGTGACATCGCGCGGCGGATTCTTTTGTTTCGCCAGGATCTTCGCGCCAGCCGTTTCAAAATGATGGGCAGCATTGTTGACCGCGGTGAAGTCGAGAGCGTGCTCGCCAAATTTTCCGTCGGCGCGCTTGCGCGCGGCATCGAGGTAGGCCGAGATTTCCTTGCCGTACTGCTCGTAATCGTAAGGGAGAACATCGGCGTCAGCCATGCGGATGGATTCGAGGCCGAAGACACGAGCCATCTGCTGTTCGTAGAGAAAATCGGGATCACCGAATTTCTTGAACCAGTTGAAGTTGTCGAACACCGAGTGGTAAACGCCGTACGGGCCGCTTGAACTCACGTCGCTGGAGGGGACGCCGGAGTGCTGCAGAAACGCGGTGTAGTCGGATCCGCTGCCGAGATCGCCAACTGGGACATCGCTCCTCACTTGCGCGGCTGGAGTGCGACGGCTATCGCCGATGGCTTCGGTGGGCGATTGGGTGGAAGGCGCGTCGGGCTGGGCCGCCTTTTGCCACGCGTCGTATACCGTGCCGCCCTTGGGGCTGGGAACGATCTTCGTGATGTCGCGTATAAATTGTTTTAGGCTCGGCACTGACGACGCGCCAAATTTCGGGCCGGAGACAGCGACGTCCATGTTGAAGTAGGCAGGCGCATTGGCGAGTTCCTTCTCATGCTGCTCGACCCATTCGGTCGAACCCATCAGGCCTTCTTCTTCGCCATCCCAACTACAGAAGACCATGGTGCGCTTGGGCTTCCATCCGGACTTGAGTAGCGCTGCGATGCCATGGACAGACTCGAGCATAGACGCGGTGCCGCTGTTGGGATCGACCGCACCGTAGACCCAAGCGTCACGGTGATTTCCGGCGACGACCCATTCTTCGGGAAGCTCAGTGCCACGCACTTTGCCAATCACGTCCCACAGCGTGCGGTATTGATAGTCCTGCTTGAGATGCATTTTGATCTTCGATGGTCCCGGGCCCACGTGATAAGTGAAGGGCAACGAACCTTGCCACTCGCGGGGAGAATCGGGTCCACCGAGATGCTGCAGGATCGGCCACGCGTCGTGATAGGAGAGCGGAGTGACGGGAATCTTGGGCATCTGCGCAGACTTTTCGGGCGCGATGCGCTGCGAATCCGGGAGGGAAGGAATCGAGGCTGCGCCTGGAGTTGTGGGGTCGCCGGGAAATTCAAACATGTATCCGGTAGAGCCGCGCTGCACGCCGGTATCAGGGCGCCAAGGGCCGTCGGGATATTTGTCGCCGCGACGCCATCCGTCGTCGGCAGGATCGGAGTAAATGATCACTCCGGCTGCGCCGTGCTCCTGCGCAACGAAGACTTTCACGCCGCGGAAATTCTGGCCGTAACGCACGAGGACGATCTTGCCCTTAACGTCGACTTTCAATTTTTCCAGCTTTTCGAAGTCGTCAGGAGTGCCGTAGTTGGCGTAGACCACATCGGCTTCGACATCTCCGGAAGGTGACATGCCGTTGAAGGGCATGACGACGCGCGGGTCGTCCTGGAAAGGATCGTTGTCGACGTGCTCGCGCGTGGGACCGTGCATTTCGACTCCAGCGGGGGCTGTGAGGTCGACGCTGATCTCGGAGGGATAGTTGATCCAGACTTTGTATTCGACAATTTCGGTGTCGAGGCCGGCGTCGCGGAATTTCTGGGCAACGTAGTCGGCGGTGGCTTTGTCTTCAGGAGTGCCCGCCATGTGTGGATCTTTGGTCAGCGTGCGCAGATGCTCTTCGGCGAGTTTGGCGTCGGGGACGGCGAGGAAGCGGGATTCCGTGGCAGATTCGGTGGCGGCGTCGCGGAAGCCGAAGATGGAAGGCGACGGGCTCGGATTCTTGTCAGCCAAAGTTGCAGCTGAGACCAACACGGCAGACGAAAGAAGGGCGAGGGAGACGACTCTCATGGGGCTCCTGGGAAATGAAGGTAGTAAGGTAACACAGCCGTTGCCAGAGACAGGACAAGGAGAGCATTATCGCCTTATGTTCGCCTGTATCACCACTTTCACCGATTTCACCAACTGGTGATACAATCGATTCATGAAGCGAGCGACGGTTACACTTCCCGACGATCTGGCCGATGCCGTCGATCAGTACGTACGGGCGCAGGAGGCTCCCCCTGCGCTCACCAGCGTGGTGCAGACAGCATTGCGTGAATATCTGCAGGAGCGCGGCTTCTTGCAAACGTACCGTCCGCTGAGGCTCGAGCCACTGGGGAACAGCGGCAGGAGTGATATAAGCACGAACCACGATCTGTACCTGACGGGCCTTAAGAAATGATCCGCGCGGTGCTGGCGGACGCCGGTCCCCTTTACGCTGCAGTTGATGAGGGAGATAAGCATCATCGTGATGCCTTGCGGGAACTGGATGCGCTGAGCCGAGAACGACGCACTGTCATAGTTCCATATCCAATACTGTTAGAAGCATACTCGTTGATTCTCTATCGGCTCGGTATTGTTGCAGCGCGAAAATGGATCGAACTGTTGACCGATGCGTCCTTCATGAACCCGGGCCCTGAGGACTACAGGCGGGCTCTGATGACAGTTCGGAATTTTCCAGATCAGCGAATTAGCCTTTACGACGCAACATTAGCGGCTTTGGCGTTACGGCTTGGCCTTGAAGTTTGGACATACGATCATCACTTCGATGTGATGCGAGTTCCGGTGTGGCGCTGATTATCTGGTTTGCCCCGTCCCCACAATCTCGTACTTCGAAGAAGTCAGCTCTGCGAGGGCGAATGGGCCGCGGCAATGAAGCTTCTGGGTGCTGATGCCCATCTCGGCGCCGAAGCCGAATTCTGCACCGTCGGTGAAGCGCGTGGAAGCGTTCCAGTAGACGGCAGCGGAGTCCACACCGCGGAGGAATTGGCGCGCGTTGGCTTCGTTGCTGGTCACGATGGAATCGGAGTGTTTGGTGGAGTAGCGGTTGATGTGCGCGATGGCTTCATCCACGTTGGCCACAACCGCAATGGCCATGCAGAGACGAAGATATTCTTCGTACCACTCCTGTTCGGTGGGGATGCCGACCGGCAGTCCCGCCGCGAGTGAACGCGCTTTGCCGTCTCCGCGGACTTCGACTCCGGCGTCGATCAACTTCTTCACAATTCGAGGGATATATTCGGCGGCCACGCGTTCGTGGACGAGTAACTTTTCGGCTGCGTTGCAGACAGAGGGACGCTGCGTTTTGGCGTTGATGACGATGCGGTCGGCCATCTCGAAGTCGGCGGAGTCATCAACGTAGATGTGGCAATTCCCTGCCCCGGTCTCGATGACCGGGACCGCGGAATTGTCGGTCACGAATTGAATCAGGCCTGCACCACCGCGCGGGATGATGACGTCGACCAGGCCTCTCGCTTTGATTAATTCCTGGACGGTCTGGCGCGTACTGGAGTCGAGGAGTTCGATGGCTCCCTCAGGAATTCCGGCGACGCCGTTCATGATTTCAACCAGGCGCTGATTGCTTTGTGAAGCTTCTTTGCCGCCACGGAGCACGATGGCATTGCCGGTCTTGAGCGCCAGGACGGCGGTGTCGACAGTAACGTTGGGGCGCGACTCGTAGATGATGCCGATCACACCGAGCGGCACACGAACTTTGCGGATCTTCAGGCCATTCGACTTGGTCCATTCCGCCAGAGTTTCACCGATGGGATCGGGCAAGGCCGCAACGTCGCGAACGGCTTGGGCTGTGTCTTTGATCCGCGCAGGCGTCAAGAGCAGCCGGTCGCGCATCGCGCCCTCCAGGTTGGAACTCTTTATGTCTTGTTCGTTCGACTTGAGGATGCTCTTCTCGTTGGCTTCGATGGCATCGGCGATTTTCAGCAGCAGCGCATTTTTTTCGTCCGTCGACAGCAAGGCGAGCTTCGACGAAGCTGTGCGGGCGCGGAGCAACTTTTCCTGCGTAGAGACAGCGGTAGTGAGTGTGGCCGACATCAGCGCATCTTCTGGGGCGGAAAGTACGTTCCGATTTTACCCTGCACGCCGAGTATGATGACCTGAGGATGGCGTCCGTTGACGATGGCGACGTGAACGCCGCCCTCGCTGGCCAATTTGGCGGCGCGGAGCTTGGAGATCATGCCGCCGCGTCCCAAGGAACTTTTGCCGTTGCATTGCGCTTCCAGGGCGGGAGTGAGTTTGCGGATCACGCGCTGGATGCGGGGCTTCTTTTTTCCGTTCGGAACCATAAAGCCGTCAACATTCGTAAGAAGAAGCAACCAGTCTGCCTTTACGGCAGTGGCGAGTAGAGAGCTCAGTTCGTCGTTATCTCCGAAGGCCCCTTCGATTTCACGGACGGAGACGCTGTCGTTTTCGTTAACGATCGGGACAACACCGAGCGCGAGCAATTCCGCGAGAGCATTCTGCAGATTGCGGTAGCGGACGGGCGAGGTGAAGTCATCGCTCGAAAGCAGCAGTTGCGCTACGACTTTCTTGCCGAAGAAGAGGCGCTCGTAGGTGTGCATCAGCTTGCTTTGGCCGACCGCCGCGCAGGCCTGCATGCGGGGAACGTCGGTGGGGCGCTGCGGCAGCGAGAGGCCGGACATCCCAGCGGCGATGGCGCCCGAGGTGACGATCAGGTACTCGTTCTTCGAAAGATCGAACTGGTCGACGATGCCGCGCAGCAGGTTGATATCGATCTGCCCGCCGGGGGCAATGAGACTGGTGCCAACTTTGATGACGACGCGCATATTGTTTAGGTTCTGCCGGGCATTCTCTCTTTGTTCGCCTCGCTCGACTCCAGTGCTGGGAGGGAGCGCCGCCCCGGCGGGGAGGGACAACATCTCTATCCTGACGGTAGAATGAGTTTCTGGCAAGTTGAAAAATCTTGCCGACGTCACTCCCTATGCCAGCCTCGAATGCCACTAGCCGCTTCTCGGATCGCGTAGAAAACTATGTACGTTATCGGCCCGGATATCCGACGGAGACGCTGAGTGCGCTGCATTTGGAATGCGGCCTGCAGCCTTCGAGCGTGATTGCCGATGTCGCCTCGGGAACCGGCATCTGGACGCGCATGTTGTTGGAGAATGGCAATCGCGTGTTCGGAGTCGAGCCGAATGGGGACATGAGGCAGGCCGGGGACCGGCTGCTGGCTTCGTTTCCCAATTTCACGAGTGTTGAAGGCAAAGCGGAAGCTACGACGTTGCCCGACCGTAGCGTTGATTTTGTCACAGCGGCGCAGGCGGCACACTGGTTTGACCGACGACGGGCGCGACAGGAGTTTGCGCGCATTCTGAAGCCTGGCGGATGGCTCGTGCTTCTGTGGAATGAACGGCTGATCGATACGACGCCGTTCCTGCGCGAGTATGAGGAATTGCTTCTCGAATTTGGGACGGATTATCAGGATGTGCGGCATGAGCGAACGACCGATGCGGTGAATGAGTTCTTTGATCCGCTGCCGTACCGAGAAAGAACGTTTCCCATGCGGCAGGATTTTGACTATGCCGGGCTGGAGGGACGGCTTTTGTCTTCGTCGTATGCTCCAGGGCCGGGACATGCGAAGCATGAGCCGATGCTTGCGGCTTTGGAGCGGATCTTTGAAGATCGCGCTGTGAACGGGCGCGTTGGGTTCGAGTACACGACTCGGGTGTATTTTGGACGGTTGCGTTAGGCAAAAATTCAAAGGCTTCACCACAGAGATCACAGAGCTTCACAGAGAAATCTTCTTCGAGGTCTTCTCTTGGCTGACGAAAAATCGCTTCACATGACGCCTGAGGAATTCCGGCGAAACGGGCATGCCCTGGTCGACTGGATTGCCGACTATCAAGCTCGCATCGAATGTTTTCCCGTGCTGTCGCAGGTGAAGCCGGGGGAGATTCGGGCTTCGTTGCCTTCCGAACCGCCCGCCAAGGGTGAAGCTTTTGAGGAGGTGCTTCGTGATGTGGATCGTCTGATTGTCCCGGGCATCACGCATTGGCAGTCGCCGAACTTTTTTGCGTACTTTCCTTGCAATGCCTCGGGACCGGGGATTCTTGGCGATCTGCTTTCTTCCGGCTTTGGCGTGCAGGGGATGCTCTGGTCCACTAGCCCTGCTTGTACCGAGTTGGAAACGCATGTCTTGGATTGGCTAGTAGGGATGCTTGGTCTTCCGGACAAGTTCTTGTCGTCAAGTTCCGGCGGAGGAGTGATCCAAGATACGGCGTCGAGCGCGGCGCTGTGCGCGCTGCTGGCAGCACGCGAGAGGGCAAGCAACTATCTCAGTAATGTGAAGGGATGCGACGGAAAAATCGTGGCTTATGTCTCCACGCAGACGCATTCTTCGCTGCAGAAAGCGGCGATGATTTCGGGGATGGGGTCGGACAATCTGCGGCAGATTGATGTTGATGAAAATTTCGCGATGCGGCCGGAGGCGCTTGAACAGCGGGTTCAGGCGGATGTGCAGGCTGGCCTCGAGCCATGCTTTGTGTGCGCGACCGTGGGAACGACCTCATCGAATGCGATGGATCCGATTCCTGCGATCGCTGAAATTTGCCGGAAATATGGGTTATGGCTGCATGTGGATGCCGCGATGTCGGGCACGGCGATGACATGCCCCGAATTTCGCCATTTACAGAACGGAATTGAGTTCGCGGACAGTTACAACTTCAATCCGCATAAATGGATGGGCGCAAACTTCGATTGCAGTTGCTTCTGGGTAGCTGATCGCAAGGCGCTGATTCAGACCTTGAGCATCTTGCCGGAATACTTGCGAAATCAGGCGACGGAATCTGGCGCAGTAATCGACTATCGCGATTGGCACATTCAATTGGGACGGCGTTTTCGGGCGTTGAAATTGTGGTTCTTGATTCGACACTATGGGGTCGAGGGGTTGCAGCATAATGTGCGCGAGCATGTGCGCCTGGCGCAGCAATTCGCGGAGTGGGTAAAGGCTGATGATCGCTTTGAACTGGCCGCGCCTGCGCCGTTGAATCTGGTGTGCTTCCGGCACAAGAATGGAGACTCGGCTAATCAGGCCATCATGGATCGGCTGAATCAGAGTGGCGATTTATATCTGACGCATACGAAGCTGAACGGGAAATTGACGCTGCGCATGTCAATCGGGCAACTCAATACGCAGGCGCGGCATGTCGAGAAGGCATGGAAGCGGATTGTGGAAGAGGCGGAAAAACTCGGATAAGAACTCAAGTCAAGCTTCCCCAAAAAAACTACGGCCCTTCAACGTTGCTCATCGCACATTGAAGGGCCGTCATCCACAGGAGGAAGCAGCTTCACAATTGAACAATCTTTTCGAGAGCCATGCGGCTGCGGATCACCAGCGTGGCGCCCTTAATCTGCATCAACTGCTTTTTCTTGAAATCGGAGAATAGACGGCTCACGGTCTCGCGTGTGGTGCCGATGATTTCCGCAATCTCTTCGTGCGTCAGGGTGAGTTTTACGGAAGCGGAACCATCGGACTCGGCAGTCTTGGTCGACCATGACAGCAGCAACTTGGCAAATTTTTCGGAAGGCGAGACAGCCAAACCGAGCGTCCGGATCTCTTCGTAGGCAGTGTAGTAATTGCGGCTAAGCTGCTGGGCGACGCGTACGGCGACTTCGGGGAAGTCCTTCAGGAAATGGAGGAGGGAGTCGCGCGGAATGAAGTTTGCCTGGCCGGGCTCCATCATTTCGGCGGTGACTTCGTAGGGGCG
>Ga0335071_10001835_pt1 | contig 22839 bp, 19 predicted proteins | sample Lox_Sample_15_FD_206724 | JGI IMG/M metagenome (GOLD analysis project Ga0335071, IMG submission 206724) | Soil microbial communities from Loxahatchee National Wildlife Refuge, Florida, United States - Lox_Sample_1.5 | ecosystem: Environmental > Terrestrial > Soil > Wetlands | place: USA... | reverse complement strand
AGCGCTGCAGGTCCTGCGGGGCGCGGCCGAGGCCCACGTAGTTGTAGGCGTTGATGCCGAAGCGGCTGCACCGGTGCAGGACCTCGCACACGCGCTCGGGCGTGTAGTACTCGCGCATCACGGTGCCCAGGATGCGGTTGAAGTGGGAGAACCCGTAGAACGGGTTGCAGCCGACGACGAGGCGGCTGATCTCGGCGCCGGCGAACCTCATCCGCGGCACCTGGACCTGGTTGCCGGTCCGCTGCGGCGTCGTGTTCTGGGCCGCGGACGCTGTGGCGGAACGCAGCGCGAGCCCGGCCGCAATTCCGGTCGACTGCAGGAAGGCGCGTCGGTTCGGCATGGGCGACCTCCGCTATTGCTTCTTCGCGGTGAAGTCCCCGCTCACGCCGGCGACGGCGATGGTGCCGCTCATCTCCTGGTCCGACCCGAGCGTGGCCGTGAACACCATCTCCAGCGGGGCGCCGTTGTACTCGACCTCGAACCTGAAGGTGACGGTCTTGTCCTCGACCGTGCCGGTCACCGGCTGGTCCTTGTCCTGGACGTGCGCGGTCCCCGACAGGGTTCCGCCGGCCTGCTTGAGCGTGCAGGGGAACTTGACGGCGTTGCCGTAGACGGACCCGTCGACGTCCCAGGTCCCCGAGACGTCGGCGGCCGAAACCGTCGTCGCTGCCGCGAGGACCACCAGGACGAGCATCAGGTTCTTCAGCCCCTGTCTCACCGCAGCCTCCTTTGGGCCGGCGGGAGGTTAGGCCATGGCGGGGCGGGGATCAATGCCTTCCAGGAAGGGAAGGAGAGGAGCAACCAACGCTGCTAGCTGGGCGGATTCACGTTCGGCGTTCCCTGTGGGGGCCGGATCGGCTCCACCCGCGGGGCGGGCGGCTCGCTCGGCCGGGGGCCGGAGGGCTGGGTCGGCGTGACCGGCGGGGGCGAGCTGTCGAACACGAACGGCGAGCTCTCGCCGCCCAGCGGGAACGAGCGCAGGTCCTGCTCGGTGATGTCGGTCCGGCGCACCACGTGGGGGGTCAGCGTCATCACGATGTCGGTCTGGGTGGTCTCGTCGTGGTTGCTGGCGAAGATGCGGCCGATCACCGGGATGCTGGCGACACCCGGAAGGCCGGTGAGCGCGTGGCGCTCGTTGTCGAGGATCAGCCCGGCCAGCAGGTTCGTCTCGCCGTCGCGCAGGCGGATGGTCGAGTTCACGGTGCGGCTGTTGAAGGTGGGGAGGCTCTGGTAGCCGGGTGCCCCCACCGAGGAGATGTCGAGCTTCAGGACCAGCGTCACCTCGCCGTCCTGATGCACCCGGGGGGTGATGTCGATGTTGACGCCCACGTTCTTGTACTCGAACGAGGTGATCGGCTGCTGGGCGGTGCCGCCGGTGGCGATCGGGGTGAAGGTGGTCACCGGCACCGGGACCTGGTCGCCGAAGCGGGCCTGCGCGGTCTGTCCCTCCGACACCCGCAGCTGGGGGTTGGCCAGCAGGCGGGTGTTGGAGTCGCTCTCCAGCAGCCGCACCACCGCCCCCGGCAGCGCGGTGACCAGCAGGTTCGCGCTGCTGTAGGGGTTGTCGCCGGGCTTGTAGGACTTCGAAGGGTCGGGACCGATGACCGCGGCCACGCCCTGGGTCCCCGAGGCGTCGAGCCCCGAGGTGATGTAGACGCCGTACTCCTTGAGCCGGCTGCGATCCACCTCGAGGATCTCGACCTCCACCACCACCTCTGCCCGGCGCTTGTCGATCATGTCGACGATGCGCTCCGCCGCCGCCACCTTGTCCGGGGTGTCGTTGATGGTGAGCGCGTTGGCCCCCGGCACCGGCGCGATCCGCCGGGCGCCGAGCACCACCCGCAGCAGGTCGATGGTCTCCTTCAGCTCCGCGTTCGAGAGGAAGAAGGTCTTCACCACCTGCTGCTCGTAGTCGCGCCGCTTGGCCGGCGTGTCCGGGACCACGTTCAGCACCTTGGCGTCGACCACCCGGTGGAAGGTGTGGCCGGCCGCGTCGAGCGCGTTCAGGGCCTGCTCGAAGCCGACGTCGCGCAGGTCCAGGCTGACCGGGACGTCCTGGAACGACGGGTCGAAGGTGACGTTGATTCCGACCGCGCGCCCCAGCGCCAGGTAGGCCTCGCGCAGGCTGGCTCCGCGGAACACGAGCCCGAGGGGCTGCTGCGCCTCGGGGCCGAGGTCGAGCCCCGGCAGCGAGCGCTCGCGGGCCCTGGCCCGTGCCTGCTGGATGCTGGTCTCGCTGCCGCGACTGGCGCGGGCCTGCGCGTCCGCGATCTCCTGCTGCAGTCCCGGCGCGTTCGGCTGCAGCTGGAGCGCGATGCGGTACTCGTCGAGCGCCTCCTTGTACAGCCCGCGGCCGACGAGGCGGCGGGCCGTGTTGGTGTGCTCGGTCGCGGCGCGCAGCCGGGCGCGGTCCAGGGCCAGGCGGTAGCCCACGTTGTCGGGCGCCAGCTTGAACGCCCGCTGGTACTCCAGCACGGCGCGGTCGTAGTCCTGCAGTCGCTCGGCCTTCTCGCCCTCATGGAAGGCCCGGGAGGTGGCGGTGGCGCAGCCGAGCGCCGCCAGCACCAGCGCCACCAGGAGGGGCAGTGAGCGCCTCATCCGCGGATCACCTCCACCCCCTTGGGAACCTGGAACCGGAATCGCTCGTCCTTGAGCCCGGTGTTCTCCCGGATGGCCTCGAATCGGAAGCTGGTGCGGTTGCCCTGCAGGTCGTCGAGCTGGATGGCGCGGATGCGGCCCGAGGGCTCCAGGTCCACCCAGGCGCGCTCCAGGTCGGGGTCCTCGTGCCGCGGCACCAGCTTGAGCCGGACGACGCCCTCCTCCTGTGGCGAGTCGAGCGAGACCGAGAACTCCGCGCCCAGGTCGCCCCGGCCCGACAGCAGCCGCGCCGCCAGCGAGCGCTGCCCGTCCTGCCGGCTGACGATCACCTGCTTCTCCGCCGGCACGTAGAAGTAGAAGCTGCGGCCGTCCGACACGAAGACCTTCTTCTCCGGCTCGGTGTACTCCCAGCGCATGAGGCCGGGCCGCTTGATCTCGACCGTGCCGCGCTCGGTCACCTGCCGCCCCAGCATCCCGGAGCGGTAGCTCTGCGAGAAGCGGGCCGCCAGGTCGGAGGTGTGGGCGCTGCGCTCCTCCAGTCGCCGCAGCATCGCCTGCGCGGCGGCTGCGTCGCCTGCAGCCGGCGCGGGCGGCGGCGTGGCCAGGAACGCGATCAGCAGCGGGGCGAGCATGTCGCGAGGCCATGATAGCGCAAGGCCTTGGCGAGGCGGGCATTCCCGCTTGCCGGCCGCTGCGGCGCTCCTGTAGCATGCCTCGCCCATGCTTTCCCGCCGCGCCCCTGCACTGCTCGCCTGTGCGCTGCTGACGAGCGGCCCGGCGCCGCGGCCCGCTGCCGCCGCTCCCGCCTCCCCGGCGCCCACGGAGGTGCGGGGGCTGTGGGTGATCCGCACCGCCCTCGTCTCCCCGACGGAGGTCGACCGGGTGGTGGACGCCGCGGCGGCGGCGGGCTTCAACGCCCTCTTCGTGCAGGTGCGCGGTCGCGGCGACGCCTTCTATCGCTCCACGCTGGCCCCGCGCAGCCCGCTGCTGGAGCGCCAGCCGCGCGATTTCGACCCGCTGGCGCGCCTGCTGGCCCGCGCCCACGTCAGGCGGCTCGCGGTGCACGCCTGGGTGAACGTGCTGCTGGCGGCCCACTTCGGCCAGCCGCTCCCTCCCGGCCACGTGCTCGGCCGCCACCCGGAGTGGGCGATGGTGCCGAAGTCGGCCGCCACCGCGGCCCTGGTCGCAACCGGCGCGCGACGGCTGCAGCTGGTCATGGAGGCCGGGCGCGCCGAGGGCGACGTCGAGGGCTACTACCTCTCGCCGTCCGTCCCGGCGGTGGGCAGCCACCTCGAGGCCGTCGTCAGGGAGCTGGTGGGCGCCTACGCCGTCGACGGCCTCCACCTCGACTTCGTCCGCTATCCCGGTCCGTCCTACGACCACTCCCTCTCGGCCCTCCAGGGGTTCCACACGCCCGCCAGGGGCGAGCTGCTGGGCGCGCCGGCGCGCGACCCGGCGGGCTGGGACGCGTACCGCCGGGAGGTGCTGACGCGGCTGGTGGCCCGGCTCGGCGACGCGGCCCGGACGGCGCGCCCGGGCCTGCTGGTCTCCGCGGCGGTGACACCCGACGAGGCGCAGGCGGTCCACCACAAGGGGCAGGACTGGCCGCACTGGCTGGACAGCCGGTTGGTGGCGGTCGTGTGCCCGATGGCCTACACGTCCGAGGAGCGCGTGTTCCAGCAGCAGCTCGAGGCGGCCCGCGCGCGCGCCGGGGACGGCCAGCGGGTCTGGGCCGGCATCGGCGCCTACCGTCTCGATCCCGAGGAGCTGGTGGAGCGGGTGCTGCTGGCGCGGCAGGCGGGGAGCGGAGGGGTGGTGGTGTTCTCGCACGAGTCGCTCGAGCCCGAACACCTGCGCCGCTTGCGGGAGGAGGCGTTCTCGCCGCGCCCGGGCCAGCGCGACGGCGTCGCCCACGGGGCAGGATCGCGGTGACGCGAGGCCGTACCCCGGCCCTCGCCGGGCTGATGCTCGCCGGTTATGCTTCCGCCACCGTGGGCGCAGAGGAGGGGACGGCGGGCGGGCGGCAGCCGGCGCCGTTCCAGGAGGCGGATGCGATCGTCGCGGCCGGCGTGGGCAGGGCCTACCCCGGCGCCGTGCTCGCCGTCGGTCACGAGGGGCGGCTCCTGCACCTGCGGGCCTTCGGCCACCTCTCGTACGAGCCGGGCGCGTCGGAGACGCGTGCCGACACCCTCTACGACCTGGCCAGCCTGACCAAGGTGGTGGTGACCACCACCGTCGCCATGACGCTGGTGGACGAGGGCCGGCTGGACCTCGACGCGCGCGTCGGCGATTTCTTCCCGGCCTTCCGCGGGGGCGCGAAGGACCGGGTCGCCGTGCGGCAGCTGCTCACCCACACGGGGGGGCTCCTGTGGTGGGCGCCCCTCTACGAGGAGCTCTCCGGAAAGCCGGCCTACCTCGAGCGCATCGCCGGCATGTCGCTGGACTACGCCCCGGGGACGAAGTCCGTCTACAGCGACCTGGGGTTCATCCTGCTGGGGGACATCCTCGAGCGCCGAGGCGGGGCGCCGCTCGAGGAGCTGGCCCGGACGCGGGTGCTCGAGCCGCTCTCGATGGGGGACACCCTCTTCAGGCCCCCGGCCAACCTTCGCACGCGGATCGCGCCGACCGAGGACGACCCCTGGCGTGGCCGCGTGCTGCGCGGCGAGGTGCACGACGAGAACGCGTTCGCCCTGGGGGGCGTGGCCCCGCACGCGGGGCTGTTCGGGACCGCCCCGGACCTCTCGCACCTCGCCCAGATGCTGCTCGACGGAGGCGTCTACGAGGGGAGGCGGCTGGTCTCCCGGGCCACTGTCGAGCTCTTCACCCGGCGCGCCGGAATTCCCGGCGTGACCAGGGCGCTCGGCTGGGACACGCCGACGGACGACAGCGGCCGGCGCGGCTCCGTCCCCGGCCAGCCGGGCTATTCCTCGGCCGGCTCTCTCCTCAGCGCGCGCTCCTTCGGCCACACCGGCTTCACCGGCACCTCGATGTGGATGGACCCCGAGCGCGACCTCCACGTCGTCCTGCTGACGAACCGCGTGTACCCCAGACGCGACAACCCGGGGATCGCTGCCGTGCGGGCACGGGTGGCGGACGCCGCGGTGCGGGCGCTCAGCCGTTGAAGATCTGGTTCTGCACCACCTGCAGGGCCGAGCTGAGCCGCGCGATCTTGTGGTTCCGCGCCTGCTGAGCGAGCGCGTCGTCCTGCGGGGGCACCTCCGCCCGGGCGTTGCGCAGCTGCTTCTCCAGCTCCAGCCTGAACGCGTGCAGGTCCGCGGGCAGGAACCCCTTGAGGTTCGCCGCGCTCAGCAGGATGAAGCCGCCGGCGATCTGGTTCGCCATGGCCGGGCAGCTGCCTCCGATCCAATTGGCCACGCAGTCCTCCTCTACTTGATGCAGACCGCCCGCACCTGCTTCATGTCGGTGTGGCCGGCCAGCACCTTCTGGATGCCGTCCTGCAGCAGCGTGGTCATGCCGTCGCGGATCGCCTGCTGGCGCAGCTCCTCGACCGGCTTCCGCTTCTGGACCATGCGCTTGATCTCGTCCGTCCCCACCAGCAGCTCGTGGATGCCCATGCGGCCCTTGTAGCCGCTGCCGCCGCACTTGGGGCAGCCCTTGGCCCGGTTGAGGCTGAGCGAGGGGGAGTAGCGGATGCCGACCTTGTCCCAGTGCTCGGCCCCGTAGTCCTGCACCAGTTCCGCGAACTCGTCCTCGCTCGGGCGGTAGGGCTCGCGGCAGGCGGCGCACAGAGTGCGCAGCAGCCGCTGGGCCAGGATGCCGAGGAGGGCGTCGGCGAAGTTGAAGGGGTCGATGTCCATGTCCAGCAGGCGGACGATCGTCTCCGGGGCCGAGTTGGTGTGCAGGGTGGAGAAGACCAGGTGGCCGGTGAGCGAGGCCTCCACGCCGATGGCCGCCGTCTCGTGGTCGCGCATCTCGCCCACCATGATCACGTCCGGGTCGGCCCGCAGGAACGAGCGCATGGCGGTGGCGAAGGTGAAGTCGATCTTGGGGTGGACCTGCACCTGGCGCAGCCCGGGCTGGGTGATCTCCACCGGGTCCTCGGCGGTCCAGATCTTCATGTCCTCGGTGTTGATGAAGCCGAGCGCCGAGTGCAGGGTGGTGGTCTTGCCCGACCCGGTGGGCCCCACCACCAGGCAGATGCCGTAGGGCTTCTGCAGCAGCTTCTTGAACTCGCTGAGGTTGCGCTCCAGGAAGCCCATCTTCTCGAGGGGCAGCGGCTTGGAGGCGGCCAGGATGCGCATGACCACGTCCTCGTTGCCGCCCTGCGTGGGGATGGTGGCGACGCGCAGCTCGATCGTGCCCATGGGCCCGCGGAAGCGGATCTTGCCGTCCTGGGGCTTTCTCTTCTCGGCGATGTCGAGCCGGGCCATGATCTTGAGCCGCTGCACCAGCGCGTTGCGGTGTGGCGCCGGCACCTCCAGGTACTTGTGGCAGTCGCCGTCGACGCGCAGGCGGACGACACAGGGGGCCGTCTTGCCGTAGGGCTCCACGTGGATGTCGGAGGCGCCGCGGTTGTAGCCGTCGACGATGATCTGGTTGCACAGGCGGACGATTCCGCTGTCGGTCTCGTCGATCTCGGGCGCGCTCTCCTCCTTCTCTTCCTCCTCGCTCTCCTCGCCGCTGCCCAGGTTGCTGATGATGCGGCCGAGGTCGGCCTCGTCGGCGGCCGGGGCCGTCTCGCCGTAGCTCGCCCTCACCCAGCCCAGGATGTCGTCGCGCAGGCCGACCACGAACTCGTAGCGGGGCGCCAGGTTCATGGCCTTGATGGCGTCGAGGCGAGTGAGGTCGTAGGGGTCCTCGACCGCCACCCGCACCGTGCCCTCCCTGCGCTCGATCGGCGCGCACACGTTCTTGCGCAGGAAGTCCGGCGAGACGCGCGGCTTCAGCTCCTCCGGCATCAGCGTGGCGGAGGGCGCCCAGCTGCCGCAGCTGTAGAACTGCCCCAGCGCGGCCAGCACCTCCTCCTTGGCGATCTTGAACTCCTCGATCAGGATGCGGGCCACGTCGACCTGGTTCACGCGGGCGGCGGAGACGGCCTTCTCCACGTCCTTCTCGGAGAGGAGACCCTTGTCGACCAGGGCGCCGAACTTCGAGGGCTTGTTGCTGCGCGAGGCGCGGTGCTGGTTGTAGAAGGCGATGCCCAGGATCTTCGCCAGCTCCTCGGCCGCCTCGGCGTCGCGGGCGGAGTAGGGGACGCCGCCGCGCTTGTTGACCAGCTCCAGCACGCCCAGCAGGTACTTGTCGAAGAGGATGGGCACCGACAGCAGCTGCGCGGTCTTGAAGCCGGAGAGCTTGTCCCAGCGGGCGTCGTGACGCAGGCTGGGGTGCAGGGCCACCAGCGCCGCCGCGTCGTAGGCGTTGGCGATGTTCACGGTGCGCCGGGAGAGGGCGGTGAAGCCGGCGACCGAGGCGAAGCTCTTGGGGACGCGGATCTCCTTGATCTCCTGGCCGGCCTTGAACAGCGAGTACAGCTCCTGGTTCTTGGTGTCGAGGGCGAAGATGGTGACCCGCTCGGCGTCGACCAGGTCCAGCATCGCGTCCTTGAGGTCCACCAGGATCTCGGTGATCCCCGGCGAGGCGTTGATCGCGTTCGCGATCTCGATCAGCTTCTTGCGGTAGGACAGCTCCCGCTGCGTCGCCTCGGCCACGGCCATGGGGTCCCTCCTCGGCGCGTGGAGGATAGCATTGGAGGCCCGGGGGCCTCACGGCTGGCTGGCGAGCTGCCTCCAGTAGCCGGGCCGCGCCAGCACCTCGCCTCTGCCGCGCTTCAGCCGCACCGAGAGCGGGTGCCAGCCGCCGCGCTCGACGCCCTGGGGCGCGTAGCTCAGCACGTAGCGGTTGCGGACGTCCTCGAGCACCTCCAGGAAGCGCGTCCGCAGCTCGGGCAGCCGGCGGCTCTCGAACAGCCGCCCCCCGGTCGCCCGGCTGACCTCCCTCAGCACCGAGTCGTCGCGCTCGTCGGGGTCGCCGGCCAGCACGCCGTAGACGGTCGCGTCGCAACGGCGGGCCGCCGAGACCACCTGCGCGGGGCGGAGCCAGCTCGCGGTGTCGACGCCGTCGCTGAAGACCACGACCACCGTGCGTCGCGCACCCGGCTCGCTCAGGCGCAGGCTCGCGTAGATCGCGTCGCGCAGGGAGGTGGACCCCCCGGCCGCGCCCCGGTCGACGGCGGCGCGGACGCGCTGCAGCTCGGCGGTGAGGGGCTGGGCCAGCGCCACCTCGGCGGAGAACGCGAGCAGGGCGGCGCGCTCGCCGCCGCGCAGCTGGTCGAGGAAGGCGGAGGCCGCCTCGCGCAGGGCGGCGAGCCTGCTGCCGGAAACGCTCCCGCTGCGGTCCAGGACCAGCAGGGTGTCGACGGGCTCCGCCTCGCTGAGGACCGGCTGCAGCTGCTGGACGACGCCGCAGTCGCGCAGCTCGAAGTCGGCGGCGGTGAGGCCGCGGACCGGCTGTCCGCCGCGAGTGACCAGGACGTCCACCCGGATCCGCTCGACGCTCACCTCGAAGACGTGGGGGGAGGGCTCCGGCGGCAGCGCCTGGGCCAGGAGCGCCATCAGGGCCGCGGAGGCGAAAGTCACGGGGCCATCGCCTCCCTGTGCAGCGCCTCGACGGTGTCGGAGGCGAGCTGGTAGGGGCCGAGCATGAAGGTCCACCAGGGGTCGCCAGCGCGGTCGAGCCGCCCGGAGAGACCGAGCGTGGCCAGCACCTGCGGCCGCGCCGCCTCCGGACCGGAGCGCTGCTCGAGCACGAACGCCAGGGCGAGCCGCGCCGCCTGCGCGTCCGGCTGCTCGCGCATGGCGCGGGTGTAGGCCAGCGCGGCCTCGTTCCAGTCCCTCCGGCGCTCGTGGAGCTCGCCCAGGAACAGCCAGGCGAGGTATCGGGTCCCGGTGTCGCCCGCCCGGGTGGCGGGCTCGAGCAGCGGCTGCGCCGCGGTGAGGCGGTCCTGCTCGAGCAGGACGCGGCCGAGACGCAGTCGGGCCGCCGCGTCGTCCGGGGCGACCGCGAGCGCGTCGCGCAGCCGCGCCTCGGCCAGGCGGCGGGCCTCGCGGGCCGCGGCGGCGTCCCCCTGCACCGTGCGCAGCACGGCGAGGGCGTCCTTCACACAGCCGGCGACATAGAGCAGCCGGGCGTCGACGGGGGACAGCCGCAGCCCCTGGGTGGCGAGGTCGTCTGCGACGCCGAGGTCGCCGAGGGCGAGGCTGGCGGCCGAGAAGCCGAGGTAGTAGCGGGCGCGGTCGACCCGTGGCCGCAGAGGGGGCGCGCCCGGCCGGCTCCGGCTGGCGGCGGCGTGGATCGCCTCGAGCAGCAGGGTGGCGCTGCTCGCGTGCTGCTGGGCCTCGGTGCGGCTGCGCTCGCGCATGGCCTGCAAGGCCGTCTGCACGTGCATCATCACGGCGGTCTCCGCCAGGCGCAGATCGATCCCTCCGGCGCCGGGGATCTCGCTCAGCCGATCACTCGCGTGGACGAGCGCCGCCACCGCGTGGTCGACCTCCGCGAACGGCCAGCGGCGCAGCTCCGCGGTCGCGGTCGCCCGCTGCTCAGGGATGCGGTAGGCGGCGGCGAGCCGCAGGTAGGCCGCCAGGCTGCCCGGCCGCCTCTCGTCCGGCTCGCCGAGGGCGCTGCGGACGCTGCCGTGCAGACACGCCACCACGATGGCCAGGGGGACGAGCGGGCGGACGAGCCGGCCCATGCGCAGTCCTCAGAGCGGGGTGAACACCAGGAAGTACTGATATGGCAGGAAGGTGTGCTCGCTGGCGAGCCGGAAACCGGCCGCTTCCATCTGCCTCACCAGGTCCTCGCGCGCGATCTTCATGGAGAGGGGCGGGCCGACCGGGAGCTCGCGCTTCTGGAAGTCGATGTGAATGACCTGACCGCCGGGCTTGAGGACGCGCTTGAGGCGCTCCAGGTAGGCCGGCTGGTCCTCCACGTGGTGCCAGGTGTCGACGATCAGCACGCGGTCGACCGAAGCGTCGGGCAGCAGCGGGTCGGCCGGGTCGGAGAGGACGGTGCTGACGTTGCGCACCCCCGTGTCGCGGAGCCGGCGGTTGAGGTGGCGCACCATGTCGGGGTTGATGTCGACGGCATAGACCCGCCCGCGCTCGCCGACCGCGCGCGCCAGGCGGAGCGTGAAGTACCCGGAGCCGGCGCCGATGTCGGCCACCGTCTCGCCCTCGCGCAGGCGCAGCGCCTTCACCACCGCTTCCGGTTCCTGCCAGGCGTCGCGGGCCGGGTCCTCGAGCGAGGCGATGTAGGCCTGCGCGTCCGCGTGCCGCTGGTGCATCTCGGGGGCCGGGGCGGCGGCCTGGGGCAGAGCCACTCCGGCCGGGGAGAGCACAGCGGTGAGGACGAGAGCCGGCAGGCGGTCGAGCCTCATGGCCGTCGCCCCCGGGCGATCTGCGCCACGCCCGCCACCAGGCGGTCGACCTCCTCGATGGTGGTGTAGCAGGCGCAGCCGGCGCGCACGACGCCGTCCTCGCCGTGGCCGAGGCGGCGCACCGCCGTGGTGGCATAGAAGTCGCCGTTGGACACGAACACCGCCCGCTTCGCCAGGCGCGCGGCGACCTCCTCGGACGGCAGGCCGCGGACGGTGAAAGCGATCGTCGGGGTGCGCGGCTGCGACGGCCGGGGGCCGTAGAGCGTCAGGCCGTCGATCGCCCCCAGCTTCCCCCAGAGCCGCTCGACCAGCTCCCGCCCGCGCCCGTGCAGCTCCGCGAACACGGCGGCGAGGCGGGCGCGGCGCTCGCCGCCCGCTGCCAGCGAGGCCAGGAAGTCGACGGCGGCCGCGGCGCCGACGATGCCCTCGTGGTTCTGGGTGCCCGTCTCCACGCGGTCGGGCGCCTGGTCCGGGGCCGGCTGCAGCTTGGGCAGGTCGAGGCGCTCGAGCAGGGCCTGACGGCCCCACAGCACGCCCACGTGGGGCCCGTAGAACTTGTAGGCGGAGCAGGCGAGCAGGTCCGCGCCCAGGTCGGCCACGTCGACGAGCTGGTGCGGTGCGTAGTGCACCGCGTCGACGAACACCGTGGCCCCCACGGCGTGGGCCAGGTCGGCGGCGTGGCGGACGTCGTTCACCGTGCCGAGCGCGTTCGAGGCCGCGCCGATCGCCAGCAGCCGCGTGCGCGGGCCGACCACGTGGGCGAGGTCGTCGAGGTCCAACTGGCCGGTGTCGGCCCGGAAGCGGACGCTGCGCACCACCAGGTCGCGGTCGTGCGCCACCTGACGCCAGGGGTCGACGTTCGCGTGGTGGTCCAGCTCCGTCACCACGATCTCGTCGCCCGCCGCCATCGCCCGGCCCAGGCCGCGGCTGACGTGCAGCGTCAGCGTGGTCATGTTCGCGCCGAACGCCACCTCGGAAGGCCGGCCCCCGAGGAAGTCGGCGAGCGCCGCGCGCGCCGCCGTCAGGGCGGCGTCGGTCTCCACGCTGGTCGGGTAGACCCAGTGGGTGTTCGCGTTGTGGTGGAGGAGGTAGTCGGTGATGGCCGCCGGCACGGCCGCCGGCACCTGGGTGCCGCCGGGCCCGTCGAAGTAGGCGACGGGGAGCCCGCCCTCCGAGCGCTGCAGGGCCGGGAAGTGGGACCGGATCGCCTGGACCGACGCGACAGCGGTCGGAGCCGCGGTGGTGGTGCTGGTCATCGGCCGTTCACCTTTCGCGCAGCATACCGCAGGCGCGCACGGCCCACGCCGCGATTCCGCACTGGCCGAGCCAGTAGAGGATCATGACCGGCCAGCCCACTCCGCTCAGCGGCAGGCGAAAGCGGTCGAAGGCGATGAGGGTGTCGCTGGCGCCGAACGCCACCGCGCCGGCCAGGCCCAGCCGGGCGGCTGCGGGCGAGGCGGAGGGGCTGCCGATCGCAGCCGCGGCGCGCCACATCATGGTGCAGATCACCGAGACGTAGACGGCGACCGGGACGGCCATCGCGCCGAGGCCGGGCCGCAGGAGGACGAGGGCCAGGACGGCCCAGGCGGCGAACGGGAGGGCGCGGGCGAGTGCCGGGCGCCTCTCCACACGCAGGAAGGCGGCGATGTAGGCCAGGTGAGCGGCGAGAAAGGCGAGGAGGCCCGGAAGGAAGAGACCCCCCTCGAGGAGCAGGTCGCCGAGCGCCGAGAGCAGCAGGCCCGCCGTGACGAGACGGCCGAAGGCCGTCGGGGCGGCCGCCAGCACCCACCCGGCGAGCGCCAGCACGGGGACGGGCTTGGTGAGCAGCCGCGTCGGCCGCAGGTCGGCCGCCAGGGCGCCGAGGTACACGACCGCCGCGCCGCCGCCGAGCGCCGCGAGGAGGCGGCGGGGCGGCCTCAAGCGTGCCGGGGGCCGCGCAGCAGGCGCGCCGGCAGCAGCAGGATGCCCTTCAGCAGCCCGAGGACGCCCTCGACGGCGATGCCGAGCACGCGGAAGGGGAGCAGCAGCAGCCAGACGATCGGGTAGAGGACGAGGGCCAGCAGGGCCAGAGGCCAGCAGAGGACGAGCAGGATCAGCCAGAGGATGAACTTCGCCACGTGTCGCCTCCGTCAGGGAGCGCTACAGAGTCTACGTCCGTCCGCCGCCGGGCGTTCCCCGCCGTCGGCCCGCTACCGGTTAGGATCGCTCGTGCCCCAGCCCCTGCCGGTCGACGCCCATCTCGAGGCCGTCCGCGACGCCCTGGGCACGGCGCGCGCTGTGGTGCTGGTGGCACCGCCCGGCTCCGGGAAGACGACGCGTGTCCCGCCCGCGCTGGTCGCCGACGGGGCGGTGTTCGTGCTGCAGCCGCGGCGGGTCGCCGCGCGGTCGATCGCCCGTCGGATCGCCGAGGAGCAGGGCTTTCGGCTCGGTGAGGAGGTCGGCTGGCAGGTCCGCTTCGAGAGGCGGTTCGGTCCGAGGACGCGCCTGCTGGTGGCGACGGAGGGCGTGCTCAGCCGGCGTCTGCAGTCCGACCCGCTGCTCTCGGCTTTCCGCACGGTGGTGCTGGACGAGTTCCACGAGCGCAGCCTGCACGCCGACCTCGCGCTGGCGCTCGTGCGCCAGGCCTGGCGTGCCCGAAAGGACCTGCGGATCGTCGTGATGTCGGCGACCCTCGAGGCGGAGCCGGTCGCCCGCTTCCTGGACGGTTGTGCGGTCGTCCGTGTCGACGCGCGGCCGTACCCGGTGGAGGTCCGCTACCAGCCGCGCCTGGGGATGGCCCAGGCGGCGCGGGAGGTGCTGGCCCGCCCCGGCGGCCACGTGCTCGTGTTCCTCCCCGGCACCCCGGAGATCCGCAGGCTGCAGGCGGAGCTGGGCGACGTCCCCGGGGCGCGCGTGCTGCCGCTCCACGGAACCCTCTCGCCCGAGGAGCAGGACCGGGCGCTCGCGCCCTCGACGGAGCGCAAGCTCATCCTGGCCACCAACATCGCCGAGACCTCGCTGACCGTGGAGGGCGTCACCGACGTGGTCGACTCGGGGCAGCACAAGGTGCTCCGCTACGACCCGGGCCGTGCGCTCGACCGGCTGGAGCTGGAGCGCATCCCGGCGGACGCTGCGGAACAGCGCGCCGGCCGCGCCGGTCGGACGGGCCCCGGCCGCGTGCTGCGTCTGTGGGACCCGCGCGATCGCCTGCGTCCGCGCCGGGAGCCCGAGATCGAGCGCGTGGACCTCGCCGCCCCCGCGCTCGAGGTGCTGGCCTGGGGCGCGGACCCGTCGACGTTCGAGTGGTTCGAGGCGCCTCCCGGCGAGCGCCTGCAGGCTGCCCTGCATCTGCTGCAGCGGCTCGGCGCGACCGACGGTCGCCGGCTGACGCCGCTCGGCGAGGCCATGCACCGCCTGCCCCTGCACCCGCGGCTGTCGCGGGTCGTGCTCGCGGCAGGGGGCGATCGGCGCGCGCCCGCCGTTGCCGCCGTCCTCTCGGAGGGCTGGCGGCCGGCCGCCGCCGAGCCGGCGACGACCGACTCGGACGTGCTGGCCGCGGCCGAGCGGCTGGTGCAGGCTCCCGACGGGGTCCGCGCCGCCGCCGAGCAGATCGCACGGCTCCTCTGCGAGGACGCGGCTGGCGGCAGGCAGCCGCCTGCCGTCGGCGACGAGACGCTGCTGCGCGCGCTGCTGGCCGGCTTTCCGGACCGCCTGGCGCGCCGCCGCGAGCGGCGGTCGAACCGGCTGGTGCTCGCCTCGGGCCAGGGCGCTCTGCTGGGCCGCGAGAGCGGCGTCCGGGAAGCCGACCTGCTGGTCGCCGTCGAGGTGACGGGAGGCGTCGCCGGAGCAGCGGGCGAGCCGGTCGTGCGCACCGCCAGCCGCGTCGCGCGCGACTGGCTCTCCGGCGTGGAGACGGCGGTCGTCCACCGCTTCGACGAAGGATCCGGCTCGGTGCGCGCGTTCGCCGAGGACCGGTACGAGCGGCTGCTTCTCGACGAGAGGCCGGTCCCTCCCGACCCGGACCAGGCCGAAGCCTTGCTGGTGGAGGCGCTCGATCGGCGCGGGCTGGGGGAGGCCGCCGGCCGGCTCGCCCGGAGGCTGCGCGTCGCCGGGCTGGAGGCCGATCTCCACGGGGCCGTCGTCGCGGCCTGTCGTGGGCGGACACGCCTTCCCTCGCTCGACGAGCCGGAGCAGTGGCTGGACGCCGGCACCCGCCGGCGCCTCGAGCGTCTCGCCCCGACCCGGCTGCCGCTTCCGAGCGGCCGGACGGCGGCGCTCGAGTACCGCGAGGACGGCACGGTGGTCGCCGCGGCGAAGCTGCAGGAGCTCTTCGGCCTGGCCGAGACCCCGCGGATCGGCGCCCGGCGGCAGCCGGTGGTCTTCGAGCTGCTGGCACCGAACGGCCGCCCGGTGCAGACGACCAGCGACCTGAGCAGCTTCTGGCAGCGGACGTACCCCGAGGTGCGCAAGGAGCTGCGCGGACGATACCCGAGGCACCCCTGGCCGGAGGACCCGTGGACGGCCGAGCCGACGCACCGCACGAAACGTCGCAGTTGAGTTATTCTCGTCGGTCGGCACGAAGCCCGACCCTCGCGGGTGGGCTGCGGCCGAAGCAGGGCGCGCCCGGCGGGCGCAGAGGTGACATGGGCGACGATCTCGTCATCGGGATGGCGGGCTCGGGCGGGGACGGCATCGTCTCGGCCGGGGACGCGATGATCACGGCGGCCGCGCTGGAGGGCTACCACGCGGTCCTCACCAAGAGCTTCGGCCCGCAGATCCGGGGCGGCGAGTCCTCCTGCCGGGTCCGGCTCTCGACGCGGCCCGTCCTCAGCTCGGGCGGGCTGCTCGACGTGGCGGTGGCCCTCAACTGGGACGACTTCCTGAAGTTCGGCGCCGAGCTGCCGGTGGGCGGCCGCACCACGGTCGTCTACGACAGCGCCAGCGGGGTCACCTCCGACAAGCTGCCGCTGCCCGGGGTGACGCCGTGGGAGGCGATCGCCGTTCCCATCGCCGACATGGCCCGGAAGCACGCGGGCACCGAGCGGGCCAAGAACTCGGTGGTGCTGGGGCTGCTCGCCGGCTGGCTGGGAGTGGGGCGCGACTCGCTGCTCGCAGGCCTCCGGAAGAAGTTCGCGAGGAAGGGCGCCGAGGTCTTGCAGGGCAACGAGAGCGCCTTCGCCGCCGGCGTGCAGTACGCGGCCGAGCACCCCCTGCGCGAGCCGCGCGCGCTGGACGCGGGCGCCGGTCCGGGCCAGGGCAAGCTGGTGGTCGACGGCAACGAGATGTGCGCCGCCGCGGCCATCTTCGCCGGCTGCGACTTCTTCGCCGGCTACCCGATCACGCCCTCTTCCGAGATCATGCACTTCTTCGGCCGCGAGGTCTGGAAGTACGGCGGGGTGATGGTGCAGGCCGAGGACGAGATCGCCGGCATCGGCGCCGTGGTCGGCGCCTCGTTCGCGGGCAAGAAGGCGATGACGGCCACCTCGGGCCCGGGCATGTCCCTGAAGACCGAGATGCTGGGCCTCGCCTCCATCGCCGAGCTGCCCCTCGTCTGCGTCAACGTCCAGCGCGGCGGCCCCTCCACCGGCATCCCCACCAAGAGCGAGCAGTCGGACCTCTTCCAGGCCTGCTTCTCCGCCCACGGCGACGTGGTGCGCCCGGTGCTGGCGCCGACCTCGGTGGCCGACACCTTCGCCATGACGGTGGAGGCCTTCAACATCGCCGAGAAGTACCAGACGCCGGTCGTCCTGCTCTCCGACCAGGAGATCGCCCAGCGCAAGGAGACGGTCGACCCCGTCGACACCGCAGCGCTCACCGTCGTCAACCGTCGGCGGCCGACGGCCGACGAGCTTTCGAAGTACGAGCGCTTCAAGGTGACGGAGTCGGGGATCAGCCCGATCAGCCACCCCGGCCTGCCGGGCGGCAACTACCTCGCCTCCGGCATCGAGCACAACGAGCGGGGAGCCCCCACGGCCAGCGGCGAGGTCCACGCGCGGATGAACGAGAAGCGCATCCACAAGCTCGACCCGCTGAAGCGGCGGCGGGACCTGTTCGTGGTCGAGGGCGACGACCAGGCCCCCTTCGCCCTGGTGGCCTGGGGCAGCCTGGCGGGCGTCGCCCGCGAGGCGCTGCGCCTCGCCCACGACCAGGGCATCCGGGCCAAGCTGCTGGTGCCCAAGCTGGTCTTCCCGGTGGCGGAGGAGGTCTACGCGGACTTCTTCCGCAACGTGCGCTCGGGTTTCGTGATCGAGCAGTCCCACCAGGGGCAGCTCTACCGGATCCTGCGGATGTACGTGAACGTGCCCGCGGGCGTGCAGTCGCTGGCCCGGAGCGGGTCGAACCCGATCCTGCCGGTGGCGATCGTGGACCGCCTCTGCCGGCTGGTGCTGCTGGCGCAGCGCGAGCACGTGGCCGAGGTGGAGCCCGCGGGCTAGGAGCAGACGATGAGCGGAACCGTGACCCGTCCGGCGCACGACTACCAGGCGAAGGACTACAAGAGCGACCTCAAGCCGATCTGGTGCCCGGCCTGCGGCGACTACGGCGTGGTGCAGGCGATCTACCGGGCGCTGGCTAACGTCGGCCGCCCGCCGCACGAGATCGCGTTCGTCTCCGGCATCGGCTGCTCCAGCCGCATCCCCGGCTACACCACCGCCTACGGCTTCAACAGCGTGCACGGCCGCTCGCTGCCCATCGCCCAGGGCATCAAGCTCGCCAACCCCGAGCTGCTGGTGCTGGTCGCCGGCGGCGACGGCGACGGCTTCTCCATCGGCGGCGGCCACGTGGCTCACGCGGTGCGCCGCAACGTCGACCTCACCTACATCGTGATGGACAACCAGATCTACGGGCTCACCAAGGGCCAGCTCTCGCCGACCTCGCCGCGGGGGCTCAAGACCTCCTCCTCGGCCTGGGGCAGCCTGGAGGACCCGGTGAACCCGCTGCTGTACGTCCTCGGCTACGGCGCCAGCTTCGTGGCCCAGGGCACGCCGGCGGACATGCAGGGCCTGGCCGCGGTGATCGAGGAGGGGATCCGCTTCCCCGGCTTCGCGTTCGTCAACGTGCAGTCGCCCTGCGTCACCTACGGCCAGGAGGAGCAGCAGCTCAAGGCCCACAAGACGGCCATGCAGCCGCTGGCCGCGCTCGGCCACGACCCGGCCGACCGCCTGAAGGCGATGGCCCTGGCCGCGGAGTACGGCCACAAGCTCTACACCGGCGTCTTCTACCGCAACCCGCAGCCGCCCCCGACGTACGGGGCGGAGGTGCAGCGGCGGCAGGAGGAGACGCGCTCCCAGGCGCGGCCGCGCGAGCGCATCCTGGAGATGTTCCGGCCGCAGTGAGGCGCGCTTGATCGACCCCCACCCCATCGTGCTCGTGGCCATGGGCGGCCACGCGTTCATGCAGAAAGGGGAGGCGGGGACGATCGAGGAGCACGAGAAGAACGCCGCCACCATCGCCTCGCTGCTGATGACGCTGGTCGAGCGCAACTACTACCTCTGCGTCACCCACGGCAACGGGCCCCAGGTGGGCAACCTGCTGGTCCAGCAGGAGCTCCCGGGCAGCGAGGTGCCCAAGCTGCCGCTCGATGTACTGGTGGCCATGACCGAGGGCAGCCTCGGCTACATCCTGCAGCAGGCTCTCCTCAACGAGCTGCGCAAGCGGCAGATGAAGCGCTACGTGGTGACGGTGGTGACGCAGGTGGTGGTGGACGAGAACGACCCCGCCTTCCTCGCGCCCAGCAAGCCGATCGGCCCCTTCCTCTCCCGCGAGGAGGCCGAGCGGCGTCGGGACCGGCTCGGCTGGAAGGTCAAGGAGGACGCCGGGCGCGGCTGGCGGCGCCTGGTGCCCTCGCCGCAGCCGCTGCGGGTGATCCAGCGGCACATGATCCGCGACGCGGTCAGCCAGGGGCACATCGTGGTCGCCTGCGGCGGGGGCGGCATCCCGGTGAAGAAGCAGCCGGACGGGCAGTTCGCCGGGCTCGAGGCGGTGATCGACAAGGACCTCACCTCCAGCGCCCTCGCCGCCGACATCGGCGCGGCGCTGCTGGTGATCCTGACCGCGGTGCCGCAGGTCTACGTCAACTACGGCAAGCCCGACCAGCGTGCGCTCGGGGCGGTCACCCTCGAGGAGATCGAGACGCTGCACGCCCAGGGGCATTTCCCGCCGGGCAGCATGGGGCCCAAGGTCGAAGCGGTCATCCGCTTCCTCAAGGCCGGCGGGCGGCGCGCGCTCATCACCGACCCCGAGAGCCTGCCCGCCGCCATCGACGGCCGGGCCGGAACGCACTTCGTCGGCGGCATCTGAGCGCGGCCCTCGAAGCCGGTCGTCGGCCCGCTACGGCTGCGGCACCCCTGGACAGAATATATACGATATGTTTCCATACGCGCGGACGAGACGGCGGGCTCGACAGCGAGGTGCGCGGTGGAGAAGAGCGTCTTCGTGCTGCTGATCGGGGACTCGGAAGGCAAGCCGGTCGACCTCTACCAGAAGCTCCAGGAGAGCGACGCCTCGCTGACGGCCCGTGCCGCCGGCTTCAAGGTGGAGGTGCGCTGGGCGACGAACCTCGACCAGTACGGGGTGCTGCGCAAGCGCCTGGCCGCGGGAGCGCTGGACGCGGCCGTGGTCGAGCCGGCCAGCGTGTCCACCGCCAACCTGCTCCTCGGGCAGCTCAAGGGGCGCACCGGCCTGGTGCTGCTGAACGTGTGGGACCCGGGCTTCGAGGAGCCGATCGCGCGCTGGGGCGGGGGCCACCCGGTGGCGACGATCAGCCAGCCGCAGCTCCAGATCGGGGAGATCCAGGGCCGGCAGGTCTCGGAGGCGATGCCGCAGAAGGCCCAGGCGCTGGTGATCACCGGACCCATGCGCTCCTCGGCGGCTCGCGAGCGCCTCGCCGGGCTGCGGTCGGCGCTGCGCGACGACATCGTCGTGCAGACCGCCGAGGCGGGCCAGTGGACGGAGGCGGACGGCATCCTGGCCTTCAACAGCTGGTACGGCTCGAGCTCCGGCGGCGAGCCGATCCAGGCGATCGTGGGCCACAGCGACGATCTCGCGGTCGGGGCCCACAGCGCGGCGATCGCCGTCGCCAACGCGGCGCAGGCGGCCATGTTCCGCTCGGCGCGGCTGTTCGGCGTGGGCGCGGTCCCCGGCTACGGCCGGGAGATGGTGGACAAGGGCGTGCTCTCCGCCAGCGTCGCCGTCCGCCCCAACGCGGGCCAGGCGATCGCCATGCTGAAGCAGTTCTGGGCCGACGGGCGCCCGCTGCCGGCGCGCTCGGCCAGCGAGGCGGTGCCCTACCCGGCCAGCAGCGTGCAGGCGAGAGGGGCCAGGCCCTGAGCCTCAGCGCGCGGGGCCGGAGCCGACGACGGCCTCGAGCGCGTGCGAAGTGGCCTCCAGCAGCGGCTCCACCGCCAGCGGCGCACCCACCGCCTGCCGCATCCAGGCGTCGGGGGTGATCGAGCCCAGCTGGCAGATGCGCTCGAACTCCGGGCCGATCGGCGCCTTCAGCGTGCGGAAGTGCTCCTCCACCTGCAGGCTGATCAGGTGGCCGACCGGGTAGTCGGGGAGGTACAGGCCGTTGTCGACCAGGTGCGAGTAGACGGCGAGGAGAGAGACGTCGCGGCCGCCGAGGAGCGGCGCGTAGTGGCGCTGCCAGGTGTCGCGGGCAATGCCGACCACCGCCTCGCGGAACTCGGCGGGCGTCGCCTGCGGGTGCTCGTACAGCCAGCGCCAGGCAGCCATGTCCACGAGGGCGACACCGGCGATCTCCCGTGTCTGCCAGAACTCGTCCAGCCGCTGCAGCGCCTGCGACTGCTCGTCTTCGCCGAGGAGCCCCAGCAGCTGCAGGTCGCGCTTCTGGAAGACGAAGGCGAGCGCTTCCGTGAAGGCGTTGTTGGGGACGCCCTGCAGCAGCGGGTGGTCGATGGTGCTGACGGAGAAGACCTGCTCGACGTTGTGCCCCATCTCGTGGACGGCGATGTTGTAGCCCTTGTAGTCCATGCCGTCCCTGCCCACCCGCGTGCGCAGGTGGGCCTGGTCGTCGCGACGTGCGGCCCCGAAGGCGTGGCCGGAACCGCGGGAGGGATCCACCACGATGTGCTCGGCCAGGAAGCGGGCGCGCTCCGCGGAGAAGCCCATCTCCCGGAACAGGCGCGGCATGTCGGCGGCGTACGCCTGGGGAGTGGGGTAGCGCTTCCGCGTGATCGCGTCGAGCTCGGCCTCGGTGTAGCGGCCTCGCGGCCGGAAACCGCCGTACCAGATGTCGAAGGGCTCGAGCGGCCGGCCCAGACGGTGCTGGATGAGCCGAGCGACCCGGGCGGACAGCGGCGAGCCCAGCACGGCCTCCAGCAGCGACCGCACCTGAGCCTCCGGTATCTCGCGGTCCACGTTGAAGCGGCGGTCGATGAAGGTCGGGTTGTCCGGCGTGAACGGGTCGACCCGCCGCTCGGCCGCGAAGACGGCCAGCCAGCGTCGGTAGCGCTCGTCCGGCTCCCGCTCGGAGCGCGGCTCGGGGGAGCGGCCGGCGGGCGGCTCGACGTCCCTCACCGGCGAGGCCGCGACGCGGCCCGTCGCCGGCGTCCAGTCGAGCAGCGGGTTGTCGACGACCGCGGCCGGGATCTCCTGGCGGACGATCCTCTCCATGACCTGCTGGATCAGCCGCTGCTCGGGCAGGCCTTGCGGGTCCGCGTAGCGGGCCTTCAGCTCGTCGCGCAGGTTCCAGTGGCTGAGCAGGCGCATCCCGGCAGGGAAGAGGCGCCGGCCGTCCTCCGTCAGCACGTGGTGCATGAACACGTTGTAGCCGGCGACGTAGGCCTCGGCCGACGAGTAGGCGGCGGTCGTGCCGGCGCCGACCTCCGCCGGCACCCGGGCCTGAAAGCGGCCGGCCAGCCGGGTCTCCGCCCACTGCCGGCGGCTCCAGCCGAGGCCGTCGCGCGTGCGCTCCGGCAGCGTCGTCAGCGGGAAGTTGAGCAGCGCCACGAACGCGAGCTTGCTGGCGTAGAGGTCGTCGGACACGTGCGCCCCCACGTCCCAGGCCGCCAGCCGCCCGTCCAGCGGGAGCAGCGGGCCGAGATCGAGGTCGGCTCCCTGCCGCAGGTCGCGCGTCAGCGACGTCAGGTAACCGCCCACGCGCTCGAGCGCGAACTCGAACCGGTCGAAGGTGCGGTCGAGGGCCTCTCCGCGTGGCAGGAACTCCGCCTGCACGAAGGCCGCGAGGGCCGCCGGGTCGCCGTCCTGCGGCCGCCAGCAGCGCAGCGCCTGGGCGACGCCGCGCTCGATCCTGTCGCGCTCGGCGTCCCCGTGCTTCGCCAGCAGCGCCTGCCTCGCCCCGGCGGCGGCACGGGCGTAGGCGGGGTCGGGAACCTCCGCGGCCGTCGCCGTGGCGGCGGCCAGCAGCAGCGGTGCGACGAGCATTCGGGCCAGCGCCAGACCGAGGTCCGCCGAGGCAGGGCAGGGCAGCTGCAGCATGGAGGGCACCTCGAGGTCGGCACGCTACGCCGGCGCGCGAAGCCGAGTCAAGGGCGGTCCAGGTGACACAATGCACTCATGACCGACCGCGCCCTCGGCTGGGGGCTGCTGGGCACCGCGCGCATCAACCGCAACCTCATCCCCGCGCTGCGCGCCTCGTCCGGGAACAAGCTGGTGGCGGTCGCCAGCCGGGACGCCGACAGGGCCGCCGCGTACGCGCGCGAGTGGGGGATCGAGCGGGCGTACGGTTCCTACCAGGCCCTGCTGGAGGACCCGGCGGTCGACGTCGTCTACGTTCCGCTGCCGAACCACCTCCACGCCGAGTGGACGGTCCGCGCGGCGCGCGGCGGCAAGCACGTGCTCTGCGAGAAGCCGCTGGCCCTGAGCGTGGCCGAGGTGGAGGCCATCGAGAG
>Ga0335071_10001833_pt1 | contig 22850 bp, 19 predicted proteins | sample Lox_Sample_15_FD_206724 | JGI IMG/M metagenome (GOLD analysis project Ga0335071, IMG submission 206724) | Soil microbial communities from Loxahatchee National Wildlife Refuge, Florida, United States - Lox_Sample_1.5 | ecosystem: Environmental > Terrestrial > Soil > Wetlands | place: USA... | reverse complement strand
GCAGGGCGTCCGCCACAGACAACCAAAGCGCACGCGAGCACGAGGAGCGACGCGCTGCTGACGCGCATGCTAAACGACCGATCTCGATTCGTGAACAGGAACCGCGATCCTGAGTGAGGGGTTGATCTTTTCGCGTCGGTTGTAGGAGCGCATGAAAGCGACGGTTTGAGCCATCAGCTCCTCCATGGACTTGCACCGGTGATTGCGGGTGACGTTGGCGTGGAGGTCGAGCCAGACCCGCTCGATCTTGTTGTCGTCCGGGCAGTAGGGCGGGAGGAAGTGGAGGACCACTCGGTCGCCGAACTGGGCGAGGAAGCGTTGGGTCTTCTTGCTCGAGTGGATGATGTAGTTGTCGACGATGAGGTGGATGCGCCTCGCGTGGCGGTACTCGCCCACGAGCTTCCAGACCAAGCTGCAGAAGAGAGCGCTCCCCTTGGTGGGGGCCTGCACCCAGGTGAGCTTCTTGGTGGTGGCGTTCAGCGCGCCGGCGATGAAGCGCTTCTGATTCTTCCCCGGCGTCACCACGAAACGACGGTGGCCCGGGAGCATCCAATCTCGACCGATCTTCGGGTTAAGGTGGACGTCCATCTCGTCCTCGTACAGGACCGGCTCCTCGGGGGTGGCGTTCCGGGCGAGTCGCTTCAGGCCAGCGAGCTTTCGCTCTCTCCGCTCGGCATTCCAGGGGCAGCTCACCGTGGGCTTGGGCATCCCCAGCCGCGCTCCGATGTCGTGGAGCGCACGACCCATCGTGCAGACTGCGACCCTGGGAAAGCCTCGTCGCTCCAGCTCCAGGCACAGAAGCTCGCGGGTCCAGGTGGGCCGCTGCCAGCCGTACTCGGTGGGGACCCCGAGAAGGACTCGGCGCAGCTCGGCTTTGAACCGCTCGTCCGCTTTCATCTCCCCGTTGCCAGCACGCTGGTCGAGGAGCCCGTCCTCACCGAGTTCCAGGAACCGCTGGGCCACGGTCACCACGGTGGCCGGCGCGCAGTGAAGGTCGCGGGCGATCCGTTGTCTGCTGAGTCCCTGGTCGAGCTTGAGAATCATGAGGTGGCGCAGCGCGGTCCAGTGGTCCTTGGTCTTTCGAAGGCTCCTCGTCAGACGACGTCGCGTCGGACGATCGAGCCGGAGTATGTTTGCCACGGGAAGGTCATGTCCTTTGTCGAAGGTGGTCGTTTGGCAACTTCCACGATCGATGGGCTGACCTTCCCGTTCAACTTTCCTTCCGCGATCTCGGTACCTTCCCGTGATCGCGTTTCACGAACTGCCGTTTAGCCGGAGAAGGGGCCCTAGATCCGGATGGCGATCTTCCCGAAGTGCTCGCCCTGCTCCAGGCAGCGGTAGGCCTCCGGCGCCTCCTCGAAGGGGAAGACCCGGTCCACCACCGGCCGGACCTTGGCCCGGGTGAACGCCCCGAAGACCTCCTCCAGGTGGCGGGCGCTCCCCACGTAGACCGAGTCGACCCGGATCCCCCGGTCGTTGCGGGAAGCCGCCTCCGGGTCGGCCCGGCCCCCGGAGAGGAAACCGACGATGGAGAGGTGCCCGCCCTCGCGCAGGGCGGCGAGCGACTGGGGCAGGGTCTTCGCCCCACCCACCTCCAAGAGATGGTCGACCCCTCGCCCCCCGGTCTTGGCGCGGGCCCGCTCGCCCCAGTCCGGCGCGGTCCGGTAGTTGATGGTCTCGTCCGCCCCGATCGCTTTCCCCCGGGCGAGCTTGTCGTCTCGGCTCGAGGTGAGGACCACCCGGGCCCCGAGGAGCTTGGCGATCTGCAGGGCGAAGATGCTCACTCCCCCGGTCCCCATGCAGAGGACCGTCTCGCCCGCCCGGAGCTCGCCGTTCACTACCAGTACCACCCAGGCGGTGACCGCGGCACAGGGGAAGGCGGCCGCCTCCTCGAACGACATCGCCGAGGGGATCTTCACCGCCCCGCCCTCCTCGAGGACCACCTCCTCCCCCAAGACGCCGTCGATCGCTCCTCCCAGCGCCGACCGGCCCTTCTCCGGGTCGTAGGGGCCGTCCACCCAGCGCTGGAAGAAGGAACTCGCCACCCGGTCCCCGGGCGAAAGGCGGCGCACCCCCGGTCCCACCGCGGCGACGATGCCGGCGCCGTCCGAGAGCGGCACGAGCGGGCGCTTCAGCGGCCCCCGGCTATAGCGGCCCGTCGCGATCATGAGGTCCCGGTAGTTGAGGGTCGCCGCCCGCATCCGGACCAAGACCTCCCCCGGACCGGGGCGCGGGGAGGGACGCTCCACGAGCCGCAGCGCCTCGAGCCCGTCCCCGGAGAGTTCGTAGAGTCTCATCGGTCGCTCCTCCCGGCGCCCTCTCGGCCCGCGCCGGCCCCCGAGCCTAGCGCTCGCCGAGCCCCGCCGCCAAGGACCGGGGACGGGAGGGCGGCCCAAAGCCTCCCCTTTGCCCTCCCGAGACGGTGCGGGCCGGGCCCGGGCCGATTAGGCCCGGGCCATAAATGGAACTCGACTACCTCGTGGTGGGCTCCGGTTTCGGCGGCAGCGTCTGCGGCCTGAGGCTCGTCGAGAAGGGATACCGGGTCCTCATGCTGGAGAAGGGAACGCGCTTTCGCCCGGAGGACTTCCCCAAGAGTAACTGGGACCTGAGGCGCTGGCTGTGGATGCCCCGGCTCGGCTTCCGCGGCCTCTTCAAGATGACCTTCCTGCGCCATCTCACGGTCCTGAGCGGCGTGGGCGTGGGAGGAGGATCGCTCGTCTACGCCAACACCCTCCCCATGCCCCGGGACGAGTTCTTCGAGGCGAGGACCTGGGCGCACCTCGCGAACTGGCGCCGCGAGCTCTCCCCGCACTACGAGACGGCCCTGAGGATGCTGGGCGCGACCTTGAACCCAGCCCTCGGTCCGGCGGACGAGCTCCTCCGAGAGGTGGGCCGAGACATCGGCCGGATCGAGGGCTTCGAGCCGGTGCGGGTGGCAGTCTACTTCGGCAAGCCCGGAGAAACGGTCCCCGATCCCTACTTCGGCGGCGAGGGACCGGACCGGACCGGCTGCACCCTCTGCGGCGGCTGCATGATCGGTTGCCGCCACGGCGCCAAGAACACCCTCGATCGAAACTACCTCTGGCTGGCCGAACGGCGCGGCCTACAGATCGAGCCGGACACCGAGGTGACCTGGCTCAGCCCCCGCCCCGAGGGCGGGTACGAGGTGACCGCGCGCCAGGGCCGCTCGCGCCTCCGGCGCCGGACGGTGCGGTGGTCGGCCCGAAACGTGATCCTCGCCGGAGGGGTGCTCGGGACCGTCCCCCTCCTGCTCGCGCTGCGCGCCCGGGAGGGGGGGCTTCCCCTCCTCTCCCAAAGGGTGGGCGAGCGGGTGCGCACCAACTCCGAGGCGCTCATCGGCGTGACCACGCTCCGCCAAGACCTCGACGTCTCGCAGGGGGTCGCCATCACCAGCATCCTGCGCACCGACGCCCATTCCCACCTCGAGCCGGTCCGCTACCCCGCCGGCTCCGGGTTCTTCCGGCTCCTCATGGCTCCGCTCGTGGCGGGCGAGAGCGCGCCGGTACGCCTGCTCCGCGGCCTCGTTGCCCTCTGCCGCCGACCCATCCGTTCCCTCCGCGCCTACCTGGTCCGCGACTGGGCCCGCTCCACCATGATCCTGCTCTTCATGCGGACCATCGAGGGCACGCTCAGGCTGCGCCTCGGCGCCCGCGGCCGCCTCCGATCGGCGCACGGTCAAGGCCCCATGCCGACCGCGTCCATGCCCGAGGCGAATGACCTCGCCGGGAGGATGGCCCGGAAGATGGACGGCATGGCGTTCACCCTCATCACGGAGTCCTTGCTCGGGACGCCCACCACCGCCCACATCCTGGGGGGAGCGTGCATGGGGGCGACCCCGGAGGAAGGGGTGATCGATGCCCGCCACCGCGTCCACCGCTACCCCGGCCTCTACGTGGTGGACGGTTCGGCGGTGTCCGCGAACCCGGGCGTGAACCCGTCGCTCACCATCACCGCGCTCGCCGAGAGGGCGATGTCCTTCATCCCACCCGCAGGGGCCGCAGCCAGCCCAGAGGACGACGCGGACCGAGGGGAACGCGTTTCCCGGCCTGCCTAGAACCGCGCCGACGGAAGGTCGTCTCCCCCTCCTCTCCTTCAAAGGAAGCGCGGCCGCCCGTCGGGGCCGAGGGGTGGCCCACCCCTTGGGGGACCACAGGGGACGCGGCCACCGTCCCCCGGCGGAAAGGCCTCCTCCCGAAGGAGCTCTCGGAGGCTCGCCGCGGCGCTGCGCCGCCGTCTTCTGGCTTGCGCCCCGGACCGCCGCCTGATTGATCTCCTCCTCGGCGCGGGCCGAAATGCCCGATCCCAAGGAGAGGACCAGGGGCACGATGGCACTCAGGACGACCGGGGTCGGAAACGGAGCCTCGGAAAAGGCGCAGGGCGTCACCGAGCAGGCGGTCCTCCCGGTCCTCGGGGCGGTCTCCCTCTGCCACTTCCTGAACGACACGCTCCAGTCGGTCATCCCGGCGGTGTACCCCATCCTGAAGGCCGCCTATGCCCTCGACTTCGGGCAGATCGGGCTCATCACCCTCGCCTCCCAGCTCACCGCTTCGCTTCTGCAGCCCCTGGTGGGCCTCTACACCGATCGGCGGCCGCTCCCCTACTCCCTCGCCGCCGGGATGTGCTTCACCTTCCTGGGCCTCTTCCTGCTTTCCAGGGCGCCCGGCTTCTCCTTCGTCCTGTTGGCGGTCGGCTTCGTGGGGTTGGGCTCGGCCATCTTTCACCCCGAGTCTTCGCGGGTGGCCCGCATGGCGTCCGGCGGGCGCTACGGCCTCGCCCAGTCGGTCTTCCAGGTCGGGGGCAACGCCGGGGCGGCGCTCGGGCCGCTCCTCGCCGCGCTCGTCATCCTGCCCTTCGGACAGAGGAGCCTGGCCTGGTTCTCGCCCCTGGCGCTCGCCGCGGCCCTGGTGCTCTACCGCGTGGGGCGCTGGTACGGCGGGCGCCGGGGCGCGGGCGAGCCCTCCGCCCCGCGCGCGGTCCCGCTGCCCCGCCGGCGGGTCCTCACCGCGACCGCGGTGCTCGTGGCCCTCGTCATCTCCAAGTACCTCTACATGTCGAGCCTCACGAGCTACTACACCTTCTTCCTCATCGAGCGGTTCCACCTCCCGGTGAAGACCGCGCAGATGCTCCTCTTCCTCTTCCTCGGCGCCGTCGCCCTGGGGACCTTCGCCGGCGGCCCCATCGGCGACCGGGTCGGCCGCCGCGCCGTCATCTGGGTGTCGATCCTCGGGGTCTTGCCCTTCACCCTGCTCATGCCCTTCGCGAACCTCTTCTTCACCGCCGTGCTGAGCGTCGTCATCGGGCTCGTGCTCTCCTCGGCCTTCTCCGCCATCGTGGTCTACGCCCAGGAGCTCATGCCCGGGCGCATCGGGACGGTGGCGGGCCTGTTCTTCGGCCTGGCCTTCGGGGTGGGCGGCATCGGCGCCGCCCTGCTCGGCCGGGTCGCCGATCGCTCCGGGATCGAGGCCGTGTACCGCGCCTGCTCCCTCCTTCCCGCCATTGGCCTCTTGGCCGTGTTCCTCCCCTCCGTCGAGACGGGGCGGCGAGAAGCCTTGCGCACGGCGCCGAGCTGAGTGCGCACCCGCGAGTCGGCCGGGGCCTTTCCGAGCAAGACGCCGTCGCCCTCGGAGCCAGGAAAGACCTGGGCAGCGGGACCGACGATTCCGAGCCGGTTCCCCTCGGAGGGGCTCCCGGAGTGGGTACAATGCCCGCTGCGAGATGGACCTCCTCACCCGCGCCAAGATCCTCGCTCAACTCATTCTCTGGCGCCTCACCTGGGACCGGCGAGACACGCGGGCCCGCCACGGCGTGCCCGGGAACCCCAAGTTCGCCACCGCTCGCGAGGCCGTCGCCCGCATCCCGGACGGCGCGGTGCTCATGTCGTCGGGCCTCGGGGGGAACGCTCGCCCCTCGGTGCTCTACTGGGCCATCCGGGAATCCTTCGAGGAGACCGGGCATCCCCGCGATCTGACCGTCATGGGGATCGGCGGGATCGGCGGCCGCGGGCGCGTTCCGGGCACGCTCGAGGAGCTCGGGGTGGAGGGACTGTGCAGGCGGTTCTTCTCCGGGCACCTCGAGACCTTTCGAGCGATGCTCGACCTCGCCGAGCGGGGGAAGCTCGAGCTGCAATGCCTTCCCCAGGGGGTGATGGCGCTCCTCCTCGACGCCCAGGGGCGCGGCCAGGCCGCCCTCGAGACCCGGACCGGGGTGGGGACGTTCATGGATCCCCGCGTCGATCGTGGCTCCCCGGTCGCCCCCCCGGGCGGACCGCAGTTCGTCGCGGTCGAGGGAGACCGCCTGCGCTACACCATGCCGCTCGTCACCGTGGCGGTCTTCAACCTTCCCGCCGCGGACCGTGAGGGGAACCTCTACGCGGCGGGCGCCGCCATGATCGCCGAGAGCCGCGAGGCCGCCCGGGCGGCGCGCCACAACGGCGGGCTCGTGATCGCCAACGTGGGGCGCCTCTTGGACCGAGCAGAGGGCCCCATCTTCCTGTCCTCGGACGAGGTCGACCTGGTGGTGGTTGATCCCCGCACCGAGCAGGTGGGGACCGTGCCGCACCGGCGTCACTGGCCGCTCTTCACGCCCGAGAGCGACCTTTCCGTGGACGAGGGCATCGAACGGCTCCGCTTCATCAACCGCCTCCTGGGCCTCACGCCGCGGCGGGGCCCGGTGGAGGGAGCGCTGGCCCGGCTCGCCGCGAGCCTCCTCGCCTCGCGGGGGCGGCGGCGCATGTTCGTGAATGCCGGGGTGGGCCTGCCCGAGGAGGTCTGCCGGCTGCTCCACGAGGGAGGGCTGCTCGAAGAGGTCACCCTGTTCACCGAGAGCGGAGTTCTGGGAGGCCTGCCCGCTCCGGGGGTGTTCTTCGGCGCCTCGGTCTGCCCGCGGGAGCTCTTGAGCTCGGCGGAGGTGTTCAAGCGGTGCCAGGAACGACTCGACGCCACCATCCTGGGCGCGCTGGAGGTCGACGGCCTCGGGAACGTCAACGCCTCGAGGAGGGGGGAGCGGACAAGGGACATGGTCGGGCCGGGCGGCCTCATCGACCTCACCGCGGCCGCGAGCACCGTGCTCTTCGTGACGAGCTGGATGAAGGGGGGCGAGATACGCCTCGAGCAGGGCGCGCTCCGGATCGTCTCCCCCGGGCAGCCGAAGTTCGTCAGCCGGGTGAGGGAGATCACCTTCTGCGGAAAGGAGGCCCTCCGCGCCAACAAGGAGGTCTTCTACTGCACCAACGTGGGCGCCTTCCGGCTCTCCCCGGGAGGGGTCGAGCTCTCGTGCCTCATGCCGGGCATCGATCTGCGGCGCGACATCCTCGACGCTTGCCCCATGCCCATCGTCCTACCAGAGTCCGGAGAGGTCCCCCTCATCGAGACCTCGGTGGTCACCGGAGAGGGGTTCCGGCTCACGCTCCCGGCGTGAATCGCCTTCGCCGTTCCGCCGGCCACGAGCGGCTGCTTAAGCCCCGGCCAGGCCCATCCTCCGCTAGAGGCCCCGAATCGTAACCCTCCCGCAACGGAAGCTCGCCCCACGGCCGTTAGCTCCTCACCTTCACCCAACCACGAAAGAGGAATCCATGGACCGTGAGAAGCTGCTCTGGGCGGCCCTCGCCACCCTCCTCACCACGAGTGCGCAGGCACATTCCGGAGACCGCGAGAGGTCGCCGGTGAAGCACGTCCTCCTCGTGAGCGTCGACGGCCTCCACGAGGTCGACCTCGCGCGCTTCGTCGAAGGACATCCCCTCTCCACCCTGGCCGGGCTCTCCCGGACGGGAGTCCGGTATAGCGACGCTCACACCACGACTCCCTCGGACTCCTTTCCCGGCCTACTGGCTCTCGTGACGGGCGGGACGCCCAAGTCCACCGGCGTCTACTACGACGACAGCTACGACCGCACCCTCTACCCGCCCGGCAGCGACTGCACCGGCACGCCGGGAACGGAGTGCACCTATTTCGAGATCCTCGAGGAGGACTTCACCCAGCTCTTCAGCCCCATCAACCCCAACAACCTCCCCAGGGAGAAGGACCCGACCGGCGTCTGCCGGCCCGTCTACCCGCACGAGTTCATCAAGGTGAACACGGTATTCGAGGTGATCCGCGAGGCGGGGGGGAACACGGCCTGGTCCGACAAGCACCCCGCCTACGATCTCGTGAACGGCCCCTCGGGCAAGGGAGTCGAAGACCTCTACACCCCGGAGATCAACTCCCTCATCAAGAACGGCGGCACGAACGTGAACGGCGTGAACCTCACCGCGACGCTCGCCCTGTGCGACGGTAAGACGAACTCGCTCCCGCTCTCCAAGGTCTCGGACTACACCACCTGCGAGCCGGCGGTCATGGCCTACGACGACGTGAAGGTCCAGTCGGTGGTGAACGAGATCGAGGGCCGCACCGCGGACGGCACCAAGGAGGCGCCGGTGCCGACCATCCTGGGCATGAACTTCCAGCAGGTGAGCGTCGGCCAGAAGCTTCCCGTGGGCGGGTATCTCGACGCGAGCGGAACGCCCTCGCCCCTGCTCGCCGGAGCCCTCGCTCACGTCGATCTCTCCCTCGGACGGCTCGTGGACGCGCTCGAGAGCCACCACCTGCTCGACTCGACCCTCATCATCGTCACGGCCAAGCACGGGCAATCGCCCGTCGATCGGACGAAGCTCGCCATGGAGTCGGGGGGCCTGGGCAACGCCACGGTCACGGACCCCCTGGGCTTCGTCAATGCGGCCGATCCCCACGTGGACCAGGTCTTCGCCTCGTTCGTGAACCCGAATGACGGCAGCTCGCCCGCGATCCGGGGCCACCTCCAGACCGACGACGTGGGCCTTCTCTGGCTCCAGGACCAGTCTCCGACGAACATCGCCGGGGTGGTCGCAGAGCTGGAAGACCAGACGAACCGAACCGCCATGTTCGCGAACGTGCTCCCCCCGGGAACGATCTTCGACTCGAACATCAGCCACGGCCCCGAGCTCGCCGAGCTCTACGGCGATCCCACCTCGGACGATCCGGTGGCGGAGGCCCGGGCTCCCAACGTCGTGATCCAGCCGAACTGGGGCGTCATCTACTCCGGCAGCAGCAAGAAGATCGCCGAGCACGGGGGCGGAACCCTCGACGACACCCATGTCGCCCTCATCGTCTCGAACCCGCACCTCGAACCGGGGACGGTGACGCAAGAAGTGAGCACCACCCAGGTCGCTCCCAGCATCCTCAGGGAGCTCGGCCTCGACCCGCGCCTCTTGCGAGCGGTCCGCAAGGAGAAGACCCACGTCCTGCCGGGCCTCTCCCTCGAGGACTCCTCCGACGACTGAGGGTCGCTCGGCCGCTCCAGACACCCGCGGTCCCTTGCCTCCTTCGTCCCCCGCGGCCGGGCGGGGGGCGAAGGCCCGCTTCGGGCCGCCACCGTCTCCTCTAGAACGAGTCGAGGAGCAGGTCGAGCCGGGCGGAGAAGGCCACGATCCGCGGCCAGCCCCTGGGGATGATCTCCTGGCCGTGCGCCAGGTTGTTGCGGAGGTCCCGGAGCTCCTTCAGGGCGTGCACCGCCGCCTTGCGCGACATGTGCAGGAAACGCTCGGGATCGATGGAGGGGAGGCGGAGCGCCAGCTGGCCCTTGTCGGAGAACTGGAGGCAGTCGAGGAGGCGGGTCTCGACCCCCCGCCGCCGCCGCTCAGCCTGTAGCGCCTCGGCCTTGGCGAGCCGGCCGGCCGCCACCTTTGCCCGCCAGGCCTCCCCGGGAAAGGCCGCGTCGACGGCGCGAGTGAACACCATCTCCAGGAGGTTCACCATCCCGAAGAGGAACATCCTCACCGGCGGCTTTCCAGGTCGGTTCAAGGTCACGATCGCCGAGACCTCGTCGAGGACCGTGACGAAGCAGCGGCCGTTCACGAACAGCGACTGGATCACGTCCTGCAGGGAGGCGCTCTCCGGGACGCGGTCGTAGCGCGAAAACCGCCGCGCGTGATCCCCGCAGGCCCCGCCTCGGAGGCGATGGCGCTCGACGAAGCCCCGCACCAGGCCGTCCCGGCGGACCCCGACATGATCGAAGTCCCGAGCCTCCATGAAGGCCAGGACCTCCCCCGCCGGCCGATCCCAGTCGAAGGAGGCGAGAGGCTCCGCCACGTCGGTGGCCCGGAAGCCGTCCTGGAAGACGCGCCGAAGTCGGCGGCGCGTCGGATCCCCCCGGCTCGCCGCGGCCTCTAGGAGAGAAGGCCCGGGCGGAAATGGGATCGGCATGGGGGTGGGCGGCTCCTCGGCCGGGAAGGGCGAGCGAGCGTGCCGCGGCCCTCTTCTCGGGGCAAGCGGGACGGGACCCCGTCGGCACAAGGGGCCCGCTCATCCCCCCGGGGCCTCGAAGGCGCGGGCGATGAGGTCGATGAGCCGCTCGTGCAGCTCCTGGTAGAGGGCGATCCGCTCGGGCGCGATCCTGTCCTCGTGCACTCCGGCGGTGACGACGACGCTCTTCCCCAGAGCCCGGGAGAGTCGAAGGCTGCCCGCCCGCGCCAGGTCCTCCTCCTTGTGGCCGGGCACGCTCAAGAGATAGCTGCTGTTCGTGCGGTGTAAAGGCGGGGCGACGCTCTCGACGGAGAGGGCGAGGGCCACGGCCCCCACGTGATACCTCTCCCCTCCGCCCACGACCACGACGAGGTCCTCCCCGCAGGCGACGCAGACGGCCTCGAGCCGCGCCCGCGTCTCGGAGTCCTCCACCTCGAACCGCCGGACCTCGAGCACCCTATTCGACATTTTCTCGCTCCGTCCCGGGGGGCCCAACCGGCCCGTCGCCCTTCCCTGCGCCCTGGCGGCGAGACCTCTCCACCTCCCCGCCAGGATCGCTGGCATTGTAGCGGGGAGAGCCCGGGGCGAGGCCCCGGCGGCGCCATCCCGGGTCGACCGAAAGCCAGCCCTCCCGATGGCGCCGCCTTCCTTCCCGGCTAGGATCCCTTCATGGCCCCTTCGGGCCCTCGGGAGGTGACCCAATGGCGCGCGTCCTCGTGACTGGCTCCGCGGACGGCCTCGGCCGACTGGCTGCCGAACGGCTGACCGGCGGGGGACACGAGGTGACGCTCCACGCCCGGAACGAGGCGCGGGCGCAGGACGCCCGGCAGGCCCTACCGGGGGCGCGGGGGGTGCTCATCGGGGACCTGTCGAGCATCGCCGAGACCACCTCCCTCGCCGAGCAGGCCAGGGCCACCGGCCCCTTCGACGCGGTGATCCACAACGCCGGGGTGGGCTACCGGCCGCCCCGGCGCCAGACCATCGACAATCTCGACCAGATCTTCGCCGTCAACGTCCTCGCCCCGTACCTCCTCTCCGCCCTCGTCCCCGCCCGGCGGCTCGTGTACCTGAGCTCGGGGATGCACCGCGGCGGGAACCCCGACCTCGACGATCTCCAGTGGCGCCGCCGCCCCTTCAGCGGAACCCAGGCGTACGCCGACTCGAAGCTCTTCGACGTGGTGCTCGCGTTCGCGCTCGCACGCCGCTGGCCGTCCGTCCTCTCCAACGCCCTCGAGCCGGGCTGGGTCCCCACGAAGATGGGGGGCCCGGGTGCCCCCGACGACCTCGCAGAGGGCGCGGAGACGCAGGTGTGGCTCGCCGTGAGCGACGACCCCCGGGCCCGCGTCAGCGGCCGGTACTTCTACCACCTCGGACTCAAGGAAGCGCACCCCGCCGCCTCGGACAGGGGCGTACAGGAGGGCCTCCTGCGCGCCTGCCAGGAGCTCACGGGCGTCGAGCTCCCTCGGGAGCCGGCCCTCGGGAAGGGCGCCCCCTCCTAAAGGGCGGCGGGAGCTCTCCGGGGCTCATGCGCTAATGCACGGAGGGGAGGCCGCGATGGCGAGGATCGCACAGCTCGTGGTGATGGGGGTCTCCGGCTCGGGCAAGACCACGATCGCCACCCGCCTGGCCGGGCGGCTCGGGTGCGAGGAGAAGGACGCGGACGACTTTCACCCCCCGGCCAACATCGAAAAGATGTCGGCAGGGATCCCGCTGGATGACGCCGACCGAAAGCCCTGGCTGGCCGCCATCGCCGCGTGGCTGCGCGACCGCGACCGGGCCGGCCGCACGGCGGTGGTGACCTGCTCCGCCTTGAAGCGTTCCTACCGCGACGAACTCCGCGGTGCCTCGCCCCACGTCCTCTTCGTACACCTGAATGGTACGCCCGAGCTCGTGGCGGAACGGATGCGCGTCCGCCGCGGCCACTTCATGCCGCCCGCGCTCCTCGCTTCCCAGTTCGCTATCCTCGAGCCCCTCGGCCCGGGCGAGCCCGGCCTCACGGTGGACATCTCCACGCCCCCCGACCCCCTCGCCGACCAGATCCTTCGCTCCCTTGACCTTTGGCCCGAGACGCCCGGGGGTCGAGACCGCTCGACCTGAACGCGAACGCCGCCGCCAGGGCGAGAAGCCGAACGGGGAGAAGCTCGTACCGCGCCCTAGACCGATTCGAGCGTGTCCTTAGGGCTCCGCTCGCGCCAGGGGCGTTCCCCCACCCGGCGGCGAAGGCTCGCCGTCCGCGGTCGCGGCGAGGCCCTTGGGGACGAGGAGGAGGAGGGGCAGGATGAGCGCGTACACCGCGGTCGTCGCGATCACGCAGTAGACGAAGCCGTACTTGGGGGAGCTGTTGTAGATCGCCGAGCCGAGGAGATCGCCGCCGCGAGAAGAGAGCACGTACACGCCATCCACCAGCATCATCAGCGTTCCCTGGAGACCCGGGGGGCAGGAGCGCATCGCCAGGTCGTAGTATGCGGCGGTGGCGATCCCCCCCAGGAGCCCGATGGGCGCCGCCAGAACGAGGGCGAGCCTGCCGGAGTGGATGAAGGCGAGCGGGACGAGCTGGGGCACCGCCACGATCGTCCCCCAAAAGAGGAGCTTGGCGAGCGGCACCCTCCTGCACAGGTACCCGTAGAGAAGGAAGGTGGGGAGGAACGCGGCGACGAAGATCCCGTTGTAGTACGAGTACACCGCGTCGGAGGCGTGGAGCTCGTTCGTGAGATAGAACTGTAGCGGGGTGGAGGACCCGGGCGCGAAGTTCCAGAGGAAGCTGATGAGGACCGCGGGGTAGACCGCCCGGTGCCGGAGGAGCCGCCGCACGCTTTGGACGACGGCAGTGCCCTTCGCCTCGGGCGCCTGGTACGCGCGCCGGAACACCGAGGCGGGCTTTAAGAGCCCCATCGCCGCGACCAAGAGAGAAGCGGCCGCCACAAACAAGAAGCTCGTCTTCGGGTGGAGGTGATCGGAGACGTACCCGGAGGCGAATGCCCCCAGCACCACGGGAACGGAGGAGAGCACGTTCCACAGGGCGGAAAGCCGCCCCGACATGAGCTTCTCCTGTCCCACCAGGGCCATGAGCCCCGAGTAGGCCGCGAGGACGAACCGGGAGGACACCATGGCGACGAGCATCCCCGCGAGCAGGCGCCCGGAGGAGACCTCTGCGAAGGCCATGAAGAGAAAGGCCGCCGTGGTCAGCGGGGCGAAGAGGAGGAAGAAGCCGCGGTCCCTGAAGCCGAAGGGGTTCCACTGGTCCCGAGCGACCCCGAAGAGGAACCCGAGATAGATGGGCACCCCGGTGAGCACGCGGAACGAGGAGACCCCTGTCGCGCTCGCGTGCAGGCCATTCTTGAGCAGGTACGATGTCTGGATGTCGACGAGGTAGCCGGCCGGACTCGCGAGGAAGAGAAAGAGGGTCAGCCAGCCGAAGTAGTGGAGGGTCTCTCCCTCGTTCTCGGATCGAGGCTCGGAGGTGGACATCTTCGCTGCCACCGTTCTCGCAGGATCGGCGCGAGGAAGTCACCGTGAATCGGACGTTGACTACGAAGCCCGCGTTCGATAACGGGATGTCGACGCGCGTCCGCGGGAGGCCCCCTCGGTCTGCGGCCGTGTGATATGGAACGGACAGGTGAAATCCCCAAACGAGCCCGCCTCACGACTGTGGGAGCAAGGTCGATGAAGCCGTTTCGCGTGGCGGTGGTCTTCGCCTCGCTCACCTTCTTCGGGTGCGAGGGAGGCTGCCGCGGCAATAGCTCCACCCCCTTCGATCCCGCGGTCGGGTTCGAGCCGCTCGAGCCGGTCACCGACGTCTCCTACCCGCCCCCCGCGACAAGCGACCCGTACCCCGAGGCGCTCCAGACCACCCAGGGCTCCATCCCCGCCTACGACTGGGCCCACGGGGCCGCGTACGTGCACGCCCCCATCGCCGACGTCTACGCCGCCCTCCAAGACCCGACCGTCGACCGGATCCACGGGACCGACTGGGAGGTGAACGGAGCCACCGAGGCCGGCTTCCCCATCACCTTCGCCATCGACTACTCGGCCGGGCCGACCCTGCTCCAGGTGCACTGGACCATCGCCTACCGGGGCGGGGTGGCGGCGGGCACCGCCGACGCTCCCCAGGAGGTGGGGATGCGGTTCCAGAAGATCTCCGGGACGAACTACATCCCCATCCAGACCGGTTCGGTCGACGTCTTCGACGCCGGCGACGGCGTTTCCGAACTCTTGTTCGCCTGGCACCTGAGCGCGTACGGCGAGGGGCCGGACGCGGCCAGCGGGGGGATCAGCGACTGGTTCAACGGGATCGTCGCCAAGGTGCACGGCCAGCCCCTCCCCTGAAGAGCGGTCTGTCTGTCGCGCTTCTCCCCGGGGCGTTTCGACCCCGGCGCCCGCGGTGGGAAAGCTTCCTTCGGGTGCGCTAGAGGCCGGAGAGCCGCCGGATGTTGCGCTCGAGCTCCTCTCGCTCGAGGGGCTTCGCGAGCACCGGGATCTCCTCGGCGTTCTCGAGGGGCCTGACCGCGCCGCCGGTACAGAAGGCCATCCGCTCCGCGAGCGCCGGGTAGCGGGACCGCACGTGCGAGAGGACCTTTTGCCCGTCGGTGCCCGGCATGAGCAGATCGCAGATGATCGCGTCCCAGTCCTGGCGGCGATCGAGCGCCTCGATGGCCTCCCGGCCGCCGGCGGCGACGGTGAGGTCGTACCCGCTTCCCAAGATGCGCTCGTAGGCGGCGAGCAGGGCCGGCTCGTCATCCACCATGAGAACGCGGAGACGCCGTTCGAGGGGGGGGGCGCTCTTTGGCGAGGGCCTCGCCTCGAGGGACTCCAGACCCGTCTCCTCGGGAAGGACGACCTCGAAGGTCGAGCCCTGGCCGGGCACCGAGCTGAACCGGATCTCCCCCCCGTGGAGACGGACGATCTCGGCGGAGATCGGCAGGCCGAGGCCGGTGCCCACACCGCGCGGCTTGGTGGTGAAGAACGGCTCGAAGACCCGCGACTGCACTTCCACCGGGATCCCGCAGCCGGTGTCGCGCACGCGGAGGACGACCTTCGATCGCTCCAAGGCCGTCGAGACAAGGACCTCGTGCTCCTGGGGCGCGCCCTCGGGGATGGCCTGGGCCGCATTGAGAAGCAGGTTGGTCGCGACCTGGACGAGCTTCCCGTGGTCGGCGGCGATGGCCGGGACCGGCTCGAGCCGCCGGGTGAGGCGCGAGCGGCGCCGAATCTCCGCGCCCACCACCGTACAGGCCTCCTCGGCCACCCGATCGAGGCGGACCTTGGCGATCTGGTCGGAGTGCACGCCCGAGAACCCGAGCAAGGTGCGGGAGATCGCGGCGATGCGCCGAATTCCTTCCAGGTTCTCGAGGCAGATCCGACCCAGGTCCTCGAGCACCGTGTCCGCTTCCCCCTCGCGCAACTCCTTCTCCGCGTCCCCGCGGGCCGCGGGGTGCTTTCCCAGGGCACCCCGGACCCTCTCGAGGACGGCGGCGAGACGCTCCGCGTACTGCTGCGCCACGGTCAGGTTGGAGAGCAGAAAGCCGGCCGGGTTGTTGATCTCGTGGGCCACCCCGGCCGCCAGCTGACCGATGGCGGCGAGGCGCTCCGCCTCGATCAGCCGGCGCTGGTATTCCTGCTCCTTGGCGCGACGCTCGGCGATCTCGTCCGCCATCATGTTGAGCCCGGTGCCGATGCCGTCGAGGATCGACCCGTCGCCCACGATGATCGCCCGCGTCGGGGCCTCACCCGCTGCGAGCGCGATGATGATCTCCATGCACTCCGCCAGCCGATCGTCCTCGGTGGGCCGCTTCTTCTCGGGCGGCGTCACGGGAGCTTCTGCCCGCGGCAGGGCTCGAGGCTCTCCAGCCAGGCGCCGGCCTCCTCCTCGGAGGTGAAGAGGCGCGTGGGGGTCTCCGGCCGGTTGAACCGCAGGTAGAAGTTGCCGATGACCCGACTCAAGGGGGACCCGATGACGAGGGCCACCGCCCGGCTCACGCGGGCGGCCTCCGGCCCGGCGAGAAGCCCGCGAGCCTCGGAGCTCTGCGACCTCACCTGGCGCAGGTCCACCAAGACCGCGAGCCGCGACCCAGTCGACAACCGGGAGGTGGTCTCGAGGTTCTCCCGGGCGTCGGCGAGCTCGACGTTCGCCCCGGGGAGAAACCGGGCGGAGAGCCAGCCGTGCTCGAGCCAGAACTCGCAGGTCCGAGTCTTCGCGTCCGGTGCCCGACCCCTTTGGACCATGTCAACATCCGTTACTAGGGTGTGGGCAGAGCGGGAGCAACCTCAATCCTCTGGGTGACCGAAAGAGCTTCGCAGGTCTCGGGCCACCCCCGCCAGAGGGCCTACATCCGACCTCCGGAAAAGTGAAGTCCCCGCCCAAAGAGGAGCAAACCTTCTCCGTGGCTTCTCCAGGAGAGGAGACCCTCCCTCCCGAGGGATTCGGTGCGCCTACCCATTCAGGGCAGCGGCTGGAGGACCGTGTTCGTCAAGAACGGGCTCTCGAACTGCGTGGTCTCCCCCGCCGTTCGACCCGGGACGGGCAAGAGCCTCGCGGTCAGGGGCTTTTGCCACTTGGCAGCCAAGCTCGCGACGTCGCCGACGATCTTCGCCAGCTGATCGTCGGAGACCTCTCCCGGGAGAGGCAAGGTGTCGAGCCCGGTTCCACACACCGACGAGTACGACAGGAGGGAGTCGATCGAGAGCCTCCCCTCTCCAAAGCGCAGGGCGATGCGCGAGTCCTCGAGCACCGGGAGGAAGAGGCCCTCTAAACAGGATCCTACGGGGACGGATCCAAGAAATTGACTCGAGATTCTAGGAGGATCAGGCTGCCGCGATCTCTTCCGTTCAGGAGGTGATCGTGTCTCGTGCGAGAAAGGGCAGCAGTCGTTCTGGGAAGGGCGAAGCGATCAGTCAAGGCCGTCGAACGCGGGCGGCACAGCGAAAACTGTGGGCTCTGCGTGACGAAGCAAAGTCCAAGGGTGACTTGGCCACTTGGCGCCGAGCCAAGGCCATGCTCGGTTACATCAAAGGGAGGTCGGTCATCTCCTTGGCTGAGACGCTCGATGTCACCCGGGGCGCTATCAACAGGTGGCTTCAGTGGTACGAATTGGAGGGCGCCGACGGTCTTCGTACCTTGCCCGTACCCGGCGCTGCTCCGAGACTCAACCCTGGTCAGCAGCAGGCACTCATCACCCTGATCGAGGCGGGGCCCATGGCGGCTGGTTACAGCACCGGCATCTGGACCGGGCCCATGATCGGCGACCTCATCCATCACTACTTCGGCGTTCGCTACCACAACCATCATGTCCCCTGGGTCTTGCATCGCTTGGGGTTCTCCGTGCAGCGGCCACGCAAGCGGCTCGCTCGAGCCGACCTGGAGAAGCAGGAGTACTGGCTCCGCAAAGAGTTCCCTGCCATTAAAAAAAAGCCGCCCGCTGCCGCGGAGAGGTCCTCTTCGAGGACGAAGCCAGCTTCTGGCTCGATGGCACGCTCCACCGCACCTGGGCCCCGGTAGGCCAACAGCCTCGGGTCGACACCTTTGGGCTGCGCAAGACCGCTCACGTCTACGGTGCCGTGAGCATCGACGAGGCCCGTTTCACCTACCAGTTTGCCTCTGTCTTCAACGCCCAGACCTACCTCGACTTCCTCAAGCTCCTCGTCACCCGCTATCCCACCAGAAAGATCTTCCTCATTACCGACAACGGCCCTTGCCACAACCTCAGCGAGGAGGGGAAGCGTTGGCTGGGCGAGAACTCTCACCGGATTGAACTCCATCGCCTGCCTGCCTACTCGCCCGATTTCAACCCCATGGAGCCTATCTGGAAGGTCACCCGCAAGATCACCACCCACAACCGGTTCTATCGGACCGTCGAGGAACGCGACGCTGCGCTCCGGAAAACCTTCGGCGTGTTCCGCCAACGCCCCGATCTCATTGATGCACATGTGGCCCGCTTTCGATGATCGCCTCCCAATCCGATTCTGTTTAGACCCACTCGCTTTATCGGCAGGGAGCGGACCACCTGGGTGACCAGCGCGGCACCGGTGAGCGTCCCGCTCGTGCCAAGTGGACCGCCGGTGAACGACTCCAGCGCGGCTCCGATCGAGGCGACCTCGTCGAAGGGGGCGGGGGTCGTGTCGATGCCCAGATAACGATACCGGGTGCGGCTCTCCACGCCTCGGGCGATCCCCTCCACCGCCGCCGCGTGCGCGAAGAGCTCGGCCGCGAGCCGCGGCCCGGCCGAGGCGGGGTCGTAGCCCGTCGCGGCGAACACCTGGCCGATCACGCCCGCCGACTCGAGACCGATGGCGAACTGTCGCCCGGGCCCGTCGTGCCAGGAGGCGGGATAGAACGGAGAGTAGGGCGGGACCACGGCGGTGGCGGCGAAGTTGAAGTTGGCCTGCCCCTCGGGGCTGTTCTGGGAGAGGAATCGGATGACCTTCACCGCCTCGCGGACCACCCCCCACTGGATCTGCGGGACGCCGTTTTGGCTCGCGACCAGGTGGACGCTCGCGTTGGTGGTCTGGGCCACGGCCAAGAAGCGTTCGAGGAGCAAGAGCATCCCGCGGTCGTCCCCGTCGGCCCGCATCCCGGGACCGATGTCGAGCCCGTAGCCGCCCGCCACCGCCAGCGCGTCGAGGTCGAGGAGTAGGGAGAGGGCCGCGTCCGGAGAGAGCCCCGCCACGTACTCGGGGAAGGGCTGGGTCGTGATCCGCACGCTCTCCACCCCCCACCCCTGGGCGGCGAAGGCGGCGCGCGCCTCGGAGAGGAAGCCCTGCGCTTCGGCGAGCTCATCCCGGTAGTAAACGGGATCGATCCGGATGAACGCCGTGATGGTCCTTATGTTGGGCCGGCTCGTGGTGGGCGGGGCGGGGATCTCGTGGGCAGCCGAGCGGCCGGCAAAGAAGAGGAAGAGGACGGTGGCGATGCGTGCGCGCATACGGGTCTCCCGGTTGAGCGTGCGATACCCCTTTGAGCCCATCATCCGCCTCGGCCGAGCCAGATCAAGCTCGCCCGGTCACCCCTCGGTGGCGCTGTCGCAACGCCTCGGCGGCGAGGAAGGCGTTCCCCCCATTCCCCCCACCCTCCCACTCGGCCCGCCCGTTCGCGAGGCAGTGAAGGCGGGCGGGAGAAGGTCGCGCCCACTCCTATTGGCGCTCTAGCGGGGCTGCCTTGGCAGAGCCCTCTCGAGGGTGACAAAGTGATGACATGTCGGACGGCTCGGGTGAGCTCCATTCCAAGGGAGGCGAGCGCTCGGGGCCCGGATCGCAGCGCTGGCTCGAGTCGCTCCGGACGCTCGTCGAGGCGACCACCGAGACGGGAGAGCACTTCTTCCGGGAGTTGGTCGTCAACCTGACGCGGGCCCTCGGCGCCAAGCACGCGTTCGTGGGCGAGATCCGCTCTCCCTCGGACGATCACGCGCAGGTGCTGGCCGTCGCCTGGGATGGAGTCCTCGGTCCTCCTTTCACCTACAGTCTCGAAGGTACCCCCTGCGAGAAGGTGCTCGCCGCTCGGGAGCTGGCGTACTTCCCGGAGGGCGTCGCCCGGCGATTCCCCCGGGACCAGGCGCTCGCTGAGCGCCGGGTGGAGGCGTACATGGGGGCCCCTCTCCGGGCGCCCGACGGGAGCCTTCTGGGCCTCCTCGTCGTGCTCCACGACGCGGCCCTCGAGGAGGCGCTCGAGCCCAAGACCATTCTGCGGATCTTCGCCAACCGGGCCGCCGCCGAGCTCTCGCGCTCTCGCGCCGAGGCCCTGGTGCGGGATCGCGAGGAGGCGCTCCGCATCGCCCTCGATGCCGCCTCGATGGTCAGCTTCGACTGGGACCTGGAGGCGGGTCGGACCTCGTGGTCCCCGGGCGTCGACGCCCTCCTCGGGTTCCACCCCGGCGAGCTCGATCCCGTCCCGGCCGTCCTCGCCGCGGTGGCCCGGACCGAGGAGCGAGGCGCGCTCTCGGCCTTTTGCACCGAGATCGTCGAGGGCGTGAAGGCCGAGTTCGACCAGCGGTTCCGCGCCGGCGAGCGCCTTCTGCAGGTCCGGGGCCGGGCGCAACGGAACCCGAATGGCAGTCCCCGTCGAGTCTCGGGCGTGATCGCCGACGTGACGAGGCAACACGCACTAGAGCAGCACCTCCAACACGCCCAGCGACTCGAGATGGTGGGACAGCTGGCGGGGGGCGTCGCCCACGACTTCAATAACCTCCTCACCGCGGTGGGCGGGAACGCCGCCCTCTTGGGAGAGCACCCGGACCAGAAGGTCCGGGAGCTGGCCGGAGACATCGAGGACGCGAGCCGGCGAGGCTCGGCGCTGGTCCGTCAGCTTCTCGCCTTCGCACGGCGGGACGTCCGGCAGGTGGAGATCCTCGACCTCGGGGAAGCGTTGTCGGGCATGTCGCGGCTCTTGCAGCGGCTGCTCTTCGAGACGCACCGGCTGTCCTTCGCCTGCTCCGGGCCCTCGCTCGTGGCCGCCGACCGGGCCCAGCTCGAGCAGGTCGCCTTGAACCTCGTGACCAACGCCCGGGATGCCATGCCGGTCGGCGGCTCGATCGAGCTCGCCGTCCGCTCCCTCGGGGCGAAGGAGGCAGAGAGCCTCGGCTCCACCCTCATGGAGGAGAAGCAGGTCATGCTCGAGGTGAAGGACCACGGCCTGGGGATCTCCCCGGAGGTGCGAGACCGGATGTTCGAGCCCTTCTTCACGACCAAGCCGCGGGGCCACGGGACGGGCCTCGGCCTCGCCACGGTGCGGGGGATCGTCGCCGAAAGCGGCGGCCAGATCGCGGTCGAGAGCGCGATCGGCTCCGGATCCACCTTCCGCGTCTTTTTGCCCCGGGCGGAGGGCTGCGCCGCCCCGCGGGCAACGCCGCGCCGGAGCGCGGTCCACGGCAAGGGAGAGCGGATCCTGGTGGTCGAGGACGACCCCGAGGTCCGGGCCCTGGTGCGCCGGATCCTGGAGGGCGAGGGCTACGGCGTCGCCGAGGCGGCCGACGGAAACGACGCCCTGGCAAAGGCCGCCTCGCTCCCGGAGCAGAACGGGCTCGTCACCGACATGGGCATCCCGGGCCCGACCGGACCGGTGCTCGCCCAGCGCCTACGGGAGAAGTGGCCCCGCCTCAAGGTCCTCTTCATGACCGGGCACGGCAACGCCGGCGCGCGGGAGGCGACCACCGCCCCCCTCGAGGTCCTGAGGAAGCCGTTCGAGCGAGAGGAGCTACTTCGCCGCCTGCGGGCCGTTCTCGACGGGGAGCCAAAGCCGCAGGCAGGGTGAGAAGCGGCCATGCCCGGAGAGCACCGCTTTAGGTCTTTGGCTCTTCTGCCTCCCCTCGCTCGACGAACGAGACCCTCGCCCGAGCGGCCCTGGCCCAAAAAGAGCCGCCCCAAGCCCCGGGATGGAGCTTTCGTCGAGGACGGGCCTTAGCCCCGGGATGGGCCCGGGCCCGCCCTCTCTTTGGAAGACCCTCCGCCCCTCGCTCCCGCCGCTACGGCGGTGAGGCGCCGAGCCGCAGGCGGGCCAAGGCCGCGAAGTAGCGCGCCCCCGGGACGAGCAGGCGGTCGTTGAAGTCGAAGCCGGGGTTGTGCAAGGGAAGGCTATCTTCGCCGGTCCCGAGGAACATGAAGTTGCCGGGCAACAGGCGCAGGAAGGCCCCGAAGTCCTCCGAGGCCAGGACCGGCCGGCAGTCGCCTGCGACGTTGGCCGCTCCGGACACCTCGGCGGCGGCCGCGAGGACGGGCGCGATGCACTCCGGCGAATTCACGGTGGGCTCGAACTCGTGGGTGTACTCGAATTCGTGCCGGGCCCTGTGGCCCGCGCAGATGCCCGCGCCGAGCTCCGCCATGCGGCTCTCGAGCAGGGCCTGGACCGGCGGTGCATAGCTTCGGGTATCGCCTTTGATGGTCACGTTTCCCGGGATGATGTTGCGCGCCCCGTCGGTGAGGAACTCGGTCACGGAAACGACCGCCTGGTCGGTGGGATCGACGTTGCGGGAGACGACGGTCTGGAGAGCGAGGACCAGCTCGGCCCCCGCGACCAGGGGATCGACGACCATGTGGGGGCGTGCGGCATGGCCCCCCCTGCCGTGGATGTGGAAGACGAAGTTGTCCTCGGAAGCCATGATGCCGCCGGGCCGGGTCTCGAAGCGGCCCTCGGCAAGCCCCGGCATGCCGTGGAGACCGTAGATCTCGTCCATGGGGAAGCGGGCCAAGAGCCCATCGGCGATCATCGCCCTGGCCCCGCGACCATGCTCCTCGGCCGGCTGGAACACGAAGTGAACGGTTCCGTGAAGGCCCTCCATCCGGCTGAGGAGGCGCGCCGCCCCGAGCAGGATGGCCATGTGGCCGTCATGGCCACAGGCGTGCGTCCGGCCCTCGTGCTTCGAGGCGTAGGCCTGCGTTCCGGCGTCGGGGATGGCCAGGGCGTCCATGTCGGCTCGGAGCCCGATGGCGCGGCGGTCGGAACCCCGCCGCAAGGTCCCCACCACCCCCGTGCCGCCCACCCCTCGCACGACGCCGAGGCCGAAGGAGGCCAGCTTCTCCGCCACGTAGCTCGAGGTCTCTTGCTCCTCGAAACCGGTCTCCGGAGTCTCGTGCAGCCGTTGGCGCCAGTCT